>Ga0334898_1001119_pt1 | contig 33198 bp, 36 predicted proteins | sample GraSluR3_MG_10_FD_207228 | JGI IMG/M metagenome (GOLD analysis project Ga0334898, IMG submission 207228) | Sludge microbial communities from methane-producing bioreactor in Wageningen University, Netherlands - Granular Sludge_3_08-R3 | ecosystem: Engineered > Bioreactor > Anaerobic >... | reverse complement strand
ATACACCGCGTCGTATTCTTCCGACGCATAGCTTTCAATAATAAAGGAAGCTATGTCTTTGACCGTACCGTACTGAATATCTTCACCCAACCCGACATACTGTTTTACTATGTCATATTTACGGCGAAGGAAAAAATCGCGGCTCTTGCGTCCAATAGTAATCAGACTGACTTCCGCGGCGGTTTCTTTTTTGATCTCCTGCGCCGCTCTCCGTATTACGTTACTGTTAAAACCACCGCACAGTCCCCGGTCGGCCGTTATTAAGACATATGCTACTTTCTTCGGCTCACGCACTTCTAAAAGCGGGTGTTTAAAATCACCGCCCGCCGTTCCGACCCGGCCCAGCACGCCTTTCAGGCGCTTGGCATACGGGCGGGCAAACAGCACGGCATCCTGGGCCTTGCGCATTTTAGCCGCGGAAACGGCCTTCATGGCTTTGGTAATTTGCTGGGTGCTTTTGATGCTTTTAATGCGCCGCCGGAGATCTCGCAAACTTGCCATCTACGTTTCACCACCTTTTAATTCGGCAGTTTACAGTCAATTATAATCCTGCTCTGCTATATCCGGCAGCAAGAGATAATATCAATACCCCTTGCCAAACCAGTTTAAACCTTTTCCTAATCTCCAGCCCCGAACTAAGCCAAGCCCCGTGCCGCTTTAAATTCTCCTTTAAATTCTTCGATGGCGGCATACAGTTCTTTTTCGACTTCATCTAACTTGCCGGTCTGGCGTATTTTTTCAACAATTTGGGACTTTTCGGCTTTCATGAACTTCAAAAAATCCGCCTCGAAAGGCAAAACCATTTCTACCGGCAGGTCGTCCAATAAGCCGTTGGCCGCGGCGTAAATACCCATAATTTGCTCTTCTACCGGCATGGGCACGTACTGTCCCTGCTTCAGCAGTTCCACCATGCGCTCACCACGGGTCAGCCTGGCCTGGGTAGCTTTATCCAGGTCGGACCCAAACTGGGCGAAAGCAGCAAGCTCACGGTACTGGGCCAGGTCCAGACGCAAACGCCCGGCTACCGCCTTCATAGCCTTTACCTGCGCGGACCCCCCTACCCGCGACACCGAAATACCCACGTTAACCGCAGGACGTACACCGGCGTAGAAAAGATCGGGTTCCAGATAAATCTGACCGTCGGTAATAGAAATGACGTTAGTTGGTATATAAGCCGAAACATCGCCGGCCTGGGTTTCAATAATCGGCAGGGCCGTCATGGAACCGGCACCGAGATCGTCATTAAGCTTACAGGCCCGTTCCAGCAACCGGCTGTGCAGGTTGAACACGTCGCCGGGATAAGCTTCGCGTCCGGGCGGCCGGCGCAGGAGCAGCGACAGCTCCCGGTAAGCGGCAGCCTGCTTGGTAAGGTCGTCGTAAACAATCAGCACGTGTTTGCCCTGGGCCATAAACTCCTCACCAATGGCGGCCCCGGCAAAAGGCGCGATATAAAGCAGCGGGGACGGGTCGGACGCGGTGGCGGACACTACGATGGAGTAATCAAGCGCACCGGTCTCTTCCAGTTTCTGCACCACGTTAGCCACGGTAGATTGCTTTTGACCTACCGCCACGTAAATGCAGATCACATCGCCGCCCTTCTGGTTGATGATGGCGTCCACGGCAATAGCCGTTTTGCCGGTTTGCCGGTCGCCGAGAATAAGTTCCCGCTGGCCGCGGCCGATGGGAATCATGGAGTCAATCGCCTTAAGCCCGGTCTGGAGGGGCTGGTGCACCGACTTACGGTAAATAACACCGGGTGCAATCTTTTCCACCGGGTTAAATTTATCGCTCTCAACGGGGCCTTTTCCATCCAGTGGCTGCCCCAGAGGATTCACTACCCTGCCGAGCATCGGATCGCCGACGGGCACGGATACAACCCGCCCGGTACGTTTGACGGCATCGCCCTCTTTAATGTGCGTGTAAGGTCCCAGAATAACGCAACCGATGTTGTCCTCTTCCAGGTTGAGGGCCATCCCCAGCACACCGCCCGGAAACTCCAGCAGTTCCAAGGACATACAATCCATCAAACCGTATACCCTGGCGATACCGTCGCCAACATTGAGTACGGTACCGACGTCGGTAATCTCGATTTGAGCCTGATATTTATCTATTTGCTGCTGAATAATCGAGCTGATTTCTTCAGGTCGCAAATTCATCTACTGGTTCACCCCTATCTAGTTAACTTATTGCCTTCAGGCTTTCTTTCATGGTTGCCAACCTGGTCTTGATGCTGCCGTCAATAATCTTGTCCCCCATACGGACCACGATCCCGCCGATCAGCGACGGGTCAACCACATAAGAAGTCCGTACTTTTTTGCCGGTCAGCTTGTCAAGTACCCGGTCCAGCTCCCCTTTCTCTTTTTCGTTCAGTTCCACCGCCGAGGCAACCTGAGCAGCTACGATGTTCCGCCTGTCATTGGCAAGTTTGACATATTCAGTTACAATGTCACAAAAAAACGCTTCCCGCCGGCGGTCAATCAATAAGCCAAGAAAGTTGCTGGTGGTTTGGGATATTTTCCCTTTAAAAAGCTTTTCCAAAACACCTTTTTTATCTTCAACTGAAATTCGGGGGTGGTAGAGCAGTTGCTGTAATTTCTCGTTTTCATTAATAACGGTTTCAATTATTTTAAGCTCAGCTTCAATTTTATCTATCGTTTTTTCTTGCTTGGTTAAAGCTTTTTCTTTTGAGGCTATTGCAAACAACGCTTCCGCATAACGTCCCGCTACAGCACCCTTCAGCATGGCAATTCTCCTGCCTCTTCAATAAATTCTTCGATCATCCCGTGCTGGATATCATCATCGATTTTCTGGTTGATAATCTTGCCTGCAACCAGTACCGAGAGGGAAGCAACCTGGTCGCGCAGTTCTGCCATAGCTTTCTGTTTTTCACGTTCTATATCTGCAAGAGCCGCTTCTTTCATCCTCGACGCCTCGTTCTTGGCGCTCTCGACAATTTCCGCAGCCTGATCTTCGCCTGCCTTGGTCGCCTTCTGAATAATTTCATTGGCTTTTTCACGGGACTGGCGCATCTCGGCTTCATATCCCGCCTTTAACTGCTCTGCCTCCTGCCTTTCCTGTTCGGCGGCGGCAATATTCTTTTCAATATGCTCCGTACGGTCGGAAAGCAGTTTCATCAGAGGCTTATAAGCCACCAGGCGCAAGAATATTAATAAAATAATGAAATCGAATATCTGTGCCAGCAGCGTCGCGTTAAATTCTAACCCCACTCTAATTTTCCCTCCTTCCATCTCCCTGTGGACAAAAGGAAAGCTTGGCTTTTTGGTCGTGGGCAACCCGGTCACACAGTGTTAAAAAACATCTCATTCCCAAACCACGCACGACCAAAAGCCAGCCTTTTTTGCCGAAAGCTTGAACCTGTGTCCTTAACCAACTTTACCAAAGAGCATAAATGCGATAACAATAGCAATAATGGGAAGAGCTTCAATCAGACCGACGGAGATGAACATTGAAGTTAAAATTGCCCCCCTGCCCTCCGGCTGACGGGCGACTCCTTCGACGGCTTTACTGGTAACCAGACCGTTACCTACAGAAGCACCAAATGCAGCACAACCCGCTGCGATAGCAGCTCCGAGAGCAGCAGCAGATGTCATATCCATACTTTCCCCTCCTTTCCTAAAATAACATTATTTCCCGGAAAACCGAGATTTCTATTTTGGTTACCCTAACCCCCCGGAACTGGTTCCGGGAAGGCACCTTCCAGCGTTACCCTAATGGTCTTCAGACACTGCCATGGAAAAGTAAGCAATACTCAACATGGTAAAGAGGAACGCCTGAATACATCCGACAAAGATGCTGAAAGCCAGCCATAAAACCGAAGCAACAAATCCCCCTAAGAAGTGGACCCATCCGGTTATCAAGCCCAGGAGCACGACAATCAAAACCTCCCCGCCGTAAATGTTTCCGTAAAGACGGAAGGTCAGCGTGATCGGTTTGGATACGTCTTCAAGTATATTAATAGGAAGAAAAATTGGGTTGGGTGTAACATAATGCTTGAAATAACCGAGCCCTTTGTACTTAACACCCATAACATATATAAGAGCAAACGTACAAAGCGACAGGGCCAAAGTCGTATTGTAATCGGCCGTGGGGGATGTAAGCGTGGGCACCAGGCCGATGAGATTGGCAAACAAAATAAAAATGAAATAAGTAACCACTACGGTTATAATGGTTTGGCCTTTTCTGGCATCCATATTCTGTTTCACCAGGCCCCAGATGCTCTCGAAGCAAAGCTCAAACATATTCTGGGCGCCCGTGGGCCGGCGCAGGCTCATCTTGCGCGTGGCCGCCACGGCAAAAAGCGCCACCAGGATCATCACCACCCAGGTCATGATCATGGTTTTGGGATTAAAAGCCAGCTGCGTATTGCCCACGGTTAGCTCCCAATGGTGATGCGGGAACCCCCATATATTTAATAGCTCTTCCACTTGTTCGATTGACATCATATCCTATTCTCACCCCTTTCTTTTTTGGTTTGGATTATATTAAAAATTTAGCATTTGACTTTTCATGCCTGGATTTACCGGTAATCCCGGCTTCTTTGAGCAGCACGCCCGCCGCGCTGAAGGTGAACAAGCAGTGCACAACAAAAAGCCCGGCGGCACTCGCACAAATGTTGAACCAACCGGTCAGGGCAGCCAACAACAATACGGCGTACATCGACAGCACACGTACGGCCATACCCCCCATCATCCGGGCCTTGGCTTCCTCTGCCGGTATACGGCCCACGGCGCTCAATCTCCGGGCAAGAAAAAAAGTATTCCATATACCCACAGCAGTTCCGACCACAAGACCCCTTACAACCAGGTTCTGAGGCTCCAAAACCATTGCCAGGCAAAAGAACACCAACAAACAAGCCGACATTTTTAATGCCTTAACTATCAGGCCTTCAAAATCCATATCCCGCATTTGTACTTACTCCCTCTCAAAAAAACCCTGCAGTGTTTTATAGACGCCCAAAGTTCCAACGAACAGACCGAGCAAAATACCCCCCAGCAAAAACCAGGGCGCGGTGTCCAGTTTGGCATCCAGGTAATGCCCCCCGTAATACCCGAGCACCACCGTTATAGCCAACTCCATGCCTATGGTAGTGGTCAGGGCAATAGCCTGGAACACACCACCCGAGCCCTGCTTTTTTTCCTGCTCGTCTTCTTTTTTTTTCTCTCTCTTTACAGACATCCTGCAATCATACCCAAAACATTCCATTTTACTTATTTCTAAAATTTAAAAAGCTAAAAAATTAAAATTTCTATAAACCTTTAAAGCTTTATTCTACAAAAATATTCTTATTCCTCCACATAAAAAAGAAAATTTAATAAATCTTAAATTTTTTTACCGGGACTTTTGCACCGGGCAAAAATCTACCGGCTTTTCAGGGCACCTGCCGGACCAAAACCGGATCGCCTGCACGATCCTATGGGCGGCACAGCCGTCCCCGTAAGGATTTACGGCGGCGGCCATTTGTTCATAATGCTTTTGATCATTTAAAAGTTTCATCGTCGCACCGGCCACCGCATGCCGGGCGGTCCCCACCAATCTGACCGTTCCGGCTTCCACCGCCTCGGGACGCTCGGTGGTATCGCGCAGTACCAGCACCGGCTTGCCGAGGGACGGCGCTTCTTCCTGGATGCCGCCCGAGTCGCTCAGCACCAGATAGCTGCGACCGAGCAAATTCACAAACGGCTGGTAATCCACCGGTTCGATCAAGTGCACTCTTTTCAGCCCACCCAACTCTTCCTCTACCACCCGGCGCACCGCCGGATTTTTATGTACTGGAAAAACCACTTCCGCCTGCGGGCAGGCTTCCGTTACTTCTTTGAGCGCCCGGTAGATCTCCCGCATCGGCCCGCCCAGGTTTTCCCTCCGGTGCGTGGTCACCAGGAGCACCTTGCGCCGGTCGTAATCAATCCGGTTCAGCGCCGGATCCGCAAAGCGGTACCCCGGCCGCGCCACGGCCAGCAAAGCATCGACCACCGTGTTCCCGGTAACAAAAACGGCAGCACTTTTCACTCTTTCCGACAACAGATTTTCTTTAGCCCGAAGCGTCGGGGCAAAATTCAAATCGGCCAAAACCCCGGTCATGCGGCGGTTCATTTCTTCAGGGAAGGGCGAATGTTTGTTAAAAGTCCTCAAGCCCGCTTCCACGTGCCCCACCGGTATTTGCAAGTAAAATGCGGCCAGCGCGGCAACAAAAGTGGTGGTGGTATCGCCGTGGACCAGGACCAGATCCGGCTGCTCGAATTCAAGTATCCGCTGGAGCCCGCGCAGGGTGCGCCCGGTAATATCGAAAAGATTCTGTCCCGGCCGCATGATATCCAGATCGTACGCCGGTTCGATGGCAAACAGTTGCAATACCTGGTCCAGCATTTCCCGGTGCTGCGCCGTAACCGCGACCCGGCATTCTATTTCGCCGGGAAACTTCTCCAACTCCTTGATCAAGGGCGCCATTTTGATCGCTTCCGGCCTGGTCCCGAAAACCGCCATAACTTTTAGCAAATAAGCACAGCTCCTTGACGTTACTAGGGATCATATTAACAATATCTGCTCTTTATACCTATTCCTGGCTAGATTTTTTCTGTGATTTTCACTTATCCAGTTTCAGGTAGCCTTTTTTGACCAACTTCTCGATATGCTCTTCCCGCGCCCGCTCCAAGTCCACCCCGTAGTACTCCTCCAGTACAAACATCATGGAAACGGCGGTCTGGGCCACGTCCAGCAGTTCACGGGCAATAATATTCATGACTTCTTTTTCTTCCCGCTTTTCTATTTCTCCGGACATTCCCCGCAGCTTACCGATGCCCTGGGCCAGTTCGCCGGCTTCCTCCATTAACTTGATGGCGGTAGACTCAATGGTCGGAGAAAGGTTATTCAGTCTCGGAAGGGAGACAATCTTTTTCTGCATGGCCTGTACCTCTTGATTCCACTTTATATCTTGCTATTTCCACACCGGCCTCCCGCAGCATTTCCAGCGCCAGCTGATCGGGGTAATCCCCCCGGAAAACCACTTTTTCGATTTTCGCATTGATCATCATTTTAGCACATAACACGCACGGCTGGTGCGTAATATAACAAACGGCTCCCTTGATGGCAATGCCGTACACCGCGGCCTGAATCAGGGCGTTTTGTTCCGCGTGCAGGCCGCGGCAAAGTTCGTGCCGTTCCCCGGGAGGAACTTGTTTTTGCTCGCGCAGGCAGCCGGTTTCCAGGCAGTGCTTCAAACCGGCCGGCGCCCCGTTGTAACCGGTGGCCAAAATACGCCGTTCCCTGACAATGACGGCCCCCACCTGCCGCCGGATACAGGTGGAACGCCCGGCCACGACTCTTGCTATTTCCAGGAAATATTCATCCCAACCAGGTCGCACACGCCTCACCTCAATACAGGGGGTAACGTTTGCAGATTTCTGCCGTCTTCTCCCGCGCAGCTGCCACCTTTGACCGGTCATCCCGGTTGCTAACCGCAAAATTCATAATTTCTGCAATCTGCCTCATGTCGTCTGCCTCCAGCCCGCGGGAAGTAACCGCCGGCGTACCGATCCTGATACCGCTGGCAACGTTGGGCGGCTTGGGGTCAAAGGGAATAGCGTTCTTGTTTACCGTGACCCCCACCCGGTCAAACAGCTCCTGGGCTTCACTGCCGGTGATGTTCTTATTCCTTAAATCAACCAGGACCATGTGATTATCGGTACCTCCCGAGACCAGCTCAAAACCGTGTTCCGTCAATGCCGCCGCCAGCACCCGGGCATTATTGACCACTTTCTGCTGGTACTCCTTAAATCCCGGTTCCATTGCTTCTTGCAGGGCCACCGCCTTGGCCGCAATCACGTGCATCAACGGCCCCCCCTGGATACCGGGAAAAATCGCCTTATTGATTTTGGCACCGTATTTGGCACCGTCACGGCACATGATCAAACCACCCCTGGGACCGCGCAGCGTTTTATGGGTAGTGGTGGTAACCACGTCGGCGTACGGTACCGGGCTCATGTGCAGGCCGGCCGCCACCAGCCCGGCAATATGGGCCATATCCACCATCAGAAAAGCTCCCAGCTCTGCGGCAATCTCCTGGAATTTATAAAAATCAATGGCGCGCGGATAGGCGCTCGCACCGGCCACGATTAATTTGGACTTACTCTTGTAAGCAGCGCCGAATACCTCTTCATAATTAATCCGTCCGCTGTCTTTTTCCACCCCGTAAAAACTGAAATTGAAATATTTACCTGATATATTGACGGGACTGCCGTGGGTAAGGTGCCCGCCGTGGGCGAGATTCATACCCAAAATGGCGTCACCGGGCTTGAGCAGGGCATAGTAAACCGCCGTGTTGGCCTGCGCTCCCGAATGGGGCTGCGCGTTGACGTAATCGGCTCCAAATAATGCGCGGGCCCGTGCAATGGCCAGGTTTTCAGCCATATCCACAAACTCGCAGCCCCCGTAATAACGGCGTCCGGGGTAACCCTCGGCGTACTTGTTGGTCAGCACCGACCCCTGGGCTTCCATCACCGCGCGACTGGCCACGTTTTCAGAGGCGATCAATTCCAGGGTGTCGCGCTGTCTGCCGGTTTCCAAACCTATTACCCGGGAAATTTCCGGGTCGACTTCAGATAAATGGCGCATTATGTTCATAACTAATCCTCCCTCATACCGGAAAAATTCCTGCATGTGCTGACGGTCAACTCCGGCTGTACTTTTGTTCCACGGAACTTATTTTTTGTACCCGGCGGGCATGGCGCCCTCCCTGAAATTCCGCCTGCAGCCAGGTCTTAACAATATCCCCGGCCAATCCGGGACCAATCACTCTTTGTCCCATGGTCAATATATTGGCATCGTTATGTTCCCTGGAAGCCCGGGCGGAAAAAGTATCGTGACACTGCGCGGCTCTTATCCCCGGCACTTTATTGGCGACCACCGCCACACCGATGCCGGTTCCGCAGCACAGGATGCCACGCTCAAACGTGCCGCTGCGTACCGCTTCGGCCACTACCAGGGCAAGATCGGGATAATCCGCCGGTGTTTCGGAAAAAGTGCCGAAATCCTCATGCTCAATATTGGATGCACGGAGCAACCGGATTACTTCGTTTTTCAACCGGAAACCCCCGTGGTCGCCGGCAACTGCAATTTTCATGTTAATAAAACCTTCTTCACCTGAGATTATAATATTAGACTGCTCACTAAAAGGTCTCGACAAAATCCTCCATTATAAAAGTTCTACGGTCAGAAACAATTTCCTCTTTAAAGCCCGTTTAAAAAACGGTTGGCTTTAAATCCGGTCCAACAGCCGGGTTATAAGCTCCCGTAGCCTGCGGGCACACTCACGGTAGGTGGCCACGGGTTGTCCGACGGGATCGGACAGGTCCGCGCCGTCCCCCTCCGCCCGGACATATTCAAACAACGTAAATGTCTTACTAGCCGCCTCAGGAAATTTTTCCCTGATCCACGCCCGGTGGGAGGCGGTCATGGTCAAAATCAGGGCAGCCTCCGCCACCACATCCGGGGTGAGCCGGGCAGCCCGGTGCTCTCCCGCACTGACCCCCATTCCGGCCAGTGCCTCTACCGCCGCTTCCGCAGCCGGTTCTCCCGGGCAAGCGCATATCCCTGCCGAAGCAACCTCAATACCGCTCCGGTTACGCTCCCGCAGCATCTTGCGCGCCAATGCCCCGGCCATAAAGCTGCGGCACGTATTACCGGTACAGACAAACAGAACCTTCATAAAAATATCTTCACCTGCCACCCAATGCTTTTAAAAAAATAGTTTTACCCCGATACCGATCAGGACCAGGCCACCGGCCAACTGCGCCCTGGCGCCAATCCTCCGGCCCAGGAAGCGCCCGAAAATCAGACCGGCAGCCGCCATTAACCCGGCTACCAGACCTATTATTCCCGCGGTCAATAAAAGGTTAACCCGGTGAATACCCAGGGTAAATCCGACACTCAAAGCATCAATGCTGACACTGGCTCCCAACAGCAGCAGTCCCCAGAGCTTAAAACCGGCGGCGGCCGGTACGGCTTTTCCGTTATTAAGCCAGGCGGTCCGGAGCATCCGCACCCCCAGGTAAATAAGAAGTAACGAACCGGCCACGGCAGCCGCACGACCCAGGAGGTCTCCCGCATACCCACCGGCAAACCACCCGGCCAGGGGCATAAATATGTGAAACAATAAAATGATTATGCTGATTAAAAAGATTTGCTTGCGTTTTAAACCGGTCAACCCAATCCCCACGCAAAGGGAAAAAGCATCCGTTCCGAGAGCAACGGCTAAAAAGAACAAGGTCAAATATTCCATCATTTCCTCCGGTGGTGAATAATATTAAACCCGTACAATCCGCCCGCCCGCCGCCCTGCGCAGCCGGTTCATGACCGCCAGGCCCAGCCCGTTATCCCGCAACCCTTCCGCCAGGACCAGGTCCACCCCCAGCTCGTCGAAACGGCGCAGGGCGGAGTACAATTCAGCCGCCACGGTTTCGGGCTTTTCCCGGTCGCCGGCCACGACGACTTCCCCGGTGGAAGAAAAATCCCTGCCGCCTTGATACGACAGAATGCCGACCCGTTTGCCGCGGGAGCGGTGTTTTCCCGCCAACTCAATAATTTTTGAGGCCACGGCCTCCGGCCGGCCTTCTACCAGGACAAACGGCATCCGGGGGGCATAGTGCGCATATTTCAGACCCGGGGAACGGGGCCGGTCACCGGGGGAATTTGTAACGGACGCCGCGCCCGCCGGGTCTATCTCCACCGCACCTATTATACCCCGCAGCACCTCCGGGGTGACACCCCCGGGCCGTAAAATCACCGGTACAGGCCGGGTAAGGTCCACGACCGTCGATTCAACCCCGATCCCGGCCGGTCCCCCGTCCAAAATGGCATCAATGCGCCCGTCCAGGTCGTGCCGTACGTGACCCGCCGTGGTAGGACTGGGACGCCCGGAAATATTGGCGCTGGGAGCGGCCACCGGCATCCCGGCCGCCCTGATTAGCGCCAGGGCCACCGGATGGCCGGGCATACGCACCGCCACCGTCGACAGCCCCGCGGTAACCGCGCGGGGAACCCCGCGCTGCACGGGTAGAATCAAGGTAAGGGGACCCGGCCAGAAAGCGTCCATCAAACTCCCGGCCGTGCCGGAAACCCGCCGTACCAGGGAAGCTACCTGCCCCCTGTCCGTCACATGCACAATTACCGGGTTATCCGGAGGACGTCCCTTGGCTGTAAAAACTGACGCCACCGCTTGCGCGTTGAGGGCATCCGCCCCCAGGCCGTAGACCGTTTCGGTGGGAAAAGCCACCAACCCGCCCTGCTGCAGAATTCGCGCCGCTTTTTCAATCGCCCGAAACGCGGGGCGTTCAGGATCTACTTTAATATACTGAGTTGTTCTGCACTTCATGTTCACAATACCATAACCTCGCCGCAACCACCAAAATAGAACTCGTACACCCTCTTCAAACGTCTCCATAAATCTGATGTTGGAGGCAGCGAGGAGTTTCACACGACGTGAAGCACTCTGAGCAAGCTGCCTTTAATCAAAAAATAATTATAATCGCACGCAATTACTTATTCAGATAATAAAAAAAGGATCTTGTGTATACTCCATGTATTATAACAAGATCCCGGATGTCAAACAAGAAAAACCCCCCGCGGCTGCAAAAACGCGGGCGGTCCCGTTTATCACCGCCCGGCCCGCCTCACCGCAGCTACCAACCGGTCATGTCCGGCCAGGTCCTTCAAAACCACCGTCTCCCATTGCAGGCGCACCAACAACCCGGCCATTTTATACGCCAGGCCGTCCCCGCTTTCCATCAACAACCACCCCCCGCGCTGCAAAAAATCCGGGGCGGCTCTAACCAGGCGCCGGTAAAGCTCAAGCCCGTCTGCGCCCCCGTCCAGTGCCGGAAGGGGCTCAAACAACCTGACCTCCCGCGGCAGTCCGGGGAGGTCTTGGGAGGTGATATACGGCAGGTTGGCTGCAACCAGGTCTGCGCCTCCGGCCGGCAACCGCCCGGCCAAAGGCTTGAGCAGGTCGCCGCGGAAAAAAAAGACCCTTGAGGCCACACCGTGCCTGACAGCGTTCGACCGGGCCACGGCCAGCGCCTCCGGGGCCAGATCGCACGCATATACCACCGCCTGGGGCCGGTAAAAAGCCAGGCTGATTGCTATCGCCCCGCTTCCGGTGCCGACATCGATAATCACCGGGGCAGGCGGCAATATTTTCAATGCCGTTTCTACCAACAACTCCGTTTCGGGCCGGGGAATCAAAACGCGGTGGTCCACTTCAAATTCCAGTCCCATGAATTCCTTGCTGCCGGTCAGGTAAGCCACCGGTTCGCCGGACAGTCTCCTACCGGTTAAGGCGAAAAACCGGTCCTCCTCTTCCTCCGCCAGAAGGCTTTCCCACCTGCGGTATAACCCGGCCCGGTCAAGGCCGGTGACGTGGGCAAGCAGCACTTCGGTATCCAGGGACGGCGTTTCCACTCCGTGCCCGGCCAAAAGCTCTCTTGCCGTCTGAAGTGCAGATTTGATGGTTGTTGCCAAATTACTCCACCTGCTTCATTTGATCGGCCTGTTCGATAGTCACCAGAGTGTTAATAATCTCATCCAGATCGCCTTCCAGCACCTCATTCAAACGGTGCAGGGTAAGGCTGACGCGGTGGTCCGTAACCCGGCTTTGGGGAAAGTTATAGGTGCGGATGCGTTCGCTGCGGTCACCGCTACCCACCATGGACCGCCGGGTACTGGCCACTTTTTCCTGGTGCTCCCTCCGGGCACGGTCTAAAATACGCGCCCGGAGCACTTTCATGGCTTTATCCTTATTTTTATGCTGTGACTTTTCATCCTGCATGGAAACAACAATCCCCGTCGGCAGGTGAGTAATACGCACCGCCGACTGGGTGGTGTTAACCGACTGCCCGCCGTGCCCGGATGCGCAAAACACGTCGATGCGCAGGTCATTGGCATCTATCTCGACGTCTACTTCTTCCGCTTCGGGCAGTACCGCCACCGTCGCAGCAGAGGTATGGATCCGCCCGCCGGACTCCGTGGTGGGAATACGCTGCACCCGGTGGACACCGCTTTCAAATTTCATCCGGCTGAAGGCCCCTTTGCCCTCAACGAGGAAAATCACTTCCTTGAACCCCCCGATGTCGGTGTAGTTGGCGCCCAGCATTTCCGTTTTCCAGCCCCGGCGCTCGGCATAACGGGCATACATACGGAAAAGATCGGCGGCAAACAGCGCCGCCTCTTCACCGCCGGTACCGGCGCGAATTTCGACAATCACGTTTTTTTCGTCATTGGGGTCCCTGGGCAGCAGCAGTAGCTTCAACTGTTCTTCCAGGGCTGCTTTCTTTACCGTCAGTTCATCCAGTTCCGCCTGGGCCATTTGTTTCATTTCAGCATCGGTATCTTCTTCCAGAATGATTTTGGCATCCTGAACTTCCTGGACGATTTTTTTGTATTCCCGGTAGGCCGCAACAACCTCCGCCAGTTCCGCGTGGGCCTTGACATGCTGCTGCCAGCGGGGCAGGTCGGCGATTATTTCCGGGTCCCCGATCAGGACTCCCAACTGGTCATATTTTTCTTCCAGACCGGCTAATTTTTCGAGCATGCTCACTTCCCACCTTCCTTAAAGACCGCGCCGAAAGCGGCAATGGCCACCTCCACCTGCCCGTTGTCCGGCGGTGCGGTAGTCAGTTTTTGCAACCACAATCCGGGCGCAATCAATATCCGGCATAAAGCGTTGGCGGTATATTTGCCGGACAATTTAACCAGTTCATAGGAAATACCCGCCACCACCGGCAGGAGAAGTACCCGCGAAAGAATCCGCCACCAGAGCACCTGCTCGCCCAGCAGGGAAAAAACCAGGATGCTGATCACCAGTACGATTAAAATAAAACTGGTACCGCAGCGGGGATGCAGGGTAGGATATTTTTGGACCTGCTCCACCGTGAGTTCAGCACCGGCCTCGTAAGCGTTAATCACTTTGTGTTCGGCCCCGTGATATTCAAAAACCCGCCGGATATCGGCCAACTGTCTTACTGCCAGCACATAAGCCAAAAAAATGGCGATACGGAAAAAACCCTCAATCAGGTTTTGGATGAAACTACCCGGGGCGATTCCTATCAGCAGGTGCGCGGCAAACGTGGGCAATACCGCAAAAAGAACAATTGCCAACCCGAATGCTATACCGATAGTGATGACAATTTCCTTTATGGTAAGTTCCTCATCTTCTCCGGCGGTAGCCTGGTTGGCGGAATAAGTCAGTGCTTCAACACCCAGCACCAGGGATTCAATCAGAACCACCGTACCGCGCACCAGGGGCCAGTTTAAAACCGGGATCCTTCTGGCCAGGGAACCGACCTTTTTTTCATCGACAATTATTTCCGTGTCCGGCAGGCGGACGGCAACAGCACGGGAATCAGGCCCGCGCATCATCACGCCCTCAATCACCGCCTGGCCGCCGTACTGAAACGGCGCGCCCATAGCAACACTTCCCTCCGTAAAACTTTTACCCCCCTGCGGCAGTTGCCCATAGAACAACTTTGCTTTACTTTTTTTCCACACTATTAAAAACAGCAGAGCGACCGCTCTGCCTGTTGCTACTTTTTCAAGCCGTATTTTTTACGGAAGCGTTCGGCTCTTCCGCCGGTTTCAATTGTTCGCTGCGATCCGGTATAAAAAGGATGACACTTAGAACATATTTCCACGCGCAAGTCTTTCTTGGTGGAGCCGGTTTCAAATGTTTCGCCGCAAACACAGGTCACCTTGGTTTTTCCATATTTCGGATGTATTTTTTCTTTCATTTGGCTCACCTCTTTTCTTTGGTGCAAGGGGAAAATATACTCTGTAATTATAGCACAAGAAATTCCGGCCTGCAATAAATATAAAAGTTAATATTATTTAAAAAAATATCCGCCCCCGGTTAGCGGTTTTTTTTAGTTGCAATGAAAAAAGCCGCCTTTTACACGCGGCTTTTGGGCATTGTTTTACCCGTAATAACTTTCCCGTTCCAAAAACAATAACGGGTCAAGCGGAACACCGTTTTTCAGCACCTCCAGGTGCAGGTGCGGTCCCTGGGAACGGCCGGTATCACCGACCAGGGCAATAATCGCGTTTGCGCCCACCCGGTCATCCTCCGCTACCAGCAGCTCGGAACAGTGCGCGTACAGCGTACGGATTCCGCCACCATGGTCGATAATCACCGTTAGCCCGTAGGTTCCCCTGGGTCCTGCAAATACCACCCGGCCGGAAGCGGCAGTCCGAATCGGGGTTCCCGTTTGCGCGGCCACGTCGATACCCTCGTGGGGCCGGCCATCCCGCATGCCAAACGGCGAAGTTATTCTTCCCACCACCGGCCAATTCAAAGGTACCGCCCATGCCGCCAGGCTCCGGGCAGGCTGCGCGGCGGAATTGGTCAGGGGGATAAAAAGCCGCCGGCCCTCGATGATGACATCAACATTGGAAAGCCCGTTCCTGGCCGCAATTAGTTCGACTTCCACCCCGTACCTTCCCGAAATATCCAGCAAGGTCTCTCCCGGCTGAACCCGGTGCGCCACAGCATCGGAAGGCACCCTGAGCACCTGTCCGGACATAATACAATCCTGGTCTGCAAGTTTGTTTGCCGCGACAAGCGCTTCAGTGGAAACCCCCTGCTGCCGGGCAATGCCCGACAGGGTATCTCCGGGTTCCACCAAATACAAAACTTCCGCTGCCGGTTCCGTATGCGCCACCGTAAAAACCGCAGGAGGATAAACATACGGCTTACCGGGTACAAGCAACTCGTCCAGTCTGGCCGCAGCCGGACCTGCCGCCCCAAGAACACCCGCAACCGCCAAAACAGCTGCTCCTAACTTAATCTGATTTATTTTTAGTTTAAAAATTTTCCACATGATAAAATCACCTCTCCCAGTATGCAAAAGCAGACCAGCTTTTAGTTTTACCGGAAGAGGAACAATTCATACTTGTTTGGGATATTTATTTTAATTTGCCTGCCGCAGCCGCCTCGGCACGGCGCAGGCTTCGAAAGGCATAAAGCAAGTCCCGGTTGGTCCTGGACCGTTTCATCTGTTCCAACAACATTTCCATGGCATCCCATGCGGCAGCCCCGCTGGTGGCCTTGCGAAACTGCCAGATCATCTCCAACTCATCCTTGGTAAGCAGCAGTTCTTCCTTACGGGTTCCGGAGCGCTTGACATCTATGGCCGGGAAAAGCCTTCTTTCCGCCAGCCGCCGGTCCAGGATCAACTCCATGTTGCCCGTCCCTTTAAATTCCTCGAAAATAACGTCATCCATCCGGCTGCCCGTCTCAATCAGGGCGGTGGCCAGTATGGTCAGGCTACCGCCCTCTTCCAGGGTCCGGGCGGCCCCGAAAAAGCGCTTGGGTTTATGCAGCGACGCCGGATCCACTCCACCCGACAGGGTACGCCCGCTGGGAGGCACCACCAGGTTGTGCGCCCTTGCCAGTCTGGTAATACTGTCCAAAAGGATGACGACATGGTGCTTGTGCTCTACCATACGTTTGGCCCGCTCGAGCACCATATCGGCCACTTTGACGTGGTTTTCCGGCGGCTCATCGAAGGTGGAACTGACCACCTCACCGTTTACCGAACGTTCTATGTCCGTAACTTCCTCCGGCCTCTCGTCTATAAGCAATACCATCAGAAAAACTTCCGGGTGATTGGAGGTAACACTGTTGGCAATTTCTTTGATCAGTATGGTCTTACCGGCTTTCGGCGGGGCAACAATCAAGCCCCGTTGGCCTTTTCCAATGGGAGCCACTAAATCTATAATCCTCGCTGAAAGCCTTTCGGGATTGGTTTCAAGGACAAAACGTTCCGTAGGATAAAGGGGGGTAAGCCCGTCGAAATGATATCTTTCGGCTGATTGCTCCGGGTCCTCGCCATTTACCTGCTCCACCCTTAACAAGGCGAAATACCGTTCTGAATCTTTGGGGCGGCGCACCTGACCGGCAACCAGGTCTCCGGTGCGCAGGTCAAAACGCCTGATTTGTGATGAGGATACATATATATCGTCGTGACTGGGAAGATATTGAAAGGGCCTCAAGAATCCGTAACCGTCCGGCAGGATCTCCAAAACACCTTTGGCATGTAAAATTCCGTGCTTTTTAGTTTGGGTTTTTAGAATTTCGAAAATCAGTTCTTTTTTGCGCAGCTTATAATAACCTGGAATTTCAAGTTGTCGCGCTATTTTGTAAAGTTCCACCATGGTTTTGCTTTCCAGCTCTGCATAGTTCAAAGGCATCTCCCCTTTACGGGTTAGTCATTATTTCCCCGGGTGCACCGGGAAGGCTCAAGGCTCAAACATCCCGCCGTCGACGGCCGCGTTCGAGTATAAAAATAATAATATAATATACCGCCAGCCATACCAGCGTGGCGTTGATCAAGCTCCCGGCCAAAAACGAATAACCGTGCTCGACGATTTTGGACAAAAACGGGGCGTAAAACGAATCCCCGGCAATAACAACCTGCGGGGTTGCTATATGATCAAAAAAACCCAAAAGAGTGTTTCCGACTAAAAGATTTAAGGTGAAGAAAAAAGGGACGGCTAGTTTAAAAAAAATCACGGTCGCTACCGCAGCCACAGGGTTGCAGTGGAGCATCCGGGCCACCAGGTAAGCCAGGGGAATACTAATCACCGGAATGGGCAAAAAATCAAAAGCCAGGCCCAAGGCCGCCCCCGCGGCAACCTTTCTGGGTGAATCAGCCAAACTTTTTACCTTGCCCCAATAAACTTTAACAGACTCCGCTATGCGGGGAGATGTTTTTTTATTCAGAAACATAACTCCTTCGTGCAACACTTCAAGCCCCCTTTACTTTATAAAGGGTGCTTTTCATCAAGGACTGCCACCCACCTCACGCCAAGATATTTCCATTACTAAAAAAATTTCGTTATTAGCTACTAATTATTATATTCACTTTGTCCGGGTATTAAACACCCTCTCTTAATTGTTTTTCTCTGATTAACCAATATCACCTTTATCGAAACGCTACTTGTTTTTAACCGTTTCCCAGTCCTTAAGAAATTTTTCGATCCCGGCATCAGTAAGGGGATGCTTGACCATCTGCATGAGCACTTTGTAGGGTACGGTAGCAATGTGGGCACCGGCTCTGGCGGCATCTACCACGTGTACCGGGTGCCGGATACTGGCGGCAATCACTTCGGTCTCAAGCTGGTGGAGATCAAATATTTCCATGATATCACGCACCAGTTCCATTCCCTCTTGTCCCACATCATCCAACCGCCCGACAAAAGGACTGACAAAAGCGGCACCGGCCCTGGCAGCAAGAAGGGCCTGGGGGGCGGAAAAAACCAGGGTTACATTAGTACGAATGCCTTTAGAACTCAAAATGTTTACCGCTTTCAACCCCTCGGCGGTCATCGGAATTTTTACCACGATATTGGGGTGTATCGCAGCCAATTGCTCTGCTTCGGCAACCATGCCGGGCGCTTCCAGGCTCACCGCTTCGGCGCTGATCGGCCCGTCTACGACCGCCGTGATTTCCTTAACCACTTCGGCAAAGTTACGGCCTTCCCGGGCAATTAGTGAAGGGTTGGTAGTCACACCGCATACAATACCCAGGGAATTAACCTCTCTGATTTCAGCCACATTAGCGGAATCAATAAAAAGCTTCATATATCACAACACCTCTGGCGACATAAAATATTTTTTCAGGCTTTTCGGGAACTGCCGAAAACCCTTATTTTTTCCCTGATCATTTCCGCCGCCGCGTCCCGGGCGGGACCCATAATCTTGCGGGGATCTATCTCTCCGGGGTTTGCTTCCATAAACTCGCGTACGGTTACGGTAAAAACCTCGCGAATATTAGTGTCAATATTGACTTTACGTATTCCCAAGCGCACGGCTTCACGCAGGTCGTCATCCGGCACCCCGGAGGAACCGTGCAACACCAGTGGAATTTTAACCACGGACTTGATTTTCTCCAGGCGCGGAAAATCCAATTCCGGCACCCCCTGGTACAACCCGTGCGCAGTACCTACCGCTACCGCCAGGGCATCCACCCCGGTTTCACGCACAAAAAAACCGGCTTCTTCCGGGTCGGTAAAAAAAGCTTCCCGCTCGCTTACATTGATATCGTCTTCGGTACCGCCGATTTTACCCAGTTCGGCTTCCACCGAAACGTTAACCGCCCGCGCCGCATCCAATACCTTCCTGGTCAGGGCGATATTTTCCTCCAGCGGCAATCCGGACCCGTCAATCATTACTGAAGAAAATCCGGTTCGTATACACTGCATTACCTGCTCAAAACTGGTTCCGTGGTCCAAATGCAGGGCCACCGGCACCCCGGCATCGGCGGCAGCCAGTTTGGCCATAGCTGCGATATAATTGATTCCGGCATATCTAATGGCACCCTGGCTGGCCTGTAAAATTACCGGGGCCTTTTCCGCTTCAGCCGCGGCAATAATGGCCTGGATAATCTCCATGTTGTTGCAGTTAAAGGCACCTACGGCATAACCACCGTCTTCAGCACGCTTAAGCAGTTCAATCACCGGCACCAGAGACACCGTGTCTCCTCCTTTACAATAAAGTAACCACAGTATGGCCGGAATATAATCAAATTATGTTTTATTATTCTTACGGCGGGTTTTTTTAATCTTTCCGGTGCTGGCAAGACTGTCCAAACAATTAAAGCCGTGCCGCTCCAACTCGATGGTCTCGACCTGCTGGATGACTTTCAAGTCTTCTTCCGTTTCGGCGTATATAATATTTATACTGTCACAATTCCGGCAATGCAGCTCCAGGCGGTCCGGAAATATATCCACCTCTATTTTGTGGTTGCCGCAGCGGCAGTAGAGCGCCCCCCGCCCGGTAATATCATGCAGGCAATTCATCACTTCATACATAATCTCAGAATTATGAAAATAGCCGTCGCACCCAAATTCATAAATTAGTTCTTCCAATTCTTGCTCGTAAACGTTAACTATTTCCCTGACCTCAGCTTCCGGCCCGATATGCCCCAGCTCCAGCCCGGTATCCTGGCAGGTCAAACAGGTAACGCTGCGGGACCAAAGCGATTTTCCCGGCATCTCGCTCAGGTGCTTGGTCTCACAAACCACACAAGGAATCTGTATCCAGTATGAAGCATAGTCTTTAGTGCTGACTATGAGCTTGACAGCTCCACAGGAACAATATATTTTTGTGTTTTCACCCCGGCAAAAACCAAAACGGTTGAAGTCATGAAACTCCATTTTCCCGCATTCCGGACAGCGCATGGCCAAAACAACAGTTGTGGCAATAAGCAAGGCTTAAAACCCTCCCTGAAGCACTGTAAAAAGCCAGCAATTTTCACAGCCTTGATTATATTAATACACTTCGCCATTTCCAAAAAAAATCCTCTCACCCGGAACATTTAAAATGATAACAAAAAGAATTTAACTACTTTAAATCCATATGAAAGCCGCTCGCGGAAACTGCTTTTGGCTACACCTACCCTTTTGAAAGCAGCCCCTTTACTACAGAACGGACCTGATCCAACTCAAAAGGCTTAATTAGACAGTGCTGCGTCCCTCTTTTTTTAGCTTCGGCCACAATTTGCATTTCATCATGGGCAGTCATCATCACCACCGGCGTCCCGGGGGCAATGCTATGTAACTTTTCCAGCGTATCCAAACCGTTTATTCCGGGCATTTTGAAATCAAGCAAGATCAATAAATAATTACCGACCGCAACCTTTTTCAGGGCTTCTTTTCCGTTGGCAGCCAGATCAACCCGGTATCCCTCGTCAAGAAACATTTCACGTATCAAATAACGTATCCCGGCATGGTCGTCTACTACCAACAAATCATACGTTCCACCCGGCATTTTAAACCCTCCGTTTTTTTCGGAGTAAAAACCGTTGCCTTTATAATTCACCCCAAATTCTTAAAATCCTTTTCGTTACAATAAAACATTACCTAAAAATAACCCGGTATCCTCGTCCCGGCGGTCAAAGAAATTACCACCACCGTAATTCCTACCACCACCAAAAGGGCCAGTACCAAAACGGTCAGGAAAGGCGTGGCAATGACCAAAACCGAGCGCCCGGTGGTAAATCCGTGCACATGCTTAAGGCCGATAACCAGGATAAGCACGCTCCAAAGGAACAAACCCAGCCCCGCCAGCAGTACCAGCAAACCCACGGCAAACTTTTCCGGTCCGAACCAGTACGTTAAAAGCTGGAACGGAATCATAAAGATAAAAGGCAGTCCCGCCAGTCCGACCACCGCGAAAACCCCTCTGGCCCGGCCCCTGCCTCCGAATAAATCAGCGGCCAGATGGATCACGGCGCTATATCCGAACCACTTCACGTAACCCCATAAGAGGCCGCTAATCGCCCCCAGCATGGCCAGGGACCGGATTGCTGGAAACGGCAAATATTTATCCGCAACCGTGCCGGACAAACCCAACACCATCACCTGTGAAGCCGTAAGAAACCCCATCAGCGCTCCCACCACCCCGACAACGGTAACGACCAGCAGCGTTTGCATCAGCGGCGGATGCAAAGCCACCCCGGCCATGGTTTTATCCGGCTCAAAAAGTGTTCCGTAAACCAGTTCCAGGAAGCCGGGGGAAGTTTTCCAGTCGTTGCCGGCTTCGCTATGCTGCCCGTTTTCACCGGCACTTTCGGATTCACTGTACCGGCGGAAATCTTCGTCCATAATCATACCTCCCCGGTGGTAAAATAAATATCAGCGTAAATAGAAATAGATGCTCTCTCTCTCGCTCTCTATCTGAACGGGCAGCACGGGAACCAGGGACCGGCTCAAACTTTTAAAAATGCCGGCCCCGGACGTGATAAAAAATTCCTGCCAGATACTTTTAGGTCCGAGTTCCACCGGCTGGGGCTCACCGGAAATACCCGCCAGCTCACCGGCGAGCAATACCGCGTCGTGCAAGCCGCCCATCCGGTCCACCAGTCCGAGTTCTTTAGCCTGGCGTCCGGTAAACACCCGTCCGTCCGCAAGCGCCTGCACCGCTTCAACTTCCATATTCCTGCCCCGGGCGACGACATCCACAAACTGGCTGTATATGTCGTCAATCATAGACTGAAAAATAGTTCGTTCTGCGGGCGTGACAGGCCTTGACGGGGAGCCCATATCCTTATAAGGACCACTCTTAAACGTCTCCGTATCCAAACCAAGCTTATCGTATAGACCTTCGGTGTTCACAAGTTCCATGATCACTCCGATGCTGCCCGTCATGGTTCCGGGATTGGCCACAATCCGGTCCGCGCCCGCCGCAATCCAGTACGCACCCGAGGCGGCCGTATCTCCCATGGAAGCAACTACCTTCTTGCCCGCTTCCTTCAACCTTTGTACTTCGGCACTGATTTCCTGTGCTGCGGCCGCGGTACCTCCCGGACTGTTCAACCGGAGCACCACCGCCTTCAACTGCGGGTCCCTGGCCGCCTGCCTTAAACTGGCAGTTATGCTCTCGGCACTACCGGGGGAACCTAACAGACCACTGCTCTGGCCGCTGTAAATCGCTCCTTCTATGTAAATAACTCCCACCTGTTGCCCCCCGGCACCGGTCCCGGCGGTACGCATATTCCCTGGTTTAACTATGAGAGCCAATACCAGGGAAAGAGCGACCGCCCCCAAAACTACCCCGGCAATCACTTTTCTTTTCAAAACCCATCCACCTCCCAAACTGTTTATAGCATGCAGACTTAACTTTAAAATAATACTGCTGAAAAAATAAAATAATCTTCCATTGCAGTTTCTATCTACAATAATAAAAAGCTTTGGTTTACCCAAAGCTGCTCTCCTGGTGGCGGTCAATCAAATTTTTCTTTTTTATACTGCCGCGCCGCCCCGATAAAATCTTTAAATAACGGATGCGGCCGGTTGGGACGGGACTTGAACTCAGGGTGAAACTGGGTCCCCACAAACCAGGGGTGCCCTAAAAGTTCGACAATTTCCACCAGATATTCATCGGGATGCAGGGTGCCGCTCATGATCAGACCGTTTGCAGCCAACTTGTCCCGGTAAAAATTATTCAACTCATAACGGTGGCGGTGTCTTTCCGCCACCAGTTCCTTACCGTAAGCCTGATAAGCCCGGGTCCCGGCTTTTAACTTGCAGCGGTAACGGCCCAAACGCATGGTCCCCCCCATTTTTTCCAGCTCCTTTTGTCCCGGCAGCAGGTCGAGCACAGGATAAGCGGAGGCCGGGTCAAACTCAGTGCTGTTGGCTCCCCGCCAACCCATTACGTTACGGGAAAACTCCACCACGGCCAACTGCATTCCCAGGCATAAGCCCAGGAATGGAACCTCCCGCTCACGAGCAAAACGCACCGCCTCAATCTTACCCTCAATACCCCGGTTACCAAAACCGCCCGGCACCAGAACACCATCGACGTCTTTCAAGTATTCCTCAACATTGTAACGGCTGACATCCTCTGAATTGATCCACTTTATTTCAACCGCCGAACCGTGGCAAAAACCGGCGTGCCTCAATGCTTCGACCACACTGAGGTAGGCGTCGGGCAGGGACACGTACTTCCCGACCAGGCCGATGGTAGTCAGGTAACGCATATTTTTAAGCTTGGCTACCATACTGCACCATTCCGACAGGTCCGGAGGGCCAGTTTCCAACCCCATTTTCCGCAGCACTATATCGGCCAGTCCTTCTTCCTCCAGCATCAGGGGGACCTCGTAAATAGACGGCACGTCCAGGTTCTGGATCACCGCCTCTTTTTCAATATCACAAAAAAGCGCCAGCTTATCTTTCATTTCTTTGGAAAGAGGCCGCTCGCTCCGGCAGACAATCACATCGGGTTGAATGCCGATGCCCCTGAGTTCTTTGACGCTGTGCTGGGTAGGCTTGGTTTTTAACTCGTTGGCTGCCTGGATATAGGGTACCAGCGTAACGTGTACATACACTACATTACCCCGGCCCAGGTCACTTTTAAGCTGGCGGATGGCCTCCAAAAAAGGTTGGGACTCGATATCGCCCACCGTGCCGCCAATTTCGGTAATGACCACGTCCGCGCCGGATTCGTCAGCCACCTGGCGCACCTGTTCCTTTATTTCATTGGTGATGTGCGGAATTACCTGAACGGTGCCGCCCAGGTAATCACCCCGGCGCTCCTTGTTGATTACCGACCAGTAGATGCCGCCGGTGGTAACGTTGCAGCTGCGGGAAACATTGATATCAATAAAGCGCTCGTAATGCCCCAGGTCGAGGTCGGTTTCAGCTCCGTCTTCGGTGACAAATACCTCCCCGTGCTGGTAAGGACTCATGGTGCCGGGATCTACGTTGATATAAGGATCCAATTTTTGAATAGCCACCTTAAGCCCCCGGCTTTTCAACAAGCGCCCCAGGGAGGCAGCCGTAATTCCTTTGCCCAGCGACGAAACAACCCCGCCGGTAACAAATACGATTTTGGCCATCGAAACCAGAGACCTCCTGTGATTTTTTGTCTAATATTAACGTTTTTAAACCACATGTTCCATTTTATCCGCTGCCGGGAAAACAGTCAACCATAATCATCAGAACAATTTTGCCTATAACCGGTGGACTTACCACGCGGCTCAGGTCCTCCCCGCGCCTACATTTTTTCTGGCGCCGTTAAGCCTAAAAGCCGCAAGGCGTTTTTCAAGGTGATCCTGGTGGCGCTTACTAATACCAGCCGGGCGGCGGAAAGCTCCCGGTCTTCGGTAATCACCCGGTGGCTGTTATAAAAGCTGTGCAGGAGCCCGGCCAGCTCGTGGAGATAACGGGCAATCCGCTGCGGGGCCAGACTCCTGGCTGCCGAAGTCACTTCCCCGGGGAAATCAGCCAGTTTTCTGGCCAGCGCCAGTTCGTGCTCCTCTTGCAACCGGCTGTAATCAACCCGCTCCGGGTCGGGCTGCTCCCCGCCCTGTGCTTTTAATTGTCTGAATATACTGCAGATGCGGGCGTGGGCGTATTGGATATAATAAACCGGATTTTCGTTGGATTCTGCCTTGGCCAGGTCCAAATCAAAATCCAGGTGGCTGTCGGCACTGCGCATAACGAAAAAGTATCGGGCGACATCTTTGCCCACTTCTTCCACCAGTTCCTCCAGGGTCACCATCTGGCCGGCCCGTTTGGACATGCGTACCAACTCCCCGCCTTTAAAAAGCCGGACCAATTGCATGATCACCACGTCCAGGGCGGACGGGTCATAGCCGAGGGCCGCCACCGCCCCCTTCATACGGGGAACGTGCCCGTGGTGGTCGGCTCCCCAGACATCGATGACCCAGTCGAAGCCGCGCTGAAACTTGTTACGGTGGTAGGCAATATCCGCCGCAAAGTAGGTCGGCACACCGTTGGAACGTACCACCACTTCATCTTTTTCCACACCGAAGTCAGATGCTTTAAACCACAGGGCGCCTTCACTTTCGATAAGGTGCCCCCCGGCCTGCAAATAATCAAGCGTCTCTTGGATCGCCCCGGTATCGTGAAGAAACTGCTCGGAAAACCAGACGTCGTAAGTAATACCGAAATCCCGGAGTACTTTTTTGATTGCCTCCAACTTCTCGGCCAGAGCGTACTCCACCAGTACCCGGCAGCGTTCCTCCTTCTCCACGTGCAAATATTTTTCCCCGTGCCGTTCCATAAAACCGCGCGCCGTTTCCAGAATGTCTTCCCCGTGGTAACCTTCCTCCGGAACCGGCACGTCACTTCCCAGGAGCTGCATATAACGGGCTTCCAGGGAATGTCCAAAATTTTCGATCTGTTTACCCGCGTCATTGATATAAAACTCCCGGGTCACCCGAAAACCCGCAAAATCCAGAATAGCGGCGATACTGTCGCCGAGGGCCGCTCCCCGGGCATTTCCCAGGTGTAAAAGGCCCGTGGGGTTGGCACTGACAAACTCTACCTGCACCCGCTGCTCCCCACCGATATTTACCCGGCCGTAATCTTCCCCTTCGTGCATGATCCGGGGCAGTACCCGGTAGACCCAGTCTTGCTGCAGGTAAAAATTAATAAAACCAGGTCCGGCGATTTCCACCCGTTCCACCTGTAGTCCGGCCGGGGAAAAGTTTTGCTTTAAAATGCCGGCCAGCTTGCGCGGCGCCATGCGCGCCGGTTTTGCCAGCATCATGGCCAGGTTGGTGGCAAAATCACCGTTTTCTTTTTCACGGGGTACTTCTACCGTAAATTCCGGAATTTTATCTACCTTGACGGCTCCGCCGGCCCTGGCCGCCCGGAGCGCTTCCACCAGTGCACGGGCCAGGCTTGAGCGCATCTCTTCAACTATTCCGCTCATAAATCGACCCTACCCCCTCGAACAAGTTCTTAGAACCTTACTAAGATTAATACCTGTACCCTTTGCCTGTCAAGCCGGACGCACCTTAGAGCAGAAACCGGCGTTTTTTGAATAAGCATAATTCCCTAAATAAAAAAAGCAGGGTTTAACCTGCTCCATTTTTATCAACCATTCCCGTATCCGGATACAAATGCAGCTTGGTTCACTTCTAGCAGCCCGGGCCGGACACACCCGGCCAGTGCCCGCTCCCACAGTTCCATTTTAATGGGCAGCTTTTTGGCCAGGACGCCCAGGAGGATTATATTTGCCGCTTTGGCATTGCCGCACTTCAAGGCCATATCCCGGGCCTGCACCACCACGACATTTTTGGCCGCAGAACGAATATGCCCGATAATACCGGGCGGATATACCGCCGCTCCCGCCAGTACCGGCACCGGAGCAATTTCCTGGTCGTTGACGATCACTGTCCCGCCGGACTTTAAAAACGACAGGTGCCGGAACGCTTCCAACTTTTCAAAAGCCAGGATGATGTCCGCACCGCCCCTGGTAATCAGCGGGGAGTAGACTTTTGTCCCCAGCCGCACCTGGGTGACCACGCTGCCGCCCCGCTGCGCCATCCCGTGTATTTCCGAAACCTTCAAGTCGTAACCGGCCTCCCGGGCCGCTCTTGCCAGCACCCGGCTGGCGAGAATAGCACCCTGTCCGCCGACCCCGACCATCAAAATATCCACCGGTTTAAACATGGTCATCCTCCTCCGGCGCTATGGCCCCTTCCTTGCAAACCTGGATACACAAACCGCAACCGGTACAAGCAAAGGCATCTACCGAAGCAACCCCGTCCTTCAGGGAAATGGCTGGACAGCCCAGGCGCAGACAGAGTTTGCAACCCTTGCATTTCTCCGGCTCTACCCGGCTGGCCGGTCTGGCCGGCCTGCTTAAAAGCACGCACGGCTGCTGCGCAATAATCACCGACGGTTCATCGGCCGCGGTTTCTTCCCGCACGGCCGCCGCAGTTTCAGCCAGATTCAAGGGGTTTACCGTTCTGACCCGCTTCACCCCCAGGGCGCGCATTAGTACTTCAAAATTTATCGCCGGGGCAGCCTCTCCCATCAAGGTACTGCCGGTACCGGCATGGGGCTGGTGACCGGTCATGGCAGTAGTACGGTTGTCCAGAATAATCACCGTGGCGGTACCTTTATTGTAAACCAAATTCAAAACGCCGGTGAGACCCGAATGGAAGAAAGTGGAATCTCCAATCACCGCCACTGTCCGGGCACCCATTTCCGGATTGGCTTTCGAAATGCCGTGCGCCATCCCGATACTGGCCCCCATACAGACAGCAGTATCCATCGCCGACAAAGGAGGCAGGCCGCCCAGCGTATAACAACCGATATCCCCGGTAACAGTCAGCTTAAGACCGCGCAAAACATGAAAGATCCCCCGGTGCGGGCAACCCGGGCACATCACCGGAGGCCGGGCGGGAATCTCCGGCGCCTGCAGCCCGGTCCGGCCTGCGTTTGCCCGGGCGTCAGCCGGTAAAATGCCCGCCGCCATAAATTTTTCCGCGATAACCCCCGGATCCAGCTCTCCCGTTTTCGGCATGATCTCGCTGCCGGAAACTTTAAGCCCCATGGCCCGGACCTGTTCCTCAATGAAGGGTTCCAGCTCCTCAACCACCACCAGCTTCGCCACCCCGTCCGCAAACTCCCGGATCAGGGGTTCAGGCAGGGGATTGGTCATACCCAACTTCAAAACGGAAGCATCCGGCAGGACCTCCCGCACGTACTGATAAATGACACCGCTGGTAATAACACCCGTAGAACGCTCCCCCCACTCGATCCAGTTAACGGGGGCTTTGGGGGCATACTCCTTAAGTCGCGTCAAGCGTTCTGCCAGTGCTTCCCGCCGCAAACGGGCGAAAGCCGGCACCATCAAGTATTTTTTTTCGTCCTTGACGTAAGGACGGGGGGGGCGCTGCGTCAACGGTTCTTTTAACTCCACAAAACTCTGGGAGTGGGCCACCCTGGTGGTAATCCGGAGCATAACCGGCAGGTCGTATTCTTCACTTAAATCAAGAGCCAGCCCGACCATATCCCTGGCTTCCCGGCTGTCACCCGGCTCCAGCAGGGGCATCCCGATAAACCGGGCGTAATAACGGTTGTCCTGCTCGTTTTGCGAGCTGTGCATACCGGGATCATCGGCACAAACCAAAACCAAACCGCCGTTGACGCCGGTATAGGCCAGGGTAAAAAGCGGGTCGGCGGCCACATTCATTCCGACATGTTTCATGGCCACCATGGTACGGGCGCCGGCCATAGACGCGCCTATCCCCACCTCCACGGCAACCTTTTCATTCGGCGCCCACTCCGCATAAATGCCGGGATAACGGGCGAAATTTTCCAGTATCTCGGTGCTGGGTGTGCCCGGATAGGCAGCAGCCACTTTTACCCCGCATTCATAAGCTCCTCTTGCAATCGCTTCATTACCGGTAAGAAGCTCGCTCAAATTAAATTCACCCCCGCGTTTAATCCTTAAAAGCCGTTCTTCGGCCGCTTGTCAATCACCCGCTTGGCCTTGCCGGTACTTCTTTCCAGGGATTTCGGCTCCAAAAGCCGTACTCTGGCCGACAGCAAAAGTACGCTGTAAAGCTTCCGGCGCACTTTTTCTTCCAACACCTGCAGGTCGCGGAATTATCCGGTAAACTTTTCCGGAACCGGCTCCACATGCACCTCCATATAATCCAGGTAACCTTTTTTATCGACCACAATCTGTCCTTAATAATCGGTCTCAAAATGAAAAATGACCGGCACGTAAAGATTTTGAAGCAAAATCATTGACGCACAGGTCCTGGATAACTCATTACAGGCATAGAATTTATTACCGTCCTCCCGTGCTTCAAAATAATTTACCGCTTAGTAGTCTGTTCTATAAGGTTTGATAAATTCCTTCTTTTTTGAGGCCCTTACCGGGAAAGAAAGCCGTTAAAATTTTTCCACAGTTTTTCCTGCGCCTTAAGAAACTGCTCATGCGTCTCAGGGCTTCCGTCAAGTCTTCCACGGAAGCGGCATAAGAACAACGGATAAACCCTTCTCCCTGGTCCCCGAAGGCATTACCGGGAACAACGGCTACTTTTTCCTCCCGCAAAAGTTCCTGGGCAAATTCTTCCGAAGACATCCCGGTGATACTGATATCGGGAAAGGCATAAAATGCCCCGCGCGGCTCAAAACAAGGCAGCCCCATTTCCCGAAACCCCTGCAGCAACAGGCGGCGCCGGCGATTATACTGTTCCACCATCCTTTTCATACCGGACCGGCCGTTCTTTAAAGCCTCCAATGCCGCCGCCTGGGCGGTAATAGGCGCGCAAAGCATGGTATACTGGTGGATTTTGGTCATGGCGGAAATAAAATCCGGGTTGCCGGCCGCGTAACCGACCCGCCAACCGGTCATGGCGTAAGATTTTGAAAAACCGTTCAGAAGAATTGTCCGGTCGCGCATGCCGGGCAGGGCAGACACACAGGTATGTTCCCCGTTGTAAGTCAACCGGTCGTAAATTTCATCGGACACCACGAGCAGGTCGTGTTTTTTAACCACCTCGGCAATTTCCAACAAGTGCTGCCGGTCGATGGTGGCACCGGTAGGGTTGTTGGGATAACACAGAATCAGTACTTTGGTCCGGTTGGTAACGGCTTTTTCCACCATCCCGGCGGTTACCACAAAACCATTTTCGACCGACGTTTTCAAAGGTACCGGACACGCGCCGGCAAGCCTGGTTACGGGGATATAAGACACGTATGACGGCTCCGGGACCAAAACCTCGTCTCCCGGGCACAGTATGGTACGCAAGGCCAGATCAAGCCCTTCACTGACACCCACCGTAATTAAAATTTCATTCCGGGGGTCAAAGGACACCCGGTAGGTATCAACCAGATACCGGGCGATCTCCTCTCGCAGTTCCAGCATTCCTTTGTTGGAAGTATACATGGTATAACCTTTTTCAAGGGAATACACACAGGCTTCCCTGATATGCCAGGGGGTTACAAAATCAGGCTCGCCAACCCCCAGGGAAATAACGCCTTGCATTTCTGAAACCAAATCGAAAAAACGCCTTATTCCGGAAAAAGGGATCTCTTTTACCGAAGGGTTGATACGGTCTTGCCAGCTTCTTGGCGTCTTCATGGTGTAATCATCAGCCTCCTGTCCTCTTCCCCGTCTTCTACAATGGTACCTTGATGTTTATAAGTTTTAAGCACGAAATGAGTAGTAGTACTCAACACGTTTTCAAGTGAAGCCAATTTTTGCGCGACAAAGTTGGCCACCTCTTTCAAGGTCTTGCCCTCAACGATGACCACCAGGTCGTAAGCACCGGATACCAAGCGCACGGTTTTTACCTCCGGAAAACGGTAGACCCGTTCTGCCACCGCGTCAAACCCAACCTCGCGCTGCGGGCTGATTTTCACTTCAATCAAAGCGGAAACATTTTCGGCGCCAACTTTATCCCAGTTAACGAAGGTGAAATAACCGAGTATGACTTTTTTTTCCTCCAACTCTTTTATCATCCCGGCCACGGTCTCTTCTTCCATGTCAAGCATGGCTGCTATCTGCTTGGGAGTAAGCCGGGCATCATTTTCAAGGAGTTCTAAAATTTCCTTCAAGAACATATCCTCCTCCAATATTTCAAATAAATAAAAAAACTTCGCATCCCTTAAAGGGACGGAAGCTTATTCCGCGGTACCACCCAATTTGAACCGGGCAACTAACCAAGCAATTGCCCCGCTCCGCTCCAGCCTTTTAACGGAGGCGAACCGGCTGTGACTTACTTTCAAGAAAAAAGATTTCGGCCCGCGGCATCCGGGGCGGCCCAGGCGCTTCTTTCCGCCGGGCTTACACCATACCCCGGCTCGCTGGGGATTAACAACGCCATTCTTCCCCTTCATTACCTTACACAAACAAATTTAGAGCAATTATAGCACCGGCCGATCCGGTTGTCAACAAGAAAAATAAATATCCCCTTCCAGATATATCTACTAATTATCCCCGGCACCCGCCTGGTTTCAAAGCACCGGTGTTTTTTCCTTTTTTGCCTCCAGGTAAATTACGATGTTGGCATCTATTACCACTAGTTTTACCTTTAACCGGTAAACGGCTCCTTCGTATTCCACGGTCCGGTTGTCAATGATCTGCGGTACCAGCAGGTGATTGAGTTTTTTTACCTCCTGCCCCTTAACCGGTTCCAGCCACTCCCGCACCTGTTGGTCCAAAACCGGCAGCACGTTATTTTCCTCCAGTGCCGTCATGTTTTCACCGGTGACCGCAATATTCGTCTCTATCCCGGTGACAATTTCCTTGTCTCTGGCTCCCATGCTCTGTTTCAAGTGGTTCAAATCGTCCTGGCAAAGCTCCAACTGCCGGCTCAAAAGATCGTTGGTATATTGCAGCTTGTCTATCTGCCTGCCGATGATTATAGTTAAAAAAACCCCTCCCAACAACATTCCGGCCACCAAAACCGCCGCCATACGATAAATTTCTTTGTTCATTTTTCCCCCCCGGCCAGTGCCAGGATGATTAAGTGGCCCAAATAGGTTCCGGCTAACGCCCCGATGATATAAAACACCTGCTTGACCACCGCTATAATTTCACCTTTCAAAATACCCGATTCCAAAATCTCAATTGTGGAAAAAGTACCTCCGATAGCGGTTACCACCGCCCAGATCTTGATTTCCCTGGCCAGCTTGAGCATGGTGTCCAGCGGTGGCTCACGCACCATTATTGCGGCCAGGGAACCTAACAGGGTAGCCCCCAGCATTACACCCATGGCGGTAAAAAAAACCAGGACAAAATTTTTCTCAAAGGACATTTTATGATTCCCCTTGCTGCGAAACGGGTTTTAATAATTATATATATTAACCATATTTAGCATCTATTACCGGAAACAAAAAAAGAACCGCCGCTTAGCAGCGGGGTTCTGAATCAATCTTGACCATATAAACTACATGGTCAGTGTGCCTCCGGGGGTTTCAATCAGTTTCATCACGTTTTCCTCCCGGCCGTCAACCGCGTTGATATAAATGAGATACGTATCTTCCCCCAGTTTCCCCTGGAATTCATAGACCAGTTTCTCTTCCGTCGCGCCCTTGGGAATCAGGACCAGCTTTCCCCCGGAAGTTTCAAGCCGGGGATTGATCGTATCCCGGGCCTGTTCCCGGGATATTTTGACCGCCGGCAAATCACGTTCCCGGTGGGACATCAAGTACCCGGCGGATTCAACCCCGGTAACCGCACCGTTGTCCAGGGCGACCGTAACTTTCACCAGATCCGGATAAATGATTACCCCGTCCTGTACCGCGGCCAGGTTAAAAGTAACGGAGTTCCCGTGCAGTTGATAATAAGTAGACGTCATTTCTCCAAATCCATGGTCTTTTAAATACTCCAGCGCCTTTTGCCGCGCCTGCTCGACATCCACCGTCCTGGCTCCCGCCTGCCGGGAATTAAGCATCCAGACCACCTTACCGCCATTTTTTGAAATATCGAAAACCGTTCTGTCGCCACTGTTGCCAGCGCCGTCAAATACCTCAACCCGGTAAGCGCGAATCCGGCCGTTGGTGTTTCCGGTCACCTCTGCTTGGTAATTGGCCTCTTGTTTCCGGTCCATAAAGGCCAGCGCGTTTTTCCTTGCCTCCTCTGGTGTGATTTCCGGCAAGCCCTTTAAGGCCCTGGGCTCAACTTGCTCCAGGTGTTCAGAAAAAGGACCGTCATAAACCAGGGTGGGGTAGCGCTGCATCTGCTCATCCATCTTTTGAAAATCAGACCGGGGAACGTCATCCGGTGTCTCCCGGAGGTTTTGCTGCAGCTGCCTTACCAGCCCGGTAAAATAAGAATTATTTTGGGCCACCTGGTACTGCACACCCTGAAGTTCCTGGTTCAATTCCACAGCCTGGCGGTAAAGCTGGTTC
>Ga0334898_1001118_pt1 | contig 33246 bp, 27 predicted proteins | sample GraSluR3_MG_10_FD_207228 | JGI IMG/M metagenome (GOLD analysis project Ga0334898, IMG submission 207228) | Sludge microbial communities from methane-producing bioreactor in Wageningen University, Netherlands - Granular Sludge_3_08-R3 | ecosystem: Engineered > Bioreactor > Anaerobic >... | reverse complement strand
TGTCTCTTCAAATCCAATACCCCATAGAAAAGCACATTTGTAGTCCCCATAAATTCTGCAAAAATTCGCCTAACTATAGCCAGAATATACACTTAGACAATTTAATTTGGGAAACTTGGGTTAGGTGAGGTTTCAACTGATGATTTTCAAGTAGATTTTAATTATGAGGCAACGATTTAATTTTAAGTAGATTTTTTTTTGACGCAACTAGGATAGGGAATTACTTTATAATATGTTGGAAGTTCAAATCCGTAACTATACCCCCCGCACTCTGAAAAGTAAAGGGCGGTTACGGATACTCAATAACAGGTGTTTTTAGTTTTTAGAAACGTTCTTCCGAAATTCAGATACGAACCTTATTGATATTAATCTCTTTGTTGGATATTTTAACCTTGTAGTATTTATCGACAAAGAACTTGCCTTTGAGTTTTTCGATAGTATCATCGCAAGCCAAGAGGGGTTCGCCGAGTTTTTTGGCAACTGCGGCAATTTTCTCGGAATTGTCCACCGCCTCGCCGAATACTATATATTCCCTGAAAGTCATACCACGCGTATTAACAGTCCCTCCGTAAGCCTTTCCCGTATAAATACCGATATAAACGGGAATAGTCAACTCCTCTTCCTCGGCTAAACGTTGGAAATCGGAAAACATCTTTACAGCGCAATCCAACGAATGGAGTTTTTGGAAATCATAGAAAAACGGAGCGCCGAAAGCCAAAAACGCCTTGCCTCTTTCAAAAACCGGGTAAGCATCGTATTCCCCCGCATATCCCCCGATTATTTGGACAATAGACCGGGTGATAAAAAGTTTCCTGTCATCGTCTATATCATCGGGAATATTGTAAAGCACCGTGGCAACCGTAACATCGACAAGTCTGCCGTCCAATTCATAATTAGCCTTTTCAACGTTGTCTTTTATATCCTCAGACGCATAATTATTAATAAGGGTTATGTTTTCCTTGTATTTATCGATTCGCAAGACAAAATCCACGACAGCGCTTTGAACTGCGCCGAGTTCATTACCGTCCGTAACGGACAGGATATTTCTTTTTATTCCCGCCGAAAAATTCCATATTTTATTGCATGTCGCTTTAGCCCGAAAAGCCTTTGCGACAAGTAAAAGCATATATACTATCGCATTAACACCCAGAGAGGCTAAAACAAGGTAAAAATCCATCTCCACAAATTCACGTTCAAAAGCAAAATGCTTTAATAGAAAATAAGATAAGGGAATCCCGAAAGAAATCACGACTAATAAAATATACGGCATTATACTAACGGACTTCATTATAACCTTTGTCTTGGCGATTATCCGCGAGAAAAGACCCCATATCACAAAATAGAAAAACACACCTACAAGCGATAAAGCGACAAACACAAAATATAAGTTTATTATATCATTTTCCATAGTGTGGAGGTAATACAGCGAGGTTATAACCATAATGGTTTCCATCAACAAGACAAGCAAAGGGGTATAACGGAGGAACATAATTCCGCCGGGTGTAAATCGTGATTTTGAAAAAATCTGTATAATTAAAAATAAAAACTGGAAAAAAGAAAGCGCTCCATAAATACCCAAAACTATATAATCAAAGCGAAATCCGAAATGCCTAAAAAGAAACCACGCAAAAAAAACTTGAACGCTTTTAAATACAAGAAAGAAAAATATATTTAAAATTTGAGCCATTCCGCACTCCAAATATATTTATTATTAACTTATTTTCGGCAAATAATACCATAAAACTAAATTTTACCAAGGCTGTTTGGGATATATTTTCCTGTCTCCCCTTCTTTTAAGCTCCGAAAGTCGGCGTTTTTCCTCCTCCTCTATTAAACCCAGTAAATTTTCGATATCCGATGGGGAAATCGGGGAAACGTCCCGTTGCGGCGGGGTTTCACCCGTCCCGTCATCCGGTAAATCATCATCGCTGTCGGGCATCCCCGTATCATCATCGCGCTCCTCATTATCACCATCCCCGCCCTGCGGAGAAGTTTGAGACTGCTGTTGCTGCTGTTGTTGCATCTGTTTGGCGTAAAGAAAATTATTAAGCGCCTTTTTTACAATTTCGGAATTAGGGACTTCGGACATAAAAACATCCCTGTAAGCGGAGAGAGCGCCGTCAATATCCCCTTTTTCGAGATATGCATTACCCATATTATACCGCGAACGCGCCCTTACATCTTTGTTACCGGAATTTGTAAGTCTTGAATACGAGTTTACGGCACGGGCAAACTCTTCCAATTGATAATAAGCATTACCCTCGTTAAACCTGAGACGCTCATTATCGGGGTCGCTGATTATCCCGTTGCGGAAAATTTCAAGCGCGTTGGTATAATTCCCCGCCCGGTATTCCCTGACCCCCTCTGCGGGATTTTTCCCGTATAACGGGTTGGATACAAAAAACAAAACCGCCAATACCGCAAACCATCTTAAATTTATATTAATCCTTCTTTCGGGAAACCATACATATATGAGAAGCAACAATATTCCGGTCAGCAAAAACAACTGGTATTGAGGATTCATAAAATCGCGTATATTAGTTCCGAACGGAGATTTTTTAATCTCATCAATACGACGGGCGAGACTAATCACGGAAGCCTCCGAGCCATAAAAATACTCCGCGCCGGTAATTTTCGCAATCTCGCGAAGCTGTCTGTCGTCAAGCGTTGAAAGCACTACCTGCCCCTCCTTTTCAAGATAGCCTGCGACACCGCCGCGCTCATCATAAAGCGGGATATACCCCCCCTCGATGCTTCCTATACCGAGCGTAAAAATCGAAATACCGCGCTCCGCCGCCTCGCGTGCCTGAGAAAGGGGGTTAAACTCGGTATCCTCCCCGTCGCTGATAAGAATGACGGCTTTATGGGTCAACGCCTCCCGCTCAAAAAGTTTCATAGCTTCACGCAAGGCATCCTCTATATTCGTTCCCTGAACGTCAACCATATCGACGGACAGGCTGTCCAAAAACATCATAATAGCATTAATATCGGTAGTCAGGGGCATAACGGGAAAACCGTAACCGGCAAATCCCACAACCCCCACACGGTTACCGATAAGCAGGCTGAACAACTGTCGCGTAAGACGTTTTGCGTATTCAAGACGGTTAGGCTTAATATCATCCGCCATCATACTTTGCGAAACGTCAAAGGCTATAACTATATCAATCCCCTCAATCTTACGCTCCGATGATACCGTTCCCCAGCGAGGGTCAAGGAGTGAAATTGATATAAAAAACAGGGCAAGTCCAAGCATAATAATACGGAAAATCCTTGCCCTCATACTAAAATTTGAAAGAAGGAAATCCTTTTGAGAATCCGAAAAAGCTCTTGAAACAATTCGCTTTTTTCTGATATACGACGTAATAAGCAATCCCGTAAAAAGCAGAAACATCAAAAGAATTATAAACCAAAGCCTTGAGTTTACAAAATGCATAAATCAACTCCAATAAAAACAAAAATTCCCGGCGCTTAATAGGACTCAAGTTTTCTAAGCAGGGTTTTCCTCCCGATACCGAGAATCCGCGCCGCCTTGGATTTATTCCCGTTTACCGCATCCAAAGTGGAAAGGATAACCTGCTTTTCAACCTCGCTGAGACTAAGCCCCACCTCCAGAACAATCCGCTTTTTACCCTCAAATTCGCGGATATTATCGGGAAGGTTATTAATATCAATAACTTTATCGCGCAAAAGAACCACGGCATTTTCGATAACGTTTTGAAGCTCACGGACATTGCCGGGCCAGTCATATTTTTCAAGCAGTTTCATAGCTCCCGTAGTAATCTCATCTATTTTCTTGGAATGCTTTTTTGAAAATTCCCGCATAAAGAAATTAGCAAGAAGCGGAATATCGGCGGGTCTTTCCTTTAATTCGGGAATATGTATGTTGATAACGTTGAGACGGAAAAAGAGGTCTTCCCTGAACCGCCCCGCCTCAACCTCCGCCCTGAGATTTTTATTAGTCGCGGCGATAATGCGGATATTGACCTTTAAAGTCTCCTCGCCGCCGAGACGCTCAAACTCCTGTTCCTGTAAAACGCGAAGGAGCTTAACCTGAACAACCGGAGAAATCTCACCGATTTCGTCAAGGAAAATAGTGCCTCCGTCTGCAAGCTCAAACCGCCCCCGTTTCCGCGCAATAGCGCCTGTAAATGCACCTTTTTCGTGTCCGAAAAGCTCCGATTCGAGTAAATTTTCAGGTAAAGCGGCGCAATGGACTTTTATAAAAGGCTTGTCTTTCCGTTTACTGTTTGTATGGATAGCGCTTGCAATCAACTCTTTTCCAGTGCCGCTGCCGCCCGTAACAAGAGCCGTAGCATCGGTGGGCGCAACCTGCTTTATCATATCCAAAACGCGGGATATGGGGGGTGAATTGCCGATAATGTTCTCAAAATTGTATTTCTCATCGACCATACGGGAGAGGTTTTCCACGCGGTTTTTGCGATGAGCCTCAGTGATAGCGCGGGAAATCATCATCGAAAGCTGTTCAAGGTTCGGGGGTTTCGTAACAAAATCATAAGCCCCCTGCTTCATAGCCTCGACGGCATCATCAACCCCGCCGTGTCCCGTGAGAATAACAACGGGAACGTCGCCGGAGATATTTCGCGTCTTCTTTAAAAAATCCATCCCGCCGAGTTTCGGCATCTTCAAGTCCAAAATTATAGCATCCGCGCCGATAGTCTTGAATTTCTCAAGCCCGTCTTCCCCGTCCACTGCAGTAATAACATCAAATCCGTCCATCTTAAAATAGCTTCTAAGCCCTTCGCGGATATTTTCCTCATCGTCAACGACAAGAACCATAGGTTTAGACATTCCGACCTACCCTGTTTCATTTTGACTTATTTTAAAAAGAAGCTGAAAAAATTTCAAGGAAACCCTTAAATCATAGAAGTGGGAAAATCAGCCGAAACTTCAGCGCCAATACGAAATTTTAAAGCCTTAAAATCAATTCAATGCCTGCAAAAAATCCGGTGAAACTTATAGGCAAGCTATCTATTTTATCACCGTTCTCAATAAAATAAACTTCATCTTTCAAAAAAGACAGTCCTTTACTTATCTCGGAATCTTTAACATCGCTAAAACTTAAGCTGTAAAAAGGAGGAATATATAAATTAAAACCTCCGTAAGCACGCAACTTAAACTTTTGTGCAAGCTGAATATTAAAAGCAAGAAAAGGATTAATACCCATCGTAAAAACCGATAAATTAACCTTTATATCATTTTCAAAAATAGTATCTCCAATTTCAAGACCTCCGGGTATTTCAGCTATTTCTCCTAAAGTAATGGACGTAGCAATGAGACAAAAATCCGCTCCGAAATCCAAGCTTACGGAACCAAAAAATAATTCATACCCCCCACCGACTCCAATATATACAGCCGTCGGTTCATTTATTAAAAAACCCATCTTTATACCGGCAAGTCCTGCATAGCCAATCTCATAAACAGTTTTAAAACCGAAATCAGGGACTAAATATGATTGTTTTATCGTTATATTTGTTATACGAACCTTGTCCGGCATTTCAGCATAAACAAAATCAAATTTAGATTCCCGGATATTCATAGTGGAAAATCCACCAAAGAGACTAAACCGTATATCTAACATCGGCATTTCGATAAGCCGGTCTTCGGGCTGAGGGTTGCCGTGTATAACGTGCCCCCGACTAAAATTATCTCCAACCTCACGAACTCTAACAAGCCCTGCCGTTTTAGTGATTGTGAAATCCCCTTCAAGAACACTAGTGATTTGCATTGCAAACTCATAGCCTTTTCTAATTCCAAGGTCTTTTCCCAGTTCAAGATAAATATTTCTGCCGTCTCTTTGTAAAACACGGGTTCTGAGTCTAAACTCATCGGTGCTCCTCAGGAAAAAGGTTAAACCCGAAATAGCGCTTCTAATTGCCTTTTGGTAAGCATCCTCCTGACTCCTGCGTGATGTTTCTTCGCCGGTATCTAAGTAGGCACGACGCAATTTGCCTTCACCGTCTATAATCTGCACGGAAACCGTAACCTCCGCCTTATGCTCCGTGCGATATTCTATAACGGTTTCACCATCCTTTTTTACTTCAACCTCAACCTCATAAGATGATACATTCCAACCTGAAATAGAAGGTATAAAAATAAACACCGATTTCAACATTGTGTAAAGTTCTTCGGCGGGCAAAACCACAGCCCCTATCCTTTCATCAACAAGCCTTTCATCGCTAAAGATTTGTTCTTTTTTTAACTCGCGGATTTTTTCTAAGAATTCCGAGGCGGACTTGGTATCAAACCGGTATTGAAACCCTATAACATTAAATCGTCCCAAATCCCGTATTCTTTCGATAAGATTTCCGTCAAAATAAGCAACGGCATCGACGGGGACATCTTCCGATGAATAAACCGAGAAAATCGAAATATCGCTTTTTTGCGACACCTCCGCCGTTTGCGTAAACGCAAAATCAACCCCCGCAAATATCACAACACCCGCCGCTAAAACCCATAGCCTTTTCATAAAGCCCTCCTGAATATATCTTTTGTTCTGTGTTTTGCCTCAGGATATTATATATAACCTTTTTTACCACCTAAATTTCTTTCCCAATTACGGAATATTCCAAATGATATAGCCTTACCTCACCTTGATAAAAAATCAAAAGGGCTGTCTTTTCGGACAGCCCTGATGGATTATATATTAACGGGATATTTTGACGGTAATCATATCTTTACTTTCACCCGCCCAGTTAAAGGAACGGACACCGTAGAGATATGTCTTACCGTTTACGATATTTTCCTTATCGGCAAATGCAAATCCCATAGTAAATCCGATTTTCATATAAGTTTTTCTTTCCTCATCATAACGATATACATAGTATCCCTCGGTTTCAAAGGTAACGTTCCATCCAATCAGGTTTCGGTCTTTCCGCAAAATATATTGGATAGACGTCGGAGCTTTCGGGGGTTCGTTGTAGATTTTTCCGGCAACCCAGCCTTTCACGACCTCGCTTTGAACTCCGCCGGGAATAGCGGGCGCTACACAATACTCGTAGATAATCCCCTTTTGCGTGTCATAGTCGATATAATTAGCTTGGGACACCTCGGCAATTTCCTTCCAACTGCCGTCCTTCTGGCTTTTCCTGAAAATAACGTAACGGTCAATCCCTCTAATGGGGTTAAAAATAATTTTGACACCGTTCCCGAACATCCCCTGTGATGCCTGCAGATTTCTTACCGTGCCGACATCGCTTGGACTCCTGAAACTAAAAGACGCAAATCCGTAGTCAAAGGGATTGTTTTTACTGTTCCCCGCGCTGTTAAACGCCGATACGGTATAAACGTAAACGGTATCCGTTTGTATGGAACTATCCGAATGAGATGTTTCGGTTACCTTTGCAATGGTTTGCCACTTAGAACTTGTAGTGTCCCACCGATATACCTGATAATATTCGGCGGTATCGCTTTTGCTCCATTCGATTTTTATCTGACGCTGTAACGTTCCCTTTGATGCGACCACAAAACGAGGCGCAGCGGGCGCGACCTGTTTCGGCGCAGCCTTTGCATATCCGAAAACCGCAGGACACATCTCACTATACCCGAGTTCATTACCCGCACGCACCGCATAGCTATACCACCGGTTCGGTTCAATATCGGTATCTATATGCTCGGTTTTTTCGGTTGCAACAAGTATTTCCCATTTTAAAGTCCGATGGTTATAACGGAAAACGCGGTAATCTTTTGCATCCTTACTTGCGTTCCAGTTGAGAACAACCTTATCAGGGTAAGTTCCCATAGAAGCCGAAAGTTTTGCAGGAACGGGAGGGATTGAAGTTACCGTTACCCTTTTGCGAATAAACCCGACCGCGATTTTAGACATTCCGCTCTCTCCCGCATCATTAACCCCGCTTACCGCATAGACATGATTAATTCCCTCAATCGGCGAGGTATCGGTAAACTCGGTTGCACGGGGCTTTCCGATTACCTGCCATCTGTCAAGAGCGGTCTTACGATAAACGTTATAAGACTGTGCGTTATCGGCTTTATTCCATTTCAAGGTTACTTTATCTGCATAAGTTCCTTCGCTTGCCGTCAAACCGGTGGGAACATCGGGAACAGGTTCTTCCTCTTCCGTTTCAATGACCTTTATCCATCCGGTAGCCGATGCCGACTCTTCGCCATAACCGACATCGTTGAATGCTCTGACTGTAAATTGATGGTTACCTGCGGCGACCGTATTATAAAAATATTCGGTATGCGAAACGTTAGCCAATAAGACCTTATGGGTTGAGTCCGACGGCGTTATATAAACGGCATAGCTCGTAGCATCTTTTGCGCTGTTCCAACTTATTGAAATACGGTCGGTGTAAAGACCTTGAGAGGCTTTTATACCCGTAACCTTTGCGGGAAGGACGGGCTTAGGAACATCGGTAATATCGGAGGGCTTTACGGGGTCAACAAAATCATACATCACGAGAACATGCGGACGTAACGACATCCAGAGTTCGTATGTAATCCAGCAATACCCGTTATCGCCCCAGTCATCGCCCCAAGAGTTGTAAATCTTAAAACAACCGCCCTCAAGGTTATCATCATATCCGACAAGCACCATAGCATGCCCGCCGTAACTGAACCCCGCCGTTTCGCGATAAATATTATTAGCGCGGTTAAGCGCGTAAAATCCCGCATCGACACTCATCCCGAAATTCACAGGTTGCCCTGATGCAAGATACGACTTAATACTGTCGAAATCGTCATAACGGACCTGATGCCAACTCTTGGCTTTATATTTAGCCGCCTCGTTATGCGCCGCCCTGCTCGGCTGGGAACGATAATCGTTGGGATTATACGGGGCAGTGCTTAGTGTAGCGCATCCCTTTTCCTTGATTAAATCCATTGCATGCTCAATCGCCGAGCCTTGGTCTTTGCCCCCGTTAATCTGATTATAAATATAAGCAGGACTAAATAACGAGGAATTATTATAAGTCCAGCCACGTTTGATTTTTTCCTGATAGGACTTTGTCGCATAAGCAACAGACCATGCCACACAACTGTTCTGCATACCTTGCGAACGCACCGGCGGAAAAAGCGAGGATAAATCGGCGCGCGAAGGGACACTTGTCTGGAAAATCGCGGCGGGGGATGGGTTTGCAGAAAACCGGTTCTGCATCATCTCCTCAACGCTCTGCGACTTCATACCCATTTCGTAAGGCAAATCACTGTTTTGCGCAAAAATTCGCGATACAAATAAATTGAACATCACCAAAACGATAAGAATTACAGTCTTTTTCGATACCATAGCAGCCTCCCTGATAATTTCATACTTTATGATTATAACACAGATAGGGAGTATTTCAAAAAATATAGATAAAATATTATGCCGTGAAAATTTCAATGTCTTATAGAGGCAAAATACAACTCCATACCAAAAACCCTTATTCTTTTTTAAAAATACTCGATAATATATGTAGAAACAATTATGGAGGTTTCTATGAAAAGAGCTGAAATAGTTTTAAAAAACGGGCGTTTTTGCGTTGTTATCGTTGAGGACGGCAAAAAGAGGATAAGGTCGTTTAACTCCAATGACGAGGCGTTTTCTTATCTCAGGGAATTGCAGATTATAAAGACAAGCGCATAACGACAAAAAAATTCTGCCGGTTTAAGTGTCATCCCGATTATGCATCCTCTGCTCTACCGTCTAAAGAATCGCGATAAAGCAAAAGAATAGTAACCGGAATGACACTAACCGACAGTTCGATTAGAAGGCAAATCTATTTTTTTAATACGAATATAAAATCATCGTTTTTAACATCAACAACGACACCGCTATCCTCGCCGTATTTATCATTTAAAATCTCAATAGCGAGTTTATCAAGTATCTCGCGTTGTATGACGCGTTTAAGCGGGCGCGCTCCGAATTGAGGGTCAAAGCCGAGCAATGCCACTTTTTCGCGCGCGGCTGAGGTAATCTCAAGATTGATTGAGCGTTTAAGCAGTCTTTCCCTGACCTCCTCAATACGAATATCCACAATCCGAAGTATATCATCCTTTGTAAGACTTCTAAACGTGATAATCTCATCAATACGATTCAAAAACTCGGGACGGAAACTCCCCTTGAGAATGGCAAATATTTCTTCTTTAAGCGTATCCGTATTACCGCTCCAGTCCTGTATAATATCCGAACCGATGTTTGATGTCATAATAACGACCGTATTGGTAAAATTCACCGTGCGCCCCTGCCCGTCCGTTAATCTCCCGTCATCAAGTATCTGCAAAAGGATATTAAAGACTTCGGGATGGGCTTTTTCGATTTCGTCAAGCAGGATAACGGAATACGGTCTGCGCCTTACGACTTCGGTAAGCTGACCGCCCTCCTCGTAACCCACGTAACCGGGGGGCGCGCCGATTAATCTCTGCACGGAAAACTTTTCCATATACTCGCTCATATCAATACGGACAAGCGCCTTCTCCGTATCAAACATAAATTGAGCAAGCGCCTTTGAAAGCTCGGTTTTACCAACTCCCGTGGGACCTAAGAACAGGAAACTCCCGATAGGACGGTTTTCCTCCTGAAGCCCCGCACGCGAACGTCTCACCGCGTTGGATAACGCGACAATCGCAGAATGCTGACCTATAACCCGTTTGGAAAGCTCATCTTCAAGATGGACAAGTTTTTGCTTCTCCGATTCAAGCATCCTCGACACGGGAATGCCCGTCCAGTTGGAAACAATATTGGCAATATCCTCATCGGTAATCTCCTCACGGAGAAGCGGGGTTTCGCCCTGCACCTCTTTAAGTTTATTCATAAGCTCTTTAAGTTCGGTTTCCTTAGCGGGAATCTGTCCGTAACGCAATTCCGCCACGCGGTTTAAATCCCCCCGACGTTCAAGACGTTCCTCCTCCTGACGCAAACGGTCAATCTCCTCATTAGCCTCCTTGATTTTAATGATAATACTTTTTTCCTTTTCCCATCGCGCCGACAATGCGGAATGCTCCTCTTTAAGCTCTGCGAGATTGCGTTCTATTTCGGCAAGACGTTCTTTGGAATCCTTGTCCTTTTCCTTAGCCAAAGCCTGCCTTTCAATAGAAAGCCGCATAATCCTGCGGTTTAAATCATCAATCTGCTGGGGCTGGCTTTCTATCTCCATACGGATTTTAGAAGCCGCCTCGTCCATCAGGTCGATAGCCTTGTCGGGGAGACGGCGTTCCGTAAGATACCTCACCGACAAAGTTACCGCCGCAATAATAGCGGAGTCGTTGATTTTTATACCGTGATGGACTTCATATTTTTCCTTGATACCGCGAAGTATCGAAACGGTATCTTCAATAGAGGGTTCGTTAACCATAACGGGCTGAAATCTTCGCTCAAGCGCTTTGTCCTTTTCTATATACTTGCGATACTCGTCAACCGTAGTAGCGCCGATAACGCGAATTTCTCCTCTTGCAAGCGAGGGTTTAAGCATATTGCCCGCATCCATAGAACCCTCCGCGCTTCCCGCGCCGACTACCGTATGAAGTTCATCTATAAAGAGGATAGCCTCACCCTGAGAATCCACGACCTCTTTAAGCAATGCTTTAAGACGGTCTTCAAATTCGCCGCGGTATTTAGCGCCCGCGACAAGAAGCCCCAAATCCAACGAAAGAATCCTCTTATTTTTAAGGCTTTCAGGCACGTCGCCGTCAACAATCCGTTTAGCAATACCCTCAACAACCGCGGTTTTACCCACTCCCGCCTCGCCTATAAGAACGGGGTTATTCTTGGTTTTCCGCGATAAAATCTGAATAGTGCGGCGAATTTCGGAATCCCGCCCGATAATGGGGTCAAGTTTTCCGGTCCTCGCAAGAGCGGTAAGGTCGCGGGTATATTTATCCAAAGCGCGGTATTTCCCCTCAGGATTCTCATCTGTTACCCTGTGAGAACCGCGAAGATTTTTTATCGCAAGAAGGATAGCGTCATAGCGAAGGTTGACCTCACGGAAAATCGACTGCCATTTAGAGTCTTTTGTATCGGCAATACCGAGAAGCAGATGCTCCGTGCTGATAAACTCATCCTTGAGCTTTCCCGCTTCTTTAACAGCCCTGTCGGTTGCATCCTTGAGTTCCTTCGACAAAAAGCTCTGGGATACTCCCTGAATACGGGGTTTATTATTAAGCTCATCGTTAAGGATAGCCTCAAGACGGGAAATATTAATCTCAAGATTTTGCATAACGGGACGGACAAGCCCGTCTTCCTGTGCAAGCAAAGCCGTGAGAAGATGAGCAACGTCTATTTCCTGATGGTTCATATTTGCGGCAATATCGACAGCCTGCTGAAAAGCCTCACGCGATTTAACGGTCATCTTATCAAGGTTCATAGTTTTCCTCCTTTAAGGTCTCGGTTAAAATATAATAAAAAATCGCGGTGTCGTCAAAAAAATTGTGGCATAATGAATTTGAGTATGTCAAAATGTCGCATATTGCTTTCTTGACTAAATATCCCGTTTGTTTTATTCTAACGTAAACTCAAAAAAAGGAACAGGGCTTGAATCATAAGGAATTTTCGGATTATATCGAAAAACTAAACTCGGCAAAGGGAACACCCGAAATAATCGGCAAAATAGTTACATACGCCCGCGAATCTAATATCCCCGCGATAAGAAATACTACGGCTAAAATTCTTTATACATTAGCGGTTATTAAACAACCGAAACGGGTTTTGGAAATCGGGACGGGAAGCGGGTTTTCGACTATCGCCATAGCTTCGGGAGCGCCTCAATCCGCCGAAATTATTACTCTTGAAAGGGATAAAAAGCGATTCGACAAAGCCAAAGATTTTTTCAGGGATTATCCTAATATCGAAATAATTTATATTGATGCGCTCAAGTATTTGGAAAAAAATAATAAGGCTTTCGACTTTGTATTTCTCGATGCGCAAAAGCGGGATTATATCAATTTTCTGTCTTTGATTGAAAAATGCCTTGCAGATACGGGAATCTTTGTCGCGGATAACCTTCTATTCGGAGGAAGAGTTATTCATATTCCCGAAGAGGATAAGCCCAAATACGGCGAGGGCGCCCGTCTGCTTCATAAGTTTAATACATCGCTTGCGGAAAACCCCTCTTTCGACACAACTTTTCTGCCCGTTGACGACGGTATCGCCATAGCAATAAAGAGGAAAAGCGATGGATAACAAACCGTTCGGCGGGAAAGCATACAACAGTCTCTCTTATTTCCTCAAGCAAAAGTTCGGAGAAAAGATTTACCGCGTTTCGATAGACGCGGGGTTTAGCTGTCCTAACCGCGACGGGACTAAAGGTGTCGGGGGATGTATCTACTGCAATGAAAAGGGGGCGCGCGCGGGATATGTCAATCCTGATGTCGATGTGAAGGAGCAAATCAGGCGGGGTATGGAAATTATCAGGGGGAGGTATAAGGCAAAGAAATTTATCGCATACTTTCAGGCATACTCCAATACCTACGCTCCTGTGGAAAAACTTCGTGAGATTTACGCCCCGGCATTGGAATTTCCCGAAATAGCCGGTATTTCAATAGGAACGCGCCCCGACTGTATCGACAACGAAAAACTCAATTTAATAGAGGAAATCGCGCAAAGGAAATATACTATTATAGAATACGGCGTGCAATCAATGAAAAAAACGTCATTGGAAACCATATCCCGCGCGCACGGTGTTGATGATACAATCAGGGCGATAAACGACACTAAAAAGCGTAAAAATATAGATATACTCGCCCATCTGATTTTCGGACTTCCCGGGGAAACCAAAGACGATATGACGGAAACGGTGCGTATCCTTGTAGAATTAGGCGTTACGGCTTTCAAGTTTCACCATCTTTATATAGAAAAAGGCACGGCGCTGGAAAAGCTGTATAACTGCGGGCTTTATTCACCTTTAGGCTTGGATGAATATACAGACATTTTGAGTGAAGTTATATCAATAATCCCGCCCCGCGTAGTAATCCATCGGCTCTTCGGGCAATGCGACAGAGAAAATCTTATCGCGCCGCTATGGACAATAGACAAGCAAAGACTTATAACGGAATTTGAGTTGGAACTTGAAAAACGAGGTATAACGCAGGGATGTCGTTTTAAAAAAACATAACCGCCACGTCCATAAATACGGCAACAAGCCCGTGCAACAAAAAAGCATACCAGAAACTGTCCGTTTCAAGCGCAAGATAACAAAGAGCTATATGTGCGGCAAATGAACCGATAACCTCGGGAAACGGCTTTCCGATATGCAGTATCACGAAAGGAAGCACCCCGATAATAACCGCCCCGGCTTTCCCGAATTTCTCCTTGTATGGGAAAAGCAGGAAACTTCTAAAATAAAACTCCCATCCGAGAAAATACAGGAAATATGAAATCTGGTAGAATATGAACAGGGGAATAGATGTCATAGCGAATTTCGCCATAGGGTAATATTCCCTGAATTCCGGAAAAACATTTATAGCCACGAGAATACATATAAACATAAAAACAGAAAGGGAAATTGTGATAAGAAAACCTTTCTTAACATTGCCGAAAGTCATTCCTAATTTTGTCCAAACTTTCTTTCCTTCGATTAACAAAGAAAGCACAAACGGGATTAAGAATAGGTAAATAAATGAGGTGAGAAACCATATTATTAACCTATAGTATCTAAACTCTTCCGAAGAGACTTTTTCCACTCCAAAAATACGGGTTCTGATAAAATCGTGGACTCCCGTATGAAAAGAAAAATGATTATAAATCAAATACACTAAAACCGCAATTGTAATATAAAGTAACTCCTTTGATAAATAATCTTTTAAATTTAATTTTTTTATCAACTCCCTCATTGATACCTCCATAGTTTTTATTGTCCTCTATTATAATTTTTTTTCTTAAAAAATCAAGTTATTACTCTAAATATTTATCCATCTAACCCCCTTTTTTATTGACAAATTTATGAATTTTACTTAAATTATTATGTAGAGAAAAAGTTGTTAAAACGTAAACGCCAAAAAATTTTAAAAAGGAGGATTTTATGGCAAGAGTATTAGTCATTGAGGATGAAAAAAATCTTGCAATGGCGATAAAGGATAACCTTGAGTTTGAAGGCTATGAAGCAATCGTATCACTTGCAGGTAAGGACGGATTAAGCCGTGCGGTCAACGAAACATTCGATATAATAATACTTGACATTATGCTCCCCGAAGTTGACGGATTTGAAATATTACGCGAACTTCGCAAGATAAAAAAAGACATTCCGGTTATTATTATATCGGCTAAAGACCAGGATGAAGACAAAGTATTCGGGCTTAATCTTGGTGCGGATGATTATATCACCAAGCCGTTTTCCATTATGGAATTGATTGCAAGAATACGCGCTCAGCTGAGAAGAGTAAACACTCTTCGCGGCTCTTCAACATCAAACGTAGGACCTTACCCGGGTTATGAACCCGTTACCATCAAAATCGGAAACGCATTGGTTTACCTTGACAAGATGATTTCCAAGCTCGGCGATAATGAGTTTCCTTTAACCCCCAAGGAATTAGGTATCATCCGTCTGCTTTACAAAAACCGTGGAAAAGTCGTTCCTCGTGAAATGATGATGAAAGAAATCTGGGGCGAGGACGTTTATGTAACCGAACGCGTTATTGATACCAATGTAGTATCAATCCGAAAGAAAATCGGCGACACAGGTCGTCGTGCTAAGTATATTAAAACCGTTTTCGGTGTCGGTTACAAGATGATTGAAGGTTAATGATATAACAAGATAAAAATAACGCAACCGCTCCACCCGTTTTATATATGTCAAGCGGGGCGGTTGCGTTTTGATTAAAAAAAATTGGCGCTTATCTCTTTTTTTTTCAAAATAAGTATGGTATAATATATCAATAAGATATTTATGGGTAACGTGCTTCCGCCGAGCATCCGTTTCTTTCGGCGAAAGCATCGCGGGGAAAGTCCGAATATATTTCCGTATATATTACCGAAAATTCAGGGGGTCGATATGAAATTAAATTTTTCCCTTCGCAAATTCGGTTTATTGGTCTTGATGGGTTTATTAGCAACTCCTCTGTTCGCCGATAACGGGCAGAAGCCTACAATCTATATTTCGGGTTTTATTAATCGCGGACAGGGCGGTGATTTTATCGGCGAGGTTGTCGGACGTTCGCTAAAATCCATTGTCGAGATTACCCGTCAATATAATGTTGTATCACCGGTCAATATATCCGATTACCTGAACGAAGCAGGCATTACAGGCGTTTCACCATCCGACCTGACTATCGAATTTATAAGCGAAAATTATGAAACCCTGAAGTTTGACGAGGTTTTATCGGGAAGTTTTACGCCTACACGGGACGGTAGAAATGTCAATATCGAGGTTAAAGTTACCCGTCTCATTGATAAAGCGGAAACTTTTTCCAAAACATACAGGGCTTCCACCGATATAGAAATATTCGATACAATTGATGAAATCTCGCTTGAACTCGCCAACGTATTAACGGGAAAACGTCTCGGAACGGCGGAAATACTAATAGCAACCACTGTTGACGGCGCGCGTATCTTTATGGACGGTATTGAGGCGGGCAAAAACCGTGTCCGTTTCCAAAGAGCTATCGCGGGATTGCCTCATATTGTAGAAATTAAAAACGCCGAGGATGAAGTCCTGTTTTCTAAGGAATTTATTGTAGAGGAGGGGCGGGTTTACGACTTGAACTACAACTACAAGGAATTTGTGGATTTCTACGATGAATCCACCAACGTTTTAAGAATGACCCGTGAGGAGTTTTTGAAATCCCAGCGTCCGCCGGTTTATAAAAAATTCGGGTTTGAGGTTGTCGGAGGAAGAGGCGCTTTTGCATGGGTTGGCGGATATTTCGCTTATCATGCTTTTTCTATTTCGTTTAACGTAAGTTATATCCCAAAAACACCCGACTTGGTTTATGACAACTATATACCTTTATCATTAATGCTTACTTTTCACGCTTTACCGCGGGACAGGATATTTAATTTTGCCTTTGACTACGGACTAATATATTACCCCGGTATTAAAACAGGTCCCTTCTATCAGAGCAGTATTCATCTTTACGTAGGTATGGACTTAATGTTTAAACCGGATTTTGCTTTTATGCCGAAATTTATCCGAAATACAACCTTTTTTGTCGGGGGCGGAAGTTTTATAACCGGAGAGTATGGATTTCTTCTGTCCTTCGGCGCCAGATTTTAAAGGAGGGTGAAAAATGAAAAGAATATATATATTAGCGGTTTTATCTTTGGTTTGGATTTTCTCGGGCTGCGATTTGTTATTAGGCCCTATCACCGGCATTTCCCTCATTGAACAACTCAAGTTCGGGTGGCATAAAGAAATGTTAGACCATAGTATTGACGTTTACGACCATAATAACGTAAAACTTGAATTCTTTAGATATAAAAGAAACGGCGAACCTTCGGCAGGGTTGGTGGCGGCTTATGTTGAAGGTGAAGATCCCGGGTCATTTAAAATAAGACTTTTTTTAGAAGAAGACGGATGGGAAGAAACGCCCATTGCCGAACTTGGTTTTGAAGATTTTTTATACAACAATTTCTTTGATATAAGCCTTTCCGATAACCCCCGTATAATATGCCCCACAGACGGAAACTCATTTAGAATATACGATGTAGAAAACAGGCGATTTTTTAATCACACCGCTTCAGGACTTAACATACGTCGGATTTTTATCGACAATGAAGGTCCTTTTGGAATAGACATGGACGACAATCGCATCAAAAGAATTAACCTGACGGATGGGGGTTGGTCCTGGGATGAAAACAATACACTTCACATCGGCAATAACGGGGGCGTAATTAAGATACAAGGTATTAATCCAAATCAAACTTTATTGGGTATAACAAACTCTGTCTCTGAGGAAGAAGACTTTTATTTAACTATAATGGATTTTAAAACCAAAGAATATCTTGTTGAGGGTTTCCCTGTTTTCGCTACAATTGAAAATAAGCAGGAACACGTCAGATATATTGCACTGCGCGAATTTAACAACGCTTACTATTTCAATATTGGAGGCTATATACTCAAGGCGGAAAAAAACTATATTGAGCAAGATTTCAATATCGACGGGTGGATAAGCAAATGGGAAATATTGGGTAATGAATTTCTTGAAATGGGAGCTGATGACCATTATATAACATTCAGGAACCGCAATTTGCTAATGGGATGGTCGTCAAGGGAACGTGGCGAGTTCTATTACGCCGAGGGTTTAAACAATAATCACGTAATAACTATGGATATGATTGTTGCTAAAAACCCGTTCCCCATTATATACGTTGCAATTCTAAGAAGCGACGGTATAGTCCTGCTGAAAAAAGAAATTTAGCTCATAACCGGGATTGCTTAAACCTACAGGCAATATAGCTGTGAAGCGATATGCCTCACGTGCCGCTCTGCATTAAACCGAAAATCGGAAAAGCATAATATCCCCGTCTTTAACGATATACTCCTTGCCCTCAAGACGGAGCTTTCCCGCTTCCTTAGCCGTATTCCACGACCCTGCTGCAATAAAATCCCCGTATGATACGGTTTCGGCGCGAATAAAACCCCGTTCCATATCGGAATGAATTGCGCCTGCCGCCTGAGGGGCTTTGGTTCCCCGCCTGACCGTCCATGCACGGCTTTCTTTTTCACCGGTAGTGAAAAACGTAATCAGCCCCAACAGACTATACCCCTCCATAATGAGTTTTTCAAGCCCGCTTTTCTCCTCGCCGAGTTCTCTCAGATATTCATGCGCCTCCTCAACGGAAAGTTCGCTTAATTCCTCTTCGATTTTAGCGCAAAGCACGACTATATCCGCGCCTATCTCATCACAATACGCTTTAAGTTTTTTATAATTGGGATTATCGCCGTAAGAAGAAAGCATCCCCTCGCTGACGTTAGCGCATACCAATAGAGGCTTGGCGGTAAGGAACTGGTAACCGCGGATAGTTTTTTTAGCGTTATCATCAAGGTCGATATTCTTGATAAGCACGCCCTTGGAAACCTCCTCCCTGATACGCGACAGGAGTTCGGCTTCGGCTTTGGCGGCTTTATCCCCGCTGTTTGCAAGACGGAGACGTTTGTCGATAGTGCTTTCGAGAGTATCAAGGTCTTTGAGCATAAGCTCGGTATTGATAATATCAAGGTCGCGCAACGGGTCAACCTCGCCGATATGTATGATGTTTTCATCCTCGAACAGGCGCACAACCTGCACAATCGCATCAACGTTACGGATATTGGATAAGAACTGGTTGCCGAGACCCTCGCCCTTGCTTGCCCCCTCAACAAGCCCGGCTATATCAACAAACTCCACCGTAGTGGGTGTGGTTTTCTTACTCTTGGATAATCCCGAAATCTTGGTCAACCGCGCGTCGGGAACATCGACAATCCCGACATTAGGTTCAATAGTGCAAAACGGATAGTTGGAACTCTCCGCTCCCGCTTTCGTCATTGCGTTAAACAAAGTAGATTTGCCTACGTTCGGCAAACCCACTATTCCGCAGGAAAAACCCATACCGTCCTCCGAATATTTTTAGCCAATATTTTATCATAATTCCTGCAAAGTTGCGAAGTTTTTATTCATTTCAAATTAAGTTTTTAAAGATTTGTGTTTTCCGATTGAAAGCTATATAATTAAGCGTATGAAAATTATCGGAGGGATTTGATGAGCAAAAATCTTTTACTTGAAATCGGCACGGAGGAAATACCACACGAAATCCTGAGTGGAACAATCACCCAATTAAAACAAGTATCATTACAGAAGCTAAACGAAGCGGGGATAGAGTTCGGGAAAGTTTTTACATACGGCACTCCCCGACGCCTCGCATTGCAGGTTTTTGACGTTGAAGAAACGACTATCGAAAAAAACATAGAGAAAAAAGGTCCCCCCGTGAGCGCGGCTTTTGACGGCAACGGCAACCCGACTAAAGCGCTGGAGGGTTTTCTGCGGGGACAAAATGCCGAAATCGGAGATGTGCAAAAAAAGGAAATAAACGGGAATCTTTACGTTGTCCTTGAAAAAACGGAGGGAGGAGAAAAAGCCGCCGATGTTTTACCGTCTGTTCTTAAAGACACTATTCTATCGCTGAATTTCCCTAAAACTATGAGATGGGGTAATTATAAGACGGCGTTTGTCCGTCCGATACGATGGATAGTTTCGATATACGCCAAAAATGTTTTGCCGTTTTCGATTGAAAATATCAACGCGGATAAATACTCCCGCGGGCATCGACTGCTTTATAATGAGCCTTTGTCGATAAAATCAGTCTCCGAATACAGGACTTTGCTTAAAGAAAAAGGGGTTGTCGTTGACCAAGCCGACCGCCGCAATATGATTTTAGACAAGGTTGAAAAAACCGCTGAAAGGCTTAAAGCAGTCCCGATATTAAGCGAATCCCTTTTGGATACGTTGGTATCCCTTACCGAAGCCCCGTCGGTTGCAGTAGGGCGTTTTGAAAAAGAATTCCTGTCGCTTCCCAAAGAGGTGTTAATCTCCGAGATGGTTGACCACCAGAAATTTGTCCCGCTTTCCGACAAAAACGGAAACCTTATCAACAATTTTATAATTATAACCAATAATCAACCCAATGACGATATTGCAAAGGGAAACGAAAGAGTCATCCGTGCGCGGTTTTCAGACGGCAAATTTTTCTTTGATGAAGACCGTAAAAAGAGTCTCGACGGTTATTTGCCTATGCTAAAGGAAGTGGCATTTGCCAAGGGGCTTGGCTCGGTTTATGATAAAGTCGGGCGGATTATGAAGATTGCAGAGTTTATCGCGGATATGGTGGGATTTACGGATATTAAAAATGATGCGCTCAGAAGCGCCGAATTGTGCAAAGCCGACCTCGTTACGGGGATGGTTAACGAATTTGACGAGCTTCAGGGCGTAATGGGCGGATATTACGCGATTTCAAGCAATGAAAAAGAAAATGTCGCTAAAGCCATAAGGGAGCATTATCTTCCCCGTTTTAGCGGAGACGCTCTCCCCGAAACTAAGGAGGGGATAATCGTTTCGCTCTCCGACAGGATAGACAATCTTTTCGCGCTTTATTCTCAGGGAAGATTCGTAACCGGCTCAAAAGACCCTTTCGCATTAAGACGTCAAACTCTCGGCATTATCCGCATACTTATAGAAAAAGGGATAAACTTGGATTTTGCTGTTCTTTTTGATAAGATTTCCCCTTTATATAAGGACTTTCTTTCAATCGAATCCGATAAATTCCGAATGGAGATACTTTCGTTTATCACAACAAGGATAAAAACGGTATTCAAGGAATACGGGTTTGAATATGATGAAATTGAAGCGGGAATTACCGAAGACGTCTCCGACATTTATGATTCTTACCAAAGAATTCAATCCATACACGATGCGAGAAAATCCAGGGATTTTGAAAACCTCGCCGTGGCTTTTAAAAGAATCAAAAATATTATAAAAGACCAAAAAATTTTTCGATTTGCCCCCGATAACCTGAAAGAAACTGCGGAAAAGGAATTATATTCATTATATACGACAAACAAAACCGAATTTGAAAGCTCTATTCGGGAAAAAGATTATAAAAATGCCGTGTCAATTTTAACCTCGTTTCGCCAAACCGTTGATAAGTTTTTTGACGATGTGCTTGTTATGGACAAAGATGAAAAAATAAAAAATAACCGTGTTGCGCTTCTGTCTATGATAGACAATATGTTTGCAAGTTTTATCGACTTTGAAAAGATTATAGTAGAATAAATATCGGAGATAAGGTCTGTGATAACAAGGTTAATTGTCAAGAACTTTAAGAGGTTTGAACATATTGAACTCGATTTGGATTCAGCGGTGGTGTTTATAGGCCCTAATAATTCCGGAAAGACTACGGCTTTACAAGCCTTAGCGTTATGGGAACTCGGGGTCAGGAAATGGGGAGAAATATACCTGACCAAATCCAAAAAACGAAAACACGGCAGCATAACGATAAACCGAAGGGAGATTCTTGCTATCCCCACCACTTCCGCAAAACAGCTTTGGCGCAATCTATGCGTAAAGTATGGAAAGATTACTCCCGACGGTAAACAGGAAGTCAAAAACATAAAAATTCGTATAATCGCAGAGGGAATTACCAATTTAAAGGAATGGAAATTAGGTTTTGAATTTGTTTACGCAAACTCCGAATCGATATATTGCCGTATAGTTCATAACGGAGATGAAGATTGTGAATTTCCGATGATTGTTTTATCGGAAAAATTCGGGTTTATATCGCCGATGTCGGGACTTGCATCTTACGAGGATAAACTTGAGCGGGGTTCAATACAGGCACGTATAGGCGAGGGACAAACCGCGCAGATATTGCGCAATCTGTGTTTCTTGGTTTATACAGAGCGTCCCGATAAATGGAACGAAATGGCGGATATTATCAACCGTCTTTTCAATATTACACTTGAGCCACCCACCTATCATAAAATTAACGGCAGAATTACTTTATGCTATCGTGAAAAAGAAAACCGTTTGATGGATATTACCAATGCGGGACGCGGTTTCCATCAGATTTTACTTCTCTTTTCCTATATACTTTACCATAAAAATACGATTATCCTTATAGATGAACCCGATGCCCATCTTGAGCATATCCGTCAAAAAGATATTTACAACCGTTTGTCGCATATAATCAAAAACGAGGATTCCCAGTTGATTATAGCAACCCATTCGGAGGTTATTCTGAACGAGGCGAAAGGCAAAGACGAGGTGGTTATGTTCTGGGAGTCCCAACCCCATATAGTCAACGACAAGCAGAAACTTATGGAATGGCTTGCGGAAATTAACTACGCCCAGTATTGTCAGGCTTTACAAAAAAACTGGATTTTATATCTTAACAGCCCGTCAGACCTTGATATGCTGAGGGCGTTCATAAAGGTTTTAAACCATCCCTTAGATGAATATATGCACAACCTTTTCTGTTATTATACATTTAACAACACGGCAAAAACCCGTTCGCATTTTTTCGGGTTAAAACAAAAAGTCTATTCCCTAAAAGGAATCGCCCTTTTTAATAATTCCGATTTTCAATTAAATCAGTCAACCCCCGACCTCACGGAAATTATGCTGGAAAGACGGGAAATAGAAAACTATCTTCTTTTGCCCGAAGTAATAGACCGCTTTATTTATTCCGAGGACGGTGATGAAAAAAATCTCGGCATCATAAGAAAAATTATGAAAAACTATATCCCGTCAATAATAAGCAAAAAAGACAAATATCATAGCCGGTCGTATAAAAACGAAATTCTCGGCACTATTATAGAAAATATTTTTATCGACTATTGCTCGGAAATAGGAATTTCAAAACCCACGATAAGACGGGGTCATTTTTACAGGCTTGCTTATTTTATGGAACCTGAAGAAACCGACCCCGAAATCCGCAAAAAACTTGATTTGATTTACAAAATTGCACAAGAAGCGGAATCGGAAAAAGACCGAATATCCGCATCAAATCCATAACGGAGGATAATATGCAAATTATTGTTTTTGTAATTTTATGTATATGTGCTTATCTTGTAGGAGCAATACCTTTCGGATTGATTTATTCAAAGATACGCGGGGTGGATATAAGAAAAACAGGTTCGGGCAATATAGGCGCAACCAATGTCGGCAGGGCTTTCGGGTTCTGGGGAGGATTTGTTCCCGTGTTCCTGTTTGACGGCGTAAAAGGGGCGCTTCCCGTCTTGCTTGTAAGATTTATCGGCGTGGATGGATTACACCCGGAACTCGCAATGATTATAGCGGGAACATCGGCAATACTCGGTCATCTATTCCCCGTTTACCTTAAATTCAAAGGAGGAAAAGGCGTTGCCACCTCCGCCGGCGTTTTTCTCTCTATCGCGCCGTTTCATACCGCTGTCGTGCTTGTAATATTTCTCATTATCTATCTTATTACCAAAATTGTCGCGATTGCTTCGATTGTAGCTGCTGTCGCCCTTCCTCTGTCCATCGCTTTTATTAAACCGGAATGGGCAAGCCTTAGTATCTATACCCTTGTTGTATCTATCGCGCTGTCCGTCCTGATTATCATAAGCCACAGGAGCAATATCAAAAAACTTTTAAAAAAAGAAGATAGTGAAACAAAAAAATAGTAGGCATAACCCATACAAATCGGGGCGTTTACGGGTTAGGTTGTCCCCGTTCTTTTTTTTCGTAACATATAATTCCCCTCCTTTTTTTTACTCAACCTTACCATAAAAGTCCATCCCGTATAATCGGGATATTGCCTGCTTGTATTCACCGATACCAAAAAAAACTTCCCGTCATCAATTTTCTTTATATAATTTCTGTCTAATCCGTTCATCCCACGAAAATCCGACTTTTCGTAAAAAAAACTGCGATAAAACGCTATTTTACTTGATATTACTTGAAATTAGTATTAAAATGAGCTACATAATAAAAATAGGAGGAAACTTATGAAAAGAATTATAGGTTTACTGCTTGCCGGACTTTTTATGTTCGCAATGGTAGCTTGTAACGGAGAGAAAGAAGCTGATGAAGTTGAAGCTCCTGAAATCGAGGCTATTGAAGAAGCCCTTGAAGATCCTGCTGCTGAAGTTGAACAATACTTTGAAGAAGAAGCCGATATGTCCGGATTAATTGAGGAAGATGCCGGTCAAACAATGGGTCTTGAATAATTTTTAGAAAAAGCATTTATACGGCGCGGCATTGTCGCGCCTTTTTTTATACAGTATTTACCGGAGAAACATTATGAAAATCCTTATTGCCGGCGGAGGCACCGGAGGTCATCTAATACCCGGTATTGCGCTTTACGAGGAGTTCAAGTCCCGTAATATTGAATGCAGGTATGTCCTTCGCTCTATCGACCTTCGCTACGAGGTCGCCTCACGAATACAAAAACACGACCGTATAGAAATAGAAATATCGGGGGTATCAAGACGTCTATCACTGAAAACCCCGATTTATATATTAAAACTCGCGCGGGTCTTTTTTAAAACATTCCGTCTCATCCGAAAATTCAAGCCCGATGCGATAATAATAACGGGGGGGTATGTTTCCAACCCATCGGCGCTTTCCGCATTACTTCTGCGAAAGCCCCTTTTTATTTTAGAACAAAACAGCGTTGCGGGAGTAACAAACCGCGCTTATTCCCGTTTCGCAAGAACAATCTTCACCGCGTTTCCCGATACAAAACGTCTCAAATCCAAGCAAGTAGTCCGTGTCGGTACGCCTTCCATATTTAAAGGAGAGATACCCCAAAGCGAGGCGCGTAAGTTTTTTAATCTCGAAAGGTATAAAAGAATTGTCGGGGTTACGGGGGGAAGTCAGGGCGCTATGGTAATCAACGATGCGGTTTTTGAAATACTTTCTTTGCTGAACGACAAGGGTATCGGGGTTATCTGGAGTGTCGGCGCGGTCGATTATGAACGGGTCGAAAGCAAGATAGACTCCGTATCCGAAAACCTGCCGAATCTCAGATATTTCCGATTTATCGAAAGGATGGATGCTTTTTTCTGTGCATCTGACTGCGTTATCTCAAGGGGAGGCGCAACTTCTATCGCTGAGATTATCCGTTACAAAACCCCGTCAATTCTTATCCCCATAGCCAATTCCCCCGATAATCACCAATACCTCAACTGCCTGTATCTTCGGAATGCCGATGCGGGAACTATTATTGAGGAAAACGAATTGTCAAGCCAAACGCTTTTTTCTAATATACTTCAAACATTAAAATCCGCCGATAAAATCCGGGAAAATTTAAAAAACCTTGCCCTTGATAATCCCGCAAAAAAAATAGCGGATTTGATTATACCGCATTTATCGACAAAAAGAGGGTAACGGATTTTTTGGAATTTTAACGGTTTCCCTTTATAATATAATAAACCGCAATTAATGGTTAAAAAAGGAGGATTTTATGAAAAGATTTTCTCTGTTAATCCTATTATTTGCTTTCACAACTGTCTGTGCCTGCGCTGATTTGAACGGCGAATTGATTACCGCATCAGGCAACGGCAATATTGAAGAGGTAAAAAATCTTATTTCAAGGGGCGCTGATGTAACCGCAAAGGACGATATTTTCGGACGCACACCGCTTCATTGGGCTTCGGTCGGGGGTCATCTTGAAATTGTAAAGTATCTGGTGGAAAAGGGAGCCGTTATAAACGCAAAAGATAATAACGGCATAACGCCCCTGCATTTCGGTTGCGGGGGAGGCAACCTTGAGGTGGTAAAGCACCTGATAGCAAACGGCGCGGATATTGATGCAAAATCCGATGGTGGGTGGGCACCTCTCCATACGGCTGCTAATAACGCCGGTCTCGAAATAGTCAAATATCTGGTGGAAACAGGAGTTGATGTCGGCGCAACAGACATTAAAAACATGACCGCTTTAGATTATGCCGAAGAAAAACGTTACCCCGATGTTAAGGAATTTCTTGAGAAAGTCCAAAGCGGAGAATAGATTTGTTTTTAGGGTTTAAGGAGGGCAAATGAACTCGTTTGAATTACCGCCGGACCTGATGCTCGGCAGCGCCACCGCTTCGCTTCAAATCGAAGGCGGAGATACCAACAATAGCTGGCACAGATGGGTAGAGCGGGGGCATATCAAAGATAAATCGCACTGCATTATAGCGGATGACCATTGGAATCGTTACCGTGAAGACATCTCGCTTATGCGCAAAATGCATCACAACGTTTACCGTATGAGTTTGGAATGGAGCAGGATTGAACCCGAAGAGGGGACTTTCAACGCGGATGCCATTAAGCGTTACCGTGCGGAAATCGAGGAATTAATTCGTTCAAATATCACCCCGATAGTAACATTACATCATTTTTCAAACCCGCTGTGGTTTGAGGATTCGGGAGGATGGCTTAACAAAAACGCCCCGTCAATATTTGAACGATATGCCCAATATGCGGCGTATCATCTCGGCGACCTCGTTAAGAACTGGGTTACAATAAACGAACCGAATGTTTACCTGTTTTTCGGATACGCGGAGGGAATCTGGCCCCCCGGACACAACAATATAAAAGAGTATTTTGTCGGGGCAAAGAATATGATACACGCTCATATACTTGCATACCACAAAATCCACGAAATAAGAGAAATGGCGGGACATCGAGAAACTATGGTCGGCGCGGCTCATCATATAAGAATCTACGACCCGAAAAATAAAACCCCTTTGGATAAATGGGCGTGCAATAACGTAGAGCGTTTCTTTCAGGATATATTCATAACGGGGATGGCAACGGGCAAAACGATTTTTCCGATAGGCACGGGAAACTACCCGTTCGGCAGGGGGTATTATCAGGACTTTTTCGGTATAAACTACTACACACGGGATTTGGTGAAATATACTCCAAACCCCGCGAGAGTTTTTGCCGAACTTCATACAAACCCCGATAGTGAAAAAAACGACCTCGGATGGGAAATTTACCCGGAGGGGCTTTATCGCGCGTGCAGAAAATATTTCGAGCGTTTCAATATTCCAATCTATATCACGGAGAACGGAACTTGCGATGCCGAAGACCGGTTCCGCGCCCGTTATATCTACGACCATCTGTATCAGGTTAAGCGTCTTTTGGATGACGGAATTGATATTCGATGCTATTGCCATTGGTCAACTCTCGACAATTTTGAATGGCTTGAGGGGCTTTCCGCGCGTTTCGGGCTTGTATATGTGGATTACGAAAACCGTCAAAAACGAAAACTGAGAAAAAGCGGGGAGTTTTACGGCGAAATTTGCAAACATAAAGCCGTTACCGAACGTATGATAAAAAAATATTTGCACGCTTAGGAGCTTTTAATGGGTGAACTCAGATGGAACCCCCTGCTTAAAACCTGGACAATGGTAAGTGCGAGCCGTCAAAAACGCCCCAATCTGCCGGATAATTGGTGTCCGTTTTGCCCGGGCGATAACAAAAAACTCCCGCCCGATTACCAAGTCCTTAAATACGACAATGACTTCCCTATACTCACCCCAACGCCCTCAAAACCCGATATAGCCTCATCCCCGCTTTACAAGAGTGCCGAAAACTACGGCAAAGCGGAGGTTATACTCTTTTCGCCGAACCATACCGAAACCTTCGATAAAATGAGTGTCCCGCATATAATAAAAGTCATAAACCTTTGGATTGACCGCTTTACCGAACTCTCATCGGACAAACGGATAAAATATGTCTTTATCTTTGAAAATCACGGTGAGGAGGTCGGCGCAACAATATCCCATCCTCACGGCCAGATTTACGCTTTCCCGTATATCCCTCAAAAAATCGATACGGAGCTTCAAAACTCCCGCGAGTATTTTACGGAAAATAACGAGTGCCTTATCTGTGCGATAACCCGCGAGGAAACTGCGTTCAAAAAAAGGGTTGTCTACGAAAACGAAAACTTTATTGCCTATATTCCGTTTTTCACCGATTACCCCTACGGGGTGTTTGTATCGCCGAAAAAACATATCGGAATTATCAACGGTTTCGACAGCAATCACAAGCGCGACTTAGCCGATATGATAAAAAATATTACCGGTGCGTTTGAGACGCTTTTCGAGAAGCCTTTCCCTTATATGATGTCGTTCCATCAGTTACCGGTCAACAGCGAAACCATCTGCCCCGATGCCGAAAAATATTACCATTTCCATATAGAGTTTTACCCTCCCCTGAGGAGCAGGGATAAAATCAAGTTTTACGCATCGTCAGAGATGGGAGCGTGGGCAGCGGCAAACCCTCTATGCGTAGAGGATACCGCGATAGAACTTAGTAAAGCATTACAAAAATTCAAATCCAAAACGGAGGTATCCGATGATTGAACGTATTTGCGCCGCTTTCAAAACCCACTACGGCAAAGGTGAACTTATCAAGTTCTTTTCTCCGGGACGGGTAAACCTTATCGGGGAGCATCTTGACTATAACGGCGGAATGGTTCTGCCCTCTGCAATATCGCTTGGAATTTACGCCGTAGTCCGATACAACGACACCCGCACTATCCGCATCCGCTCATTGGAGTTCGAAAACGAGGTGTTTATCGACCTTGATGATAAAGTTGTCTATGATAAATCCGATGGATGGGGCAACTACCCGAAAGGCGTTATAGCTTTGCTCATCGAAAAACACAAGGACTTACGGGGTTTTGATGCGGTAATCGGAAGCACGCTCCCTCAAGCATCCGGGCTTTCATCCTCTGCGGCGCTTGAAGTCCTGTCGGGATTTATCGCCCTGTTCCCGTCCTCCATATTCGCCGACAGAAACGAGCCTATTGACCTTATTGAACTTGCTAAAATCGCCCAACGCGCCGAAAATGAGTTTGTCGGTATGAATTGCGGGATTATGGACCAGTTCGCCGTAACTATGGGGAAAAAAGATAACGCCATACTTCTGAACTCACGAAACCTCCGTTACCAGTATGTCCCCGCCGATTTCGGCGACTATACCATAGTCATTATGAATACAAATAAGCCCCGCACCCTCGCCTCATCAAAATTCAACGAAAGACGCGAAGAGTGTGAACGGGCTTATGCGGAACTGAAAAAACATATACACGCCCCCGCTCTCGTGGAGGCGACGCTTACCGATGTCCATAAATATATCGAAAATCCGCTACTGCAAAAACGCGCAAAGCACGTTGTCGGCGAACAAATCCGTGTGATGATGGCTGTCGAGGATTTAGGAGCAAACTCTATCGAAAATTTCGGCAAGCTGCTTAAACTTTCCCACGAGTCCCTGCGCGATAATTTCGAGGTCAGTTGTTTTGAACTTGATACGATAGTCGAAGCCGCCCTCAGCGAGGATTACTGTATCGGCGCAAGGATGACCGGTGCGGGGTTCGGCGGATGCGCTATCGCGCTTGTCGAAACGAAACGTGCAGGGCGGTTTGAAAAACACGTGGCGAAACATTACCGCGAAAAGACCGGCATAGAACCCTCGTTTTATGTTTGCCGTATTGACGACGGTATCCGTATGATGGGATAAAGCGGGAAAACGTTGCAATATTTGACATATTTATTAAGCCTTATTATGCTAAACTAAATCAAAGTTGATTTCGATTATACTTTTCAGGGGGTATCCTATGAATATATTTAAGGTCTTAGCCTCTTATAACAAATCTTTTCCCGAAGAACAAACGTCGGTATTTTTAGCGTGGTTACTAAACCCTTATATGGAACATGGGTTAGGTTTCGTTTTTCTAAAAAAATTCATTTCCAAAATTTCAGATAATGCAGAGCTAAAAGAAAAACAAAAAGAAGAGCTTTCAAAACTAATGGACAAATTAGAAACAGTATTAAGAACAAATGAAAACATCAATAATTTAGACTATTCCTCAGATATAGAATTTAATGTTGAAACTGCCGTTATTGATATTGTTATATTCATTGAAAACTATTTGTTTTCAATTGAAAACAAAATTTATACGAAATCGATTCAAGATACCGATCAATTAATGAAGCAATACGAAGGTTTAAAGACCTTATATAATGTTGAAAAATATGAGATGTTTATTATTTTCCTAGTTCCCACTGAAAATAAAGATACTCCCGATGATATTTGCTCCAACACAAAAAAAACTTATAACAATCTATCTGTTAGAGATAATGATTGTAAAGCAATAATTGAATGGAGCGATATTTCGAAAATCATTAATGAAATAATAGATGAAGATAATAAGGGAATAATCACCCCTATTAACGAATACATTAGGCACACTCTAAAAGCCTTCTTGAATTTCATTTCCAATGATTTTCAAGGTTATGGATTTGAAACCGAAAATGATAAAAGCGGAATAAATCCTTTAGCAAAAGGAAGAAAGAATTTTGAACAAATTAAAGAAGATGATAAAGTAAAATATATTGGCGTAAAATCCGGCATATCAGGCTTACTTAAGATGAAAGAAGAAGATTTATCAAAATATAAATTTCAGTTTTCTACAGGAGAAGAACTGGCTAATAAGCCAAATTGGATAAAAAGAAATATTTTCCTTCTATTATGCAATTCAATTATAAACAAAAAATTTGAAAGAATCAACGAATGGATAGAGTTAGTAGGAAGCCTCTCCTCCGAAACTATATACTTTATCTGCAAACATACAGAAGAAAGTTTTTATATTGGAATACAAGGAGGGCTGAAGAATTTAAAAGAAATGACAGAAGAAGAGATTAAAGGAAAGCAATGGAAGGTTAGCACAAAAGAAAAGTCAAAACATTGGATTTCAAAAGAAGAATATATAATTATATACAAGAAAAAAGTCGATAACCGTGATAGTCAGGACTTGATCTGACACCCATTTTTCAAAAGGCTATGCCGTTATATTGACAAATCTAAATATTACGTCCAATTCGCTTTGAGGCACTATTAAGTTGACACTACCTTAAAATTCATTTAAGATTCCCAAGATTAATCGCGTAATTCTCGCCTTGCCCTATCTAAAGCATTACGAGCACGAGAGTTATCGGGGTTATATCTCAAAGCAGCTTCAAAGCGCATAATAGCTTCTCGAATTCTACCCTGAGTATATGCAGCAATACCCTCATTATATAGCTCATCAGACCTTTGAGGATTAACTTCATGTCCGGACGTTGTTTCAGTGGTTTCTCTTCTTTGTCTTTGCCTAGCTATTCTTACTCTTATTTCTTCTAATCTTTGTCTTGATGTATTATATCGAGCTAAATTATAAGAATCGAATTCCTCGTCTCCTTTATTCCTATCATAAATTTCCAAGACTTTGGCATATCTTTGCCTTGCTCCCGCTAAGTTATTGGCTCTAAACAAATTTTCTCCGGCTTCAAATTCGGAAAGTAATTCGCGATTCACTCTTTCAAATCGCATATATTTTTCGAGCAAAGCTAATTGATTAGAAGTTTCAGTATTATTTGGTCTAAACGCATTGTATGCCCTAAGGTGAGGAATAGCTCCGCGAACATCTCCTTGAATAAAATTCAAGTATGCGTTAGCATAGTTTCTCATATAAACATCCGTGCTACCCGGGGCAATAAAATTACTCATTCTCGAAATAATATCTTTTCTTCCTCTTTCAACAAACTCGTAATCAGGTGAAATCGCTTGCATTTCCTCTAAAATCCGACGAGCATTGAAAAATTGTCCTTGCCTTTCAAAGTTTCTATATTGTCTTTGCAATGCCTCCAACCTTTCTCTTTTTTGCCTTTGCTCTTCTAAAATAATATCTGCTTTACCAACATAATTTTCAAGCATAACATTAATTTCCTGTATATCTCTTTCAAGCTTTTTATCAATTGCCAAGTTTAAAGTAGGGGCAAGTAGTTCGCGACTCTCATTATTTTCGTAAATATAATTAACTAAATGAATAATTGCCCTTTCGTAGTTTCCTCTATTAATATAAGTTTCGGCTTCGGAAATAACCTTTTCGTTTCCAAAGCTATAAGAAAAACACAGGAATAGTATCGGAATCACTAACAATCTATAAATCTTCATAATATCCTCCTGTAATATACCTATCACATATAAATTCTCTGCTGCTGATTATTTAAGATTTTTCTTGTTCCTTTAAAATTCTATCAATCTCATCACCTGCAGACTTCATCAATTCTATCCCCCTCTTAAAAGTAGGGTCAAGTTCCAACACTTCATTTAAAACCTTAATGGATTCAGCAAATTTGGCTTCATCATAAAGCATAAGAGCGCGAGCAAATAAGTCATCACGTCTTCTCCTAACAACTTCAGGGTCACCTGATGTACCTGCAGTTCTATAAGTTCCAACTCCACCTCTTGCCAAAATATCAAAATCAACAAGCACACTCACGCGTTGAGAAACCCCTAATGCCGAATTCATAATTCCAGGATCTATCCAATATGCAATTTTTATACCCGATATATATATTCCCAGCCCAAAATTCAGTGTCCCATCATAAGAAACCATTGCGCTTAAGGTTTCTCTTATTGTAACCGAAGTTCCTGCTCCAAAATTAAAATCATATCCGTCATATTCTCCATTTAAAATAATATACATTTTGGCATTAGGCACATACAATAAATCAAACGCGTCATAGCGCACTCCTAAATTCAACTTTATAGGAACATTCGGATTGCTTCCTAAACTTGAATATGAATAGAGTTTTATTTCCGTTAAATTAAAAGCTGTTTCAAGTGAGCGTATATATTTGTTGTCAAACCCTGAAAAAGAATATGAAATACCTACCGATGCCGATATCAAGTCATATTTTATGCTGCGCCCCAAAATTTGGAAAGTGAATTAAGGTGATAAAAAAGGCTATCCATGATATAATAATTTAAAGGAGGAAACCAATGGGTAGCAAAAGGAATAGTTATTCGCCTGAATTTAAGGCG
>Ga0334898_1001117_pt1 | contig 33255 bp, 33 predicted proteins | sample GraSluR3_MG_10_FD_207228 | JGI IMG/M metagenome (GOLD analysis project Ga0334898, IMG submission 207228) | Sludge microbial communities from methane-producing bioreactor in Wageningen University, Netherlands - Granular Sludge_3_08-R3 | ecosystem: Engineered > Bioreactor > Anaerobic >... | reverse complement strand
TATACCTCTACTCTCGCGCCCTAAACATGCATAAAACCTACGGAGCACTACCCACATTCCTAGCAGTGCGACCCTGGAACAACATACCCATAACCGACACCAACAAAAAAACCATAACCACACAAGACATCACCAACACCGCCACAGAAGTCAAAAACTTCCTAGAATACCACAAATACCTACCAGAATACATCACCATCAACGGAATCGTAGTAAACCAAGCCACCTTCCTCCAACTACTCACACAAACCACCATCAAAATAAACAACAACGACAACACACCACTAAACCTCACCAACACCAAAACACTCACCACCGGAACCGAAACAACCACACCAGGCACACTCACAAAAAACGAATACCTACAACTAGCCCAAAACATCCTAACATACATCAACACCAACAAAAAAGCACCAGCCACTATGAACACAGTTTTAGGAAACATAAAATTCCAATCACTCCTATACCTCTACTCTCGCGCCCTAAACATGCATAAAACCTACGGAGCACTACCCACATTCCTAGCAGTGCGACCCTGGAACAACATACCCATAACCGACACCAACAAAAAAACCATAACCACACAAGACATCACCAACACCGCCACAGAAGTCAAAAACTTCTTAGAATACCACAAATACCTACCAGAATACATCACCATCAACGGAATCGTAGTAAACCAAGCCACCTTCCTCCAACTACTCACACAAACCACCCTCAAAATCAACAACAACGACAACACACCACTAAACCTCACCAACACCAAAACACCCACCACCGGAACCGAAACAACCACACCAGGCACATTTAACAAAGATGAATATTTAGAACTTGCCCAATCAATCCTAACATACATCAACACCAACAAAAAAGCACCAGCCACCATCACCAGCAGCCTAGGAAACATAAAATTTGAGTCAATACTGTACATGTACTCTCGTGTCCTGAGTAGCTATAAATCCTCTGATAACATCCTGCCTTTGTTAATTACTGTCCGTCCATGGTCTACTTCTAATATTCCTATCCGTGATGAGTTTTTCACCATACAACAGATCACTAAAACCGCCATTGAAGTGAAAACATTCCTGGAAGGAAACAAATACCTACCAGAATACATCACCATCAACGGAGTAGTGATGAACCAATCACAATTCATCTACCTTATCACCACCGCCACCATCCACATCAACAGCGGTGATACCTCATCAATAACCCTAATAACTGCTAGAGTACCCACAACTAGCACTGAAAAAGTAAGTGGGGGAAGTATACTGGTAGATGAATACTTAACCATTGCAAAAAATATCAGAAATTATATTATTAGCAATAAAAAGGCACCCAGCCTTGTTTCCACCTCACTGGGACAAATGAGTTATCAAGCCACACTATACATGTACTGTCGGATACTCAACCAGTACAACTCAATTAAGGACTTACCCCTTATGGTTAATGTAAAACCGTGGAAAACATCGAATATACCTATTTATGATAAAGCTACTTTCACTATTGCAGAGATAACCCAATCCGCTGTGGAAATCAAAATATTTGTGGATGGAAAAGGTTACCTGCCTGAATGGATAACTGTAGGTGGTGTTTATCTTAATCAAACCCAATTACTACACCTACTAACTGGGGCCACAATTTTCATCAGTAGTTCAAATTTCAGATCTGTCACCCCTGTTAATGCAGTTCTACCTTCCACAACAGTTACTGATACCTTTACTTCAAATAATATGAGTAAATATAGTTATTTGCAGTTGGCTCAGAGTATTAAGGCTTACATTGAGCAAAATAAAAAAGGGCCAGCTAGTATGGCTATTTCTTCGGGAGTTGTTAGTTTCAAATCCCTCATATACATGTACAGTCGCGTACTGCAACAGTATAAACAACACCAAACTTTACCTGAGACCATAAATCTGAAAAAATGGTCCTCACAAAACATACCAATCTATGATGATTACTTTTCCCATCAAGAAATCGCCACCACCGCCATGCAAGTGAAGATATTTGTTGAAGGGAATTTGATACTGCCTACTTTAATTACTATAAATGGTGTGGTGGTGAATCAGGCACAATTCCTGGACCTTTTAACCCAGGCGGCAATAAAAATTAAAAACAACGACAATTCAGTAACCTACCTCCAGAAAGTAAATTTACCAACTTACAACTATGAAAATATGATTTCTGGAAATATGGCCTTAAATGACATTTTAATACTTGCTCAAAGGATTAAATCATATATTGACACTAATCGAATAGCTGAGGGTAGTTTTTCAAGTAGTCTAGGTGACATCAGCTTCACTTCACAAATATATCTTTTCAGTCGATTGATGGATTATTATAACTCCAAAAAAACATTACCATCATCAATTACAAACATAAAACCGTGGGCTTTGATGGTTTACAAGTTACCTGCTGGTTTTGAGGTTTATCTTAAGCCCAGTAATCATTGTAATTCTAATGATCCCCTAATCATTGATCTGGCTAAGAGAATAACAGTGGGGGCAGTTACACCTTATGATAAGGCTCTGCATATCTTCAACTGGGTTCGGGATTTAGTAGAGTATGAATTTTATTATAATACTGCTAAAGGAGCTTATCAAACTTTGAATACCATGGGAGGTAACTGTTGTGATATTTCCCATGCAATAGTTGCACTATGCCGGGCATCGGGCCTGGCTGCCAGATATGTACATGGAGATTGTTTCTTCACATACAGCCAAACATGGTGTGGCCATGTATGGGCCCAGATATATGTAAACAGTGGCTGGGTAACCGCTGATGGCTCCAATAATTACAATGAGTTTGGTGTCATTGACAACTGGGATACTGGTTCTTACAAATTAAAAGGCATTTACTCCAGTTTGCCGTTTTAGGAAGTTAATAACGATGTTGCGAGTTACTTAATCTTCATTAATCCTCCATCTCAATCACAGCGTATAATCTATAATAGATTTGTGTTGCTTTGATTAATTTCAGTCGGTTCAACCCGAATATAATATAATTTAACCAGTTAGATAATCCAATTGTATTAGGAAGTTGTTCCGTTTCTTCCACCTTGTAGTTCTCAAAATATTTTGACAGTACCTCTTCCAGATCTTTTTTGTTAAAGAAGTTAACATGGTCCGTTGCTAGAAGATGGTCATAGGTAAAACCGGGTTTAAGTTGTTCTATACCAGTACAGTTTGGAACCGTGATTAAAATCTTTTTCCTGGCTATCCTTTTCAATTCCATTAAAAGCTTTTCAAAATCTTTTACATGCTCTAGAACTTCAAATAAGATGACTACATCAAAAGAATTGTCATCAAATTCGAGAGAAGTTGAATCCATAACATAGGATTCCACACCTCTTTCTTTAGACTTTTTAATATAATCCTCGTTTATATCAACACAAACAGGATTATAACCCCTTTTAATTAATTCATAAGAGTATGCTCCTTCCCCCCCACCCACATCAATTATTTTATCTTCTTTATCGATATGGGTGAGCGCGAATTTTATAAATGGCATATAAGCTTCCTTGGCAGGAAGTCCTAATTCGTATATCTCTTCTTTATCCAATTTAACCCCTACCTATAATTTTTTTAATTAAACTAATATCATCCGAATCAATTCCGCCAATTAAATAGATGACTGCTATATATATTGCAATTGCCAACAGGACTATTAAAGGTAACCAGAGATTGTATAATAACAGTATAGCCACACCCATAATTATACTGGCAATGAAAACTTTTATGGTTACTTCTAAATTTAACTTAGAAAATCCATAACCACTTTTGCGAATTGTAAATAAGACTAAAGTAAATACCAGAAATTCAGTAATTACGGTAATCACACTACTGGCTAGATAACTATATTTGGGGATTAAAATTAAGTTTAAAGCAATATTAATCACCATGCATATACTGGTTATTTTAGTTAAAATCATCTGCTTATTTGTAGACTGCAAGAGTTGTGTAAAAGGACTATTTAAAAAGATGAAAATGGTAGACCATATCAAAACTTGGAGAACAACTATTGAATCTGCGAATTGGGAGTCGAAAATAAGCAATATGATTTTATTAGACAGTAAAGTAGTTCCGATCCCTAAGGGGAAGCTAATCAACAACATAAATTTAAAATATTTTTCAAAAGCCATTTGAAGTGAATTTTCAGACGAAACAAAGAATTTAGAAAATACCGGGAATAGTGAAGCATTGAAAACATTAGGAATAAACAGTAACACCGTTATTAATTTATAAGCTGCGTTGTAAATCCCTACAGCCTCATTATCTTGCATTACCGATAGCAAGAAAGTATCAGCCCATACATATATTGTGGCAAAAGTCCCAGTCAACCCAAATGGTAAGGCCTGTTTTAGTGTTGGGCTCCAAAAACTCAAGTCTATTTCAATTTTAGGTATGGAGAACTTCCAAAAGTATATGATTACTATGTAAATGAAATTTATTATATTGGCAATCAAGTAAATAGCTGCAAAGAAAAGAAGATCCATATGGTAATGTACACCTATTAAAGTACCTACCAGTAAAACTGCGCTGTTTAAAACTGTGCTCAGTGAAATATACTCCATTTTTTCATTGGCCTGGATTATTGATATAAAAATAGTGGAAATAGCCCCGACAACTACCGATAACATCATAATGTAAATCACGTTCTTAACAACTGGAGAATAACCTACCCCATTAGTAATTAATATTATGGCAACAAATGCTAGTAATGATAATAAAATTTTCATCAAAATTGAATTAGAAATATATTTATTAGCCATGGATTTATCGCGAGAAATATCCCTTATTATCAAGGTACCTAATCCAGCATCGGCAATAATACCCACAATTCCAGTTAAAGCCGTTGCTAATGAAAGTATTCCATATCCTCCAGTACCTAAATAACGGGCAGTGACTATGGTGATGATAAATGAAAATGCAAAAATAATGATCTGACTTATGAGTAATACAACTGAATTTTTTGCTATGGTTCGTGCGGTGTTCATTTAAATCCATCTCATTTTATAGATTTGAGTTTGAAATATGATTAACTAATCATTGATTTTGGGAGTACTTTTTAGTGAAATTATTAATATGCCATCTGAAAAGATAATGATTTTATTAGTTTTAATACACATCCTTTTAGTCTTTTGCATGGAAAGTTATTAGACTTGACTAAAAACGGGAAAATTCCTAATTAGTAATTCCTCTAATGTCTATAATTAATAGAGTCATATAAATTCTTATCCGTAAAGTTTAATAGAATGCAATCTAGATATTTTTATATATTATAAATGATATACTGCCTTGGATGGTTATAAAAACATTTAAAAAAAACTATCTGAACTGAAAATCGACAGAGCAATCTTGAGACATTATCACAATGAGTTTAGCAGTGATAATTACGTTACTAATTATTTCAGAGGTATAAAATGATTTCAGTAGTTTGCGTCTACAACAACCGTCAAATTCTAAATAATTGCTTAATCAAAAGCCTGAAAAAACAGAACTGTAATTCTGAATTAATTTTAATAGATAACACTCAAAACAAATTCAATTCAGCGGCTAAAGCACTTAACCATGGTGGAAGCAAGGCCCAGGAAGAATATATAATGTTCGTACACCAGGACATGGAACTGAACTCTCCGAATTGGCTGAGTGATGTTGAAGAAATGTTGAAATCCATAAAAGATATGGGTGTAGCGGGTGTAGCCGGGAGAAAGGGACGAACTCCCCGATCTAATATGAAGCATGGGACTACCCCCAGATCTGTGGGAATATTTCCCCAGGATGACCCTATTGAAGTACAAACTGTGGATGAATGTTTAGCTATAGTTCCCCGTAGTATCTTTCAAGAAAACCCTTTCGATGAAGAAACATGCCAAGGATGGCACTTATATCTGGCAGATTACTGTTTAAGCCTTAAAAATAAGGGTTACCATGTTTACGTTGTGCCACAGTCTTCTTACCACCTATCTATAGGGGATTCATTTTCAAATGATTACTATCAAACTTTAAGTAAAATAATAAAAAAACATAAAAACAATTATAAATGGATTTATACCACCACTGGAAACTGGCATACCACTTATCCCCTTTTAATTCAGATAGTCTACAATAAATTATACCGAACTGTTGAGAGAATTATAATTAAGTTAACTTAACGATTTAATTTAGTGAAAATTTGTGAATAATTTTTTAACCTAAACAAGGGTATGATTAACAAGTGTCAATATTGACCATATATTATTGTTATGAATCATCTATCATTAATATTAATTTTATTTAATGGGGGTATTGCCTAAAATTTTCGAAAATTTTAAGTGATATTATAAAATAAGTATTTATTAAAATAATAATAATATTAAGGGGGAGTTTTATATCACACGAAAATTAATAATTGTCATATTATTATGTTTTATTGGCCTAATCAGTTTGAATGGTATTTATGCAGCTGAGGATGGTCAGAATTTAACCTCAAATAACAACATAACCCATACTACTACCAATAATATTACCACCACTCAGTCATCTTCTTCGGAAAATAATGCAAAGTACTATGATTATCAAACTGATGTTCACGCTGCCGGAGAGGGAACACCTTCCTTTACCAACCAACAAATAACCCAAGCAGCCATAGACGTGAAAAAATTCTTGGAAGGAAACAAATACCTACCAGAATACATCACCATCAACGGAATCAAAGTAAACCAAGCCACATTCCTCCAATTACTAACCACCACTACACTCAAAATAAATAACTCAGACAACACAACCACTCCATTAATAACCGTAAACCAACCTCCTGCCGGAACCGAAACAACCACACCCAGAACACTCACACAAACAGAATACCTAACTATGGCACAAAACATAGCGAACTACATCATCGATAATGGCAGGGCACCTAGCACCGTAGGCACTGTTTTTGGGAACATAAAATTCCAATCACTCTTATACCTTTACTCTCGCGCCCTAAACATGCATGAAACCTATGGAGCACTGCCCACATTCCTAGCAGTGCGACCCTGGAACAACATACCCATAACCGACACCAACAAAAAAACCATAACCACACAAGACATCACCAACACCGCCACAGAAGTCAAAAACTTCCTAGAATACCACAAATACCTACCAGAATACATCACCATCAACGGAATCGTAGTAAACCAAGCCACCTTCCTCCAACTACTCACACAAACCACCATCAAAATAAACAACTCAGATACTACAACCACCGAACTAACAAACACCCAACAACCCACCACCGGAACCGAAACAACCACACCAGGCACATTTAACAAAGATGAATATTTAGAACTTGCCCAATCAATCCTAACATACATCAACACCAACAAAAAAGCACCAGCCACTATGAACACAGTTTTAGGAAACATAAAATTCCAATCACTCCTATACCTCTACTCTCGCGCTCTAAACATGGAAAAAACCTACGGAGCACTACCCACATTCCTAGCAGTGCGACCATGGAACAACATACCCATAACCGACACCAACAAAAAAACCATAACCACACAAGACATCACCAACACCGCCACAGAAGTCAAAAACTTCCTAGAATACCACAAATACCTACCAGAATACATCACCATCAACGGAATCGTAGTAAACCAAGCCACCTTCCTCCAACTACTCACACAAACCACCCTCAAAATAAACAACAACGACAACACACCACTAAACCTCACCAACACCAAAACACCCACCACCGGAACCGAAACAACCACACCCGGAACACTCACAAAAAACGAATACCTACAACTAGCCCAAAACATACAAACATTTATAGAAAATAATGGTCAGGCACCAGGAACCATCACCAGCAGCCTAGGAAACATAAAATTTGAGTCATTACTGTACATGTACTCTCGTGTCCTGAGTAGCTATAAAACCTCTGATAACATCCTTCCTTTGTTAATTACTGTCCGTCCATGGTCTTCTTCTAATATTCCGATTCGTGATGAGTTTTTCACCATACAGCAGATCACTAAAACCGCCATTGAGGTTAAAAACTTCCTGGAAGGAAACAAATACTTGCCAGAGTACATCACCGTCAACGGAGTAGTGATGAACCAATCACAATTCATCTACCTTATCACCACCGCCACCATCCACCTCAACACCGGTGATACCTCACTGATATCTCTTATAAATGCCAATAAACCAGTAACTGGCAGTGAAACCATAGCCGGAGGCAGCATACTTCAAAATGAATACATTACACTGGCAAAAAATATAAAAAATTACATTGAAAACAATAAAAAGGCACCCAGCCTTGTTTCCACCTCACTGGGACAAATGAGTTATCAAGCCACACTGTACATGTACTGTCGGATACTCAATCAGAACAACTTGAACCATGAATTACCCGTTTTTATCAATGTAAAACCATGGAAAACAGCAAATATACCCATTAACGACAAAACTACGTTTACTGTTGCCGAAGTAACTAGCGCTGCAGTGGATGTTAAACTCTTTGTAGATGGCAACGGTTCCCTACCAGAGTGGATAACTGTAGGAGGGGTCTTCCTTAACCAAAGCCAATTTTTACACTTGTTAACTAGTTCTGTGATCTTAATTAACAGCCAAAGTTCAGGATCAGTTAAACCAGTTAATGCAGGACTGCCCTCAACAACTATTAAAGATGATTTATCTGCTGGTTCTTTAAGCACTGCTCGTTATGTGCAATTAGCTGAGGAGATAAAAACTTACATCGAGGAGAATGAAAAAGGACCCAGTAGTGTGACGGCTGACCTAGGAACAACCAGTTTTAAATCAATAATTTACATGTACAGCCGCATACTACAACAGTATAAAATCCACCAAACCTTACCCTCCAACATAATTCTAAAAAACTGGACCACTCCCATCTACGACAATCAGTTCACCAACCAGGACATTATCAAAACTGCAAAAGAAGTTAAAGTTTTCTTTGATGGTAATGGTTATTTACCGGAATACATTACGGTTAGCAAAGTAGTGGTGAATCAAGCACAATTCCTGCATCTTTTAGTAACTGCAACACTAAAAATCAACAATTCAAGTGGTAGTTCAACTTATCTCCAGAGTGTAGCATTACCCCAGTCCAGTTATGAGAAAATGAACAGTGGAAATATTAATTTAGCAAGTTATATTACTCTTGCCCAGTCTATTTATGACCACATCACCACCAATCAAGCAGCAGCAGGATCTTTTGACATAAACCTAGGGAAAATTAGCTTCCCCTCTCAACTATATCTCTTTAGCAGTGTACTTGACTCCTTCCAAAAAAATCAACAACTTCCTGAGAGTATTTATGTAAAAGCGTGGAAAACTGCCCGTAACATTGGAACTACCAGTTATGGTAATGTGGTGGTTTCAGGACCCTATGGAAATTTGATGTCCTCAGTTAAGATCGCCTATATTGTGGGTGTGCATCCCATTGAGTGGGCTTCTCATCAGGCAATTATGGAAGCAATTGAGGCTTATGATAATTCATTAGCGCACTGTTATTATATTTACAAAGTTTCAGTGACTAAAGATGCATCAAATTATGAAAAAGGACGGATGAACGGGCAATTACTGGCAAATATGTTTGCTGTTCCTGAAATTAAGGTGAAAAAATATAATATGGCCATTGATATCCATTCCAATGTGGGTAACTGGGCTCAGACCAGATTTGTATTTAGCCCTATCTCTGGAGGTTCATCAGAATTCCTTGCGTGGGTTATAAAAAATCGTATAGGATGGTTATCCTACTTCTCCCCACCATCACAGACAAGCCCACAGTACGTCACCATTCCCCTGATACAAGGAGGCATACCAGCCATTCTCTATGAAACATATACTTATGAACCATATGATGTAACTCGAAGTCATGCCAATGATTTTGTGTCTGTGGTTGATGGATTGGTGTTTTGAATAGAAAATGTTCATAAATATCCCGGGACTAAAAAAATAAACCTAATTAATGAAAATATGATCGTTTACGGAGATTATTAGTAAATAGAATTTTAATAATTTTCTAGTTACCCGGGTTTATTTATGTAACTTCTTAAAATAAGGTATTTTGAATTATAACCGAACTAGGGAATTGGAAAAATATTATGTGTGTTATTTTCCAAGAAAAAATGGTAATATTGAAAATTGGTAATGGGAATGATCAATTAGGATTGTAAATTCATAATGGTTATGGTTAGAACTTTTTAAATCTTTTTTGAAAGTGAAAGATTCTATTTCGAGTGTTTTTATTTAGCTTGTAAATTAAAAAATTATATATAGGATGCAATTTTGAATTTATATCATAGTTATAGTTGATAGTTGAAATTTCTATGTTTATGAAAGATAAATTTTATATTAAAGTTAAACATCCATTTATTACTTAAACTCTATACTATTATCGAATTTATTGATGGACTTTTAAGGAGTTATTAGAAGTGATTGGAGGCGATGAGTATTAATCGTAAGTTGTTTTTGGTAGTATTGTTGTGTTTCATGGCATTGGTTAGTTTGAATGGTATTTATGCAGCTGAGGATGGTCAGAATCTAACCTCAAATATTAACACAACCATCATTGACACCACAAATACTACCATCACCCAGTCAACTTCAGACAACAATCCAGAACATAACGATTATCAAACCAATAATTACGCTGCCGGAGAAGGAACACCTTCCTTTACCAACCAACAAATCACCCAAGCAGCTATAGACGTTGAAAAATTCCTGGAAGGAAACAAATACCTACCAGAATACATCACCATCAACGGAATCAAAGTAAACCAAGCCACCTTCCTCCAACTACTCACACAAACCACCATCAAAATAAACAACACAAATACCACAACCACCCCATTAATAAACGTAAACCAACCTGGAACAGGCACTGAAACAACCACACCCGGAACACTCACAAAAAACGAATACCTACAACTAGCCCAAAACATCCTAACATACATCAACACCAATAAAAAAGCACCAGCCACTATGAACACAGTTTTAGGAAACATAAAATTCCAATCACTCTTATACCTCTACTCTCGCGCCCTAAACATGCATAAAACCTACGGAGCACTACCCACATTCCTAGCAGTGCGACCCTGGAACAACATACCCATAACCGACACCAACAAAAAAACCATAACCACACAAGACATCACCAACACCGCCACAGAAGTCAAAAACTTCCTAGAATACCACAAATACCTACCAGAATACATCACCATCAACGGAATCGTAGTAAACCAAGCCACCTTCCTCCAACTACTCACACAAACCACCATCAAAATAAACAACAACGACAACACACCACTAAACCTCACCAACACCAAAACACTCACCACCGGAACCGAAACAACCACACCAGGCACACTCACAAAAAACGAATACCTACAACTAGCCCAAAACATCCTAACATACATCAACACCAACAAAAAAGCACCAGCCACTATGAACACAGTTTTAGGAAACATAAAATTCCAATCACTCCTATACCTCTACTCTCGCGCCCTAAACATGCATAAAACCTACGGAGCACTACCCACATTCCTAGCAGTGCGACCCTGGAACAACATACCCATAACCGACACCAACAAAAAAACCATAACCACACAAGACATCACCAACACCGCCACAGAAGTCAAAAACTTCTTAGAATACCACAAATACCTACCAGAATACATCACCATCAACGGAATCGTAGTAAACCAAGCCACCTTCCTCCAACTACTCACACAAACCACCCTCAAAATAAACAACAACGACAACACACCACTAAACCTCACCAACACCAAAACACCCACCACCGGAACCGAAACAACCACACCCGGAACACTCACAAAAAACGAATACCTACAACTAGCCCAAAACATACAAACATTTATAGAAAATAATGGTCAGGCACCAGGTACCATCACCAGCAGCCTAGGAAACATAAAATTCCAATCCGCACTCTACATGTACTGCCGCGTGCTAAATAATTACAAAGATAATGGAGTTTTACCACAACTGGTAACTGTCCGCCCATGGTCTACTTCTAATATTCCTATCCGTGATGAGTTTTTCACCATACAGCAGATCACTAAAACAGCCATTGAAGTGAAAACATTCCTGGAAGGAAACAAATACTTGCCAGAGTACATCACCGTCAACGGAGTAATGATGAACCAATCACAATTCATCTACCTTATCACCACCGCCACCATCCACATCAACACCGGTGATACCTCACTTATATCTCTTATAAATGCCAATAAACCAGGAACTGGCAGTGAAACCATAGCCGGAGGCATTATACTTCAAAATGAATACATTACACTGGCAAAAAATATAAAAAATTACATTGAAAACAATAAAAAGGCACCCAGTCTTGTTTCCACCTCCCTGGGACAAATGAGTTATCAAGCCACACTGTACATGTACTGTCGGATACTCAATCAGTACAACTCATTTAAGGATTTGCCCAGTATGGTTAATGTAAAACCGTGGAAAATGTCTAATATACCTATTTATGATACAATATCATTTACCATCAGTCAAATAACCCAAAGTGCGGTGGATGTTAAAAATTTTGTAGTTGGCAATGCATATTATCCTGAATTAATCACCATTAATGGTGTGTTGGTTAATCAAGCCCAATTCCTGCAGCTTTTGACAACTGCAACAATAAAACTTAACAACAAAGATAACACCGTGATTTATCTCCAGAATGGAATAGTTCCCAGCAGTGATCGGAATGTAATTGCGGCTGGAACCCTGGTTCTCAGTAAGTATGTAGAACTGGCAGGGAATATTAACACCTACTTCATTAATCATGATCAAGAGGGTCCTTCTAAAATGTCAAGTAGTGTTGGAGAAATTAATTTCCTAACGTTGTTGTACACTTATTGCCGAGTTTTATCATCATACCAGAATAACGCGTTGCCAGTTTCTGTGGTTTTATATAAACCGGTGTATATTACCAGTGATAACATATACGATTCAGCTACTGACCAGAATCGGATGAAAACATTAGTATCCATACTTAGAAATGCAGGAGCAGATGCATATGGTTATGGAATAGGTCCAGATACTCAGAACGCTGTGCTTAGAAATAGTAGTGTCCAACAGGGTGCATTGGTAGTTGATATCTACGGGGGTGCTTGTGCTGGGACTATATATGCCATGATCGGCAGTTATTATCAGGGTATAAAGGGAGCCAGGGAAGTTTATTCCATATGGATTTCACCACCTGCATGGAATATAACAGATTTACCAACAAAAGCCACGAATTGTGGTGTGAACTTCTTACCCCGTGCTCATGACGATACTTTTAGTAAGTATCTGCCAGATTGGGGTTATAACTTAAAAGGTGAAGCGACTGATGGATTAAAGAATCCAGATTTATTCCTGAATAGTCATGGATTTAATTTCCTGGTGACCATTGGTGACTTACAGTACATGGCAGCCAAGATTTTATTTGAAGCAAAATCTTAAACATCCTGAAAATATTGGTTTAACCCCACTTAAAAAACCAATATTTACCTACTTTTTTATAATTGAATATTCTTATGTAATATAATCCAATCTACATTTCCAAAATCTATAATCTAAAATAATATTTAAAATCATTTGAAAGAGTAATCGATGGGAGGTATATCATGAATGTTGACCGAACTCTTTCCATAATCATTGGAATTTTCCTGATTATTGGTTTCATTGGAATATTTTACATTAGTTCTACCCCTTATGAAGTTGATAATTTCACAGAATTCTATTTATTAGGTGCAGATGGAACTGCTGGTAATTATCCTACCAATTTAACCAGTGGCGAAACTGGAAAGCTTACTGTGGGCATTGTCAGTCATGAATATTCTAACACCAGTTACTTGCTAAAAATAACTAAAAACAATGAAACTTTAAAAGAAGAAAGTTTTACCCTGGAAAACAACCAAAATAAGAGTATGCCCTTTGAGTTCAAAGCTGAAACAGGCCAATATAAATTCCAATTTGATTTATATAAATTGCCGGACACAGAAAATGTTTACAGATCACTTTTCATTCTGGTTAACGTAAAATAAATAAGATTAAGTTATATTATAGAGGATTATTATGAAAAATAAAAAAGTAGCAGTTACTGGGGGTCTTGGATTTATAGGATCCCACCTGGTGGAGAGACTCTGTCAAGATAATGAAGTGGTGATTGTAGACAATGAAACCACCGGCAGTATAAAAAACATCAAACACCTTGAATTTGATAAAATTAGTCTTGATCTGGGGGATATAACAGAAATTGACTTGGTAAACTCCTTTGAAGGTTGCGACTATGTTTTCCACCATGCAGCAATGGCCAGTGTTCCAGCCAGTGTGGCCGATCCTATTAAATGTAATTTAATTAATATAACTGGTACTCTAAACGTTCTTCTAGCTGCTCGTGACTGTGGCGTTAGAAAGGTGGTTTTTGCATCATCAGCAGCTGTTTATGGTGATAACACTAACTTACCATTATCTGAAAAGACTCTCCTTAAACCAGTTTCACCATATGCCCTTAGTAAATCTGTGGGGGAAATGTACTGCCAGTTATTTACTGATATTTATAAATTATCCACTATTTCCCTCAGATATTTCAATGTTTTTGGCCCCAGGCAGGATCCCAATTCACAGTATGCCTCTGTAATTCCACACTTTATTAGTAGCATCTTAAATGGAGAAAGACCAGTTATTTTTGGTGATGGTGAACAAAGTAGGGACTTTATATATGTTAAGCACATTGTGGAAGCTAATTTAAGAGCATGCCAGTCAAATCATACAGGAGCGTATAATATAGCAACAGGAAAAAAGACAACTATCAATCAGCTTGTTCCTGTAATTAACCAAACACTAGGGGAAGATATGGATCCGATTTACGATGAACCTCGGCCTGGTGATGTAAAACATTCTTTAGCTGATATTTCCAAGTCGGAATTATTAAATTTCAAACCATCCATCAATTTTCCTGATGAACTGAGCGAGACTGTCCATTGGTTTGTTGAAAATCAAGAATTTAAAGAATAATAAACTTTGTAAATATTTGGTGGTACATTGGATCAGGAAAAAAATAATATTTCTATTTTTGATAAGTTAAGGGAAATGTTAAACAAACCTCTGGTTATACTTATCTCAATCACTGTTGTGTTGGTTGCTTATCTTCTAATGATTCAAATTAAAATAGGTGTCCCCTACTGGGATGTTTTCAACTATCTGAACAATGCCTTTCATTTTGCAAATATGGGAAGTAGCGGTGTTGTTAATCATCTACCACCTCTGATTCCCCTATTAACCTCTCTTTTTTTTAGAATGGGATATGTATCTGTTGATGTAATCTTCATTTTAAGTGGTTTAATATTTATTTTAGGCATTATAGGATTATATTTACTTTTAAATGAACGATTCGATTCTACCAAAAGTTTAACTGGTAGTTTAATTTTTATTTCTTTACCAGTGGTCATGGCCTGGGCTGTAAGTGGAGGAATAGATCTTCCAGGAGTTGTTTTTTCAATTTGGGCACTTTATTTCATGGTAATTGGTTTAAAAAAGGATTCAAAATTTTTATATTTGGTCCTGCCGCTCCTGGTTATTTCCATACTCACCAGGTACACTGCAGGTTTGATAGTCCTTCCCATGATCTTCTATATTTTAGCCAATTTTAACCAAGTTAAAAATATTCCCCAAATAAAAAAGGTGATTTTTGGAATCGCTATAGAATTTGGGGTATTATTAACCATTTTCACGTTCTTTATTCTGCAGCTGGATACCAGTGCTCTGTTCGGACTTTTCTTCGATATTGTAACATCCTCATCCTCCGGTGTGGAAGATGTTGCTTACAATTCTAACTTCTTATTTTATCTTCAGAATTCATTGAATTATATTTCTTTAGGACCAATCCAGGGCACATATCGCCAGTTACTAAATCCTTCCGAAGGAATTCCTTCAGTATTAGCATATATCATTACCATGATAAGTGTAATTGGGATTTTTTCTTATATTTACCGGTTTTTAAGCACTGGAAAAGAAAAAAATATTTCACAGGTAAACATTATTAATTTAGGAAAAATAACCATAATTTTAGTCCTCTTCATTGGTTTGGTCCTCAGTTTCTATAATAAATCCCTAATTCTGAGTGAAATTTTCTTATTGGCCCTGGTGTATCTTTCATATAGATTTATGGCCAGGGAAAGATTGGAGATTGATAACAAATTAGCTCTGGATTTGATGTTTCTATCATGGTTTGGTGCCTATTTTTTATTCCATGGTATTTTACCATTTAAAGTGGATAGATATTTTATTACCATGGCCCCTGCTTTCACCTATTTCATAGTTTTAGGTTTAAGCCAATTCATTAATGAACTAAAACCTAGAATTAATGGTTTAAAATCTAAGTCAGGGCTGGTTTATATGGCTATTGCTTTAATATGTTTATCAGTTACCACAGTTACCTATATAGGCCACACACCACAGAAAACTTTTACATTGGACATTGAAGATGCAAGTCAATGGATTAAAGGCTATGATCCAAACTACTACAATAAAATAATCGGTTCTGATTATCCCAATGCAGTCACCTGGTATCTTCATAAAGAAACCACCGGAGCATATCTAAAATATTACAACAATACCGATGAATTCGCTGATTATCTGCAAGAAAATGGGGTTTACTATTATTTTGATTCAAATAAATCCCATCCAACTCTTAAAAGTTATCGTATAATAAAGGAATTCGGAGTGGTGGCAATATATGAGAAAATAACACCATAATAATATTTTATAAAAATATTCTGCCTAAAATAACTAATAATCCTAAAAAATAATTTATACTTCGATTAATTTAATAGTGGTATATGAATTTTTAATTTAACAAGATCAACATTACAAGAGGTATTAATATGAATTGGAAAGATAAAAATGTTCTCATAACTGGTATAGGTGGATTTGCAGGTTCTTATTTAGCTAAAGAACTTGTAAGCCGTGAGGCTAACGTTTATGGGTTGATCCGGAGAAGAGCTGATGGTACAACTGCTAAAAACATTATTGATCGGAGAATTAGTAATGAAGTAAATCTAATTGAAGGAGATCTTATTGACATAACCTCATTAACTAATGCCCTTGATCATTCCCAGCCGGATTACATCTTCCACTTGGCAGCCCAGTCATTTGTTGAACGATCATTTGACAACTCCCAGGAAACCCAGAACATTAACTGTATTGGAACTAGCAACCTCCTGGAAGCAGTGCGAATAAAAGATTCAGACACGAAAATAGTCTTTGCTGGTTCCAGTGAAGAATACGGGCTTGTCCTATCGTCCCAGGAACAGTATGAGAAAGCAAAAAAAGACTACGGAACTATTTTCCCCGAACCAGAGGTAATTCCAGAGGTACCTATAACAGAAACCAACCCCCTGAGGCCAATGTCACCTTATGCTGTCTCCAAAGTTTATGGTGATTACCTCATGAGGAACTATTACCACTCTTATGGTCTGGATACTGTGGTTTCACGTGCCTTCAACCACGAAGGAGCTGGAAGAGGTATAATGTTCGTGACCTCAGTGGTTACCAACCAGATCATGAAACTCAAATCCGGTGAATCTGACCGTATTGTCATTGGAAACCTTAACTCCCTCCGTGACTGGTCCCATGTTAAAGACATAGTTCAGGGATATCTCTTACTAGCTGAAAAAGGACAGGCAGGGGAAGTTTACAATCAGGGTTCCATGAGGACTAACTCTGTGTTGAGCTACATATTGCTGGGTTTGGAAGAAGCTGGATGGGATGTGAACCGGATCGAAACCTTTAAGGGAGACAAACAGATTCAGGATCCTAATGAGATGGATAACAGTTCCATTTATGGAGTTAAATTCCCTAAAACTAAGGTTGACCAGTTAATTTTAGAGGGGCAACTGGAGTACACCCTGGAAGATAAAGGAATTAAGGTTAACACAACCCATGGCGATGTTACCATTGAGTTCAACCCAGACCGTTTCCGCCCTGCTGAGGTGCCAATCCTATTTGCTGACACCAAAAAGATTCAGTCTATAGGCAGCAAAATAGATTACACCCTCAATGATATAATAAAGGATCAGCTTAACTATTTCCTTAAAAAGGAAAATAGAAGCGCTTAAACCCTTAATTATCCTATTTTTTTGATATCCTACTTATTTAAAAGATATCATATTTATTTAAAAAAATATACAATTTTTTTCATTTATTATATGATTCAGGTAACGAAATGTTGAACTGGATCAGGAGATCACCTTGAAAATCTGTATGAAAAATTTGAAGAAAAAACTAGTAACTGATCAGACTGACAAAACACAGATACAACTCTTCAGATACATTTTCACAGGCGGAGCTGCGTTTATTATTGATTTTTCATCACTCTTCATCCTGACTGATTTTTTTGGAATTTATTACCTGGCTTCAGCAGCAATAGCATTCGTTCTTGGATTAATAACCAATTACATGCTGAGTATAAACTGGGTTTTCAACAGAAGAACCATGAGTAATCGGAAACTAGAGTTTGGAGTTTTCGCTCTCATTGGAATTGTGGGTATTCTCTTAAACGAATTGTTTATATGGTTTTTCACCGAAAATTTGCAAATATATTACCTTCTTTCCAAAATTATGGCTGCTGTGATCATTCTATTTTGGAATTTCTTCGCCAGAAAATTCGTTTTATTCAAGTAGAAATTCCATATTTAAAAAACATCCTATTTAAATAATGAAAATAATATTAAAGGTAAAAATTGATATTAATTGTCAAAACCTAATTAATAACTTGACATTATTCTATTGAAATATTAACTATTTACAATCTACTTCATAATGTTATAACTGTATTAACGGGAAATCATGACTGAAACTCCAAAGAAGGCAATTATTATTGGTGCAGGCCCTGCCGGATTAACCGCTGCCTATGAATTACTTGATAAAACTGATATCAAACCAGTTATATATGAATCAACTGATGCAGTGGGTGGCATATCAAAGACAATTAATTACAAGGGTAACCGCATCGATATTGGTGGACACCGGTTTTTCTCAAAGTCACAGATTATTATGGAATGGTGGACCAACATTTTACCTCTTCAGGGAGCCCCAGCAAGTGATGATCGGCTTCTGGGGAGAAAAATACCCTTTAACTCGGAATACAATAAAAGAAAAATAAAATCTGGGAAAAATGTAACTTATTCATCACCAGACCCTGAAAAAACAGATGCAGTAATGCTTAAACGCAGTAGATTATCCCGGATTTTCTTCCTTAGAAAATTTTTTGATTATCCAGTATCATTGAATTTCAACACCTTCTTCAATTTGGGGATCTTGAGAACTGTTAATATTGGTTTAAGTTACCTTAAAACATCAGTTCACCAAATAAAACCTGAAAAATCCCTCCAGGACTTTTTCATCAACCGATTTGGCCGTGAACTTTACCATACCTTCTTTAAGGATTACACTGAAAAGGTTTGGGGCGTTCCCTGTACAGAAATCACTGCAGAATGGGGATCACAAAGAATAAAGGGACTTTCAATTTATAAAACTATTGCCCATGCGCTGAAAAAGAATCTATCCAGGGATTCATCCATATACCAGGAAAATGTGGAAACCAGTTTAATCAAAGAATTCATGTATCCAAAATACGGGCCGGGGCAGTTATGGGAGGAAGTTGCCCGTATTATAGAAAAAAATGGTGGTGAGATACACATCAATCACCGAGTGTGTGGTATAGTTCCTCATAATGATAGCATATCCAGAGTCACTGTGATTGATAAATCAACCAGAACCATTCATGAGGAAACTGCTGATTATTTCATCTCCACCATGCCAGTAAAGGATTTGATTGATTCCTTCCAGTGTAAAATACCAAATAATGTTCTTAACGTGTCTAACGGCCTCATGTACCGTGATTTTATAACAGTTGGACTTTTGATGGATAAATTAAAACTTAAGAATGAAACCAACACCATCACTGTAAACGATATTGTTCCAGATAACTGGATCTACATTCAGGAAAGGGATGTGAAAATTGGCCGGCTTCAAATATTCAATAACTGGAGTCCTTACTTGGTCCATGATCCTAGTAATGTATGGATTGGTCTGGAATATTTCTGTAATGAAGGTGACAAGTTATGGACCATGTCTGAAAAGGATTTCCAGAAATTTGCCATTGATGAACTGTCAGAAATAGGTATAATTAACCCAGAAGATGTTAAAGATGGGGTGGTTATCAAAATGAAAAAAACTTATCCAGCTTACTTTGGAATGTATCCTCAGTTTAATCTAATCAGAGAATTTACTGACCAGTTTAAGAATCTTTTTTTGATTGGAAGAAACGGTATGCACCGTTACAACAACATGGATCATTCCATGTTAACTGCCATGGCCGCAGTTAAAAATATAATTGATGGAATCACTTCCAAGAATAATTTATGGGAAATCAATACTGAGGGAGATTATCATGAGGGGAACTGATTAAAATAACCAGTAGGGTTAAAAAGGTTAATGGTTGCATTGTGAGATTGTAATACATGTTGAAAGAAGAATATTGAACTATTGGACGAAAAGGTGATATCCCTATTAGAATATTATTATCTGTTTACAGTTTATACCCACAGAAACATCAACGATCTTTGAATCATCTGGGCAATAACTACCTCTAATCACTTTAAAAAACCATGGAAAGTTTTTAAAATTCTCAGACTATTTTTAATCATTTTAATTCATTCTAAATAGATTACAAAAGTGTAATGGAAAACATTTAATATATGCCAAGTCAGAGATACTTTATATATAAGTAAAGAGATTAATTGACTTAGAAAAGATTAAAATCTTCTTAATAATTTTATTTAGATAATGATGTGTTAAATCCGGTTCATCAGTTCCATTGCAACCATAAAAAACAATGAACAATGTCAGTAATAACGCATAAGAATTGCCAAGTAAAAAGATTTATATACATAAAGGAGACCACCTATTTATCATGATTATTCATGCTAATGTGTTCATTTATCTTATTGCCCTGGCTGCAGCCCTGATACTCGGGTTGGTTTTAAGGCTTCCTTTACTCCCAAATAAGCCTATTAGGCATTCCTGGACCATCAGTGCCGTTTTTCCAACTGCAGTATTGGCCGTTGGTTTTTACGCCATGGTATATGAGCTAGGTTACCAGGGATATATTGTTGCCTTAATCACCGGGATCATCACTGCTTTATTCAGTAAATTTATTTTAGAAAAGTTAGTTCCCGTACCCCAAAAAGATGGAGAGGAGGAAAGTTCCCATGAATGAAATTTTAGGAATAGCAATTGCCGCTGTTATCTGCTGGGTGAACTTCGTTCTCATTGACACATGGATGGGGCTTCCAGAAGGACCTGGAGTTAAAGGTGCCGATGTAATCGGCAGATCCGTGCAGAAGAGGGGAGGAGACCTGGCAGGAGGATTCTTCCAGGGAAACATAGTATGTTCACCTGACGCATCAGCCGGAACTTTACTGGCTGCAATAGGATGTTATGCCATAGGAATCCCTGAAGGTGGTTTAATAGCTGCAGTTTTGGTTTACTTCGGTAACCGGTTATGTGCCGACCCGGGATATGCAGGAACCACCGGAGCACTCAGCATCACTGTTATAATATTCTTAACCTCATTTATTGGTTTTAAAACTGAATACTTCATTGTGGGTATGGTAATAGCCATCCTTACAATACAGGGCATTTACCATCCCGGAGCCTCACGGCTTCTGGGAAAAATCGCCCATAAGATGGGGAGACACACCAAGTTAACATAGGTGGAAAATCATGTTAATCGAAATATTAGGCATAATTGTGGTGCTCATGGCACTGCGTACACTTGTGGCACAAAACCGATCGGAACGTTTACTGTATCTTAACGTTATCGGCTTTAGTATGTCCGCAATCATCGGTTTATACATACAGACACCCTTCGGAGCAATAATAGCCATCACATTCTTTGTGACATCAACCCTGAGCTCCAATGCTATTGCATATTCCCTGGGAAGGGTGAAAGAAGAGATCATGGTGAAATAAAATGTACCTTGACTTTGTAAACTTAACCACAATATCAGCAGCCCTGGCCTTAATTGGCACTGTAGGGATCATTGCCCTCCCCAAACCACTGGACAAGGTGATCATGTTTGCACTTCTCCAGGGAGGATTTGTAGGAATGATTGTAGCCGCCAAGTACCTGGATGTGGCCATGGCCGCCGCTATCTTCGACCCAATTGCCACCATTATCTTACTGATTGGAATTATTAAGATAAATGAAGTTAGAAAGAAAAACCAAGAATCCCAGGAGGACGGGAACCTTGCTTGATGTTTACATATGGTTCTATACTGGTGTGGCATTGACCATTCTAGGGGGACTGGCAACTGCCATTGGCCCTGGAGTCAAAGATCCAATCGTAAGAACATTGAACACGGAAATCGCTGCAGTGGGTGTTTCGCTAATATTTTTAACCTATAACCATACAATTGCACTGGTAACCTACATTGCAGCCACAACTATCATAACCATGATCCTCTTAAGGGCTATTGTTAGGTTAGAAGAAGTGGGGGCGGAATTATGAGTAGGATTGGCAGACTCTGGAATTCACTGGCCACCCCTAAACGAATCCCTCGATTTTTCTCCATAATACTCGGAGTTTTATTACTAGCGGGTTTTTTGGTGCCCATGGGACTTAACAATGAACAACTGTACCCCCGACCAGCACCACAACTACAAATCAATGAGCAGGACCCCCTGGCACCTTACGATAGAGGCGGTGTGCCCCTTAAAGAACCAGGGATTGTTAAATCACAGTACCCTGAATTTTCAAAAAAAGCAGGGATGGTAACTGGTTATATGTCCCCAATTGCCATTGGAGTCAGCAATACCACCATTTATTATGGTACATCCATCTACTCATCCCCTGGTGGATTAATAGATGAAATATTATATTATTCAAGGGGTTTTGACACCATACTGGAGTCCAGCATACTTATGATGGCCTTTGTGATAGCCTCATGGGTGGCACTTAACTTCACCATGAAAAGGAGGGAAGACGAATGAGTGCCTCAGTACTGGTTCCCAGCGTTGTATCCCCAATAGTTGTTTCATTATTCATACCCGCTGTATTCACTGGTTTGATTGTGGGACTCATCGCCCTGATGGCCATTGCCTACCAGAAAAATGATCTAAGTGCCCTTATATTAACTGATATCGTGGGTATTGGGATGTTGATCCTGGTGGCAGCAGTAGGAACTGACCTGGCAGAAGCCCTGATACTACCGGGACTGGTGGTGGAGCTGGCAGAAATACTGGCCATATCGGAGATATTACTGAGCAGGGAGATGAGAAAAACCGGTAAAACCGCAGAGCTAATTCCTTTACCAGTGTCACTGGACATGGAAGTGATGACCACTGCTCCTACTTTCCTGGCTATAATATTGATAGCTTACGGAGCATTCCTAACTGGATTTACTGGAGGGGCAGTTGCTGGTGGAGGTATATTATTTTACGTTCTCTCCCAGAGGGTGCGCGGAGTTCCATCAGACATGTGGGAAGGTGTGGCTGGAGTGTCCGGTATTGCATGGTGCTTATGGCTGGTAGGATTCCTATTGTTCTTTGTTTTCCCACAGTACTGGCTTTTAGCATTGTTCCTGGCAGCATTCGGAGTTTTCATAAAGGTTGCTTTGAAAGCAGGCCTCATAGGAGTTCTGGGCCGTGAAGAATTCAATAAGAAGTGAAGGAGTAGTAAGGAGTTATTAAAATGGATATAATCATATTGGGTCAACAGTTGCTGGGCTACATTCCATTGGGGGATATTGTCCTTTACCTGGCACCCCTTAACCTGTTCATGTTCGCTGGGTCACTGGCCTTCACTACTCTCATTGCCATAAGCAGGACCGAAACTCAGGTGGAAGCAGGTTTCGGCACCCTTAAAGATAGGGAAGTGAAGGTGGGTAAGAAAGAGTTTAAGATCAGACGATTCCTGGCAATTATCTGTGGACTGGCAACAGCTGGTGCCATGATCACTGGGGATCTGTTTAACTTCACCCTATTCGTGTGTCTCATTGGTATTGTTAACATTGGAATAGTGGCTGCAGTGAAACAGGTGGATGTCCTGGATGCCGCTTTCCAGTATGGTTTGGTGGCCATGATAGCGGTATTACCCCTCTTTGGTGGTGCGGCAATGATCCTGGCATCAACTGGTACCATCAGTTTACTGGAAATCCTCAATATACCTACCACTGCTATGATGATCTTTGGATCCTTACTCCTCTTACTGGGAGTAGCAGGTGAAACCGGTGTAGCACCGTTTTATGCCACTAAAGCAGAAATGTTCAGAACCCCTGGTTCTCCCTTTCTGCTTATAATTCACTTAAGCTCATTACTGGTAATTGTTAGATTAATTGAAATACTCCTAATCATAAACAAACCATTCTAAGAATAGAAATAAAAAGGTTAAAATCAATTTATATGGCAATGTATACTGGTAAACTGTTAAAAATTAAAAGAACACATCAACTGGTGAAATAATGGATAAACTGAAGGTATCAAGCTATTTAATATTTATAATCTCGTTAGCAGGAATCATTTATGGACTCCTGTTCAACCCACCTAGTTGGGTGGTTTACGCAATTTCCATTATATGCATACCTGCCGGAATACTGTCATTTGGATTGATAGTAATGGCCAGAGGTCCCCAGGATGATGAAGAAGAAAAAACCAGGGAGCCTTTTATAGGATATTAACCCATTTGTAAAATATTAACCCTTATTATTGGGGCTAACCGTTACTAAAATATCAGGACTAAAATAATCGGTGATCATATTGAACTTAATGGCAAACATTCTGTTGAACGTCCTCATTGCATTTCTGGTGGGGAGTGTCCTTTTCGGACTGCAGAGGAAGATAATGGCCAGGATACAAATGAGGCCAGGGCCACCTATCATCCAGCACCTCTTACACACCTTAAAATTCTTCATTAAAGAATCATCCTTCCCCAAAACCGCTGCGATGCCATTCTATATAGCCATAACTGCTATGTTATGTGTTATATGGGTTTCAGCGGTTATTGTGGGTCCGGTTACTGAAGGATCATTACTGCTTATCTTTGCAATTTATGCATTACACAAGATTGTGGAACACAATGCAGGATCATCCTCTGGTTCACCCTATGGTAAACTCAGCTGTGTCAGAGCAGTGTTCTCAGCAGCAGCCGAGGTACCATTATTCGCAGTACTCATAATCATTTACTTTGCAACCGGAACCATGAACATCGCCCAGATAGTGAACTTCCAAACTGCAAACGGTCCCCTGATCTACAGTATACCCCTTGCAGCGGCAATGTTCTTCGTTCTGATATTATCCAAAGCCCCTTACTCACCCTTCGCCATAACCAAAGGTAAAGATATCATCTCCGGATACGAAACCGAACACTTTGGATTGCTCCGTGGTTATCTAATGATGTCAGAATCCATTGCGTGGTACATGCTTTTATGGGTGTTTTTAACAGTTTTCATAGGAGGCCTTAGCCCGCTGTGGTACTTAGTGGGTATGGTATCATTATCAACAATTGTGGCCTTTATTAATGCCACCACCCCCATACTAAACCCTAATCATTCTATAATGATGCAGGTTAGTTTTGCCATAATCGGAATCGTGGGTTCCCTCGTGATTCTATTCATATAAAAGGAGAATCAAGAAAATGGAAATACAAGAAAAAGACACACTGTTCTTCATGACCCTGGCAGCCTTTGGAGCTGTTCTGGCCAGTGCCCTGGCCTCTTTCTTACAGTGGATTGTAGTTTTACCACTCACCATAGGAGTGTTCCTCCTGATGATTCTCACCTACTTCCTTAATCAAAAAGGAACAATCCACCTCTCAGAAAACGCCGAAAAATGGGCCATGATCTTAACATTGGTGGCATTCACAGCTGCCTTCATATATCTTTACCGCCCGGTTTAATGGTGATTAAATGAATGAAACAATTTATCTAGCTTACATACTTTCATTTGTACTGGGATCCCTCCTGGGACTGGTCTTAAGTTACCGGAAATACAAAGCACCATATGCCATTGGAAAACTTGATGCCCTAGCAGTGGTGCTAGCCGTATTAGGCTGGACACTAGCCCTTAACAGTACTCTAATCACTTTCATACCCTATTACATCACTGTAACCCTTGGTGTGTTCCTCCTGGCAATGGTCCTGGGAATGAGACCTGGTTATGGGAGAAACGAAACATTTATTGGTATCATAATTGCAGGAGTCATCTGGATTATAAGGACGGTGATCCTTTGAGCAGAGAAGAAATAGGAAAAACTGGTGATATATCCAGTATGGATGAAGACGATATTCTACGGATTATGAAAATGCGAATCATTGAAAGTTATCGTTGGAAACTAGATATCATAAAACCTATTTCCAAGGAATTAGGAATCTCAGAAGACCAACTGGAAGAGATATTAATCAGAAGGTTGGACATGGCCAGTTTAGATGCATTGCATCCTCGTTATGAATCATCAAAACATTACTGTATAAAGGAAAAATTGCATTCTGATTTGAGATTATGCTGGCTTTGTGATGTAATGAATATATTATCTGAAGAAGAATCTGATGAAATTAAGAATAAAATTGCTGCTGAAATATTAACTAAAGGCAAATCATACCAGGAAGCCATGGAAGATGGTAGGAAAGATTTGTTGAAATACCTAATGAGATAAATCGAGGTAAATCAATGTTAGATGCCCTTAAAGATGTTGTAAGGAAAAGTTCAATTCACGTATGCCTTATTAACACTGGAGGATGTAATGGCTGCGATATTGAAGTGGTAGCCCTCCTATCTCCCCGCTACGATTTGGAACAGTACGGTATCTACGTACACAATAATCCGCGGGAAGCCGATGTGATTCTGGTCACCGGACCAGTGACTGAGCAGTGGAAAAAAAATCTGCAAAGAATCTATGCTAAAGCCCCAGAACCCAAAGTAGTGGTGGCCATTGGAAACTGCCCCTTAACCGGTGATGTTTTTAACCAGGAAGGATGCAGTGTCTATGCACCTGTATCAGATTTCATACCTGTTGATGCAGAAATACCAGGCTGCCCACCCAGGCCCTCAGAGATTTTAGCTGCAATTTTAGCTGTGGGTCCTGATGCCATAGCAGCCAAAGGGAGGAAAAAACCATGATACTTCCAATTGGACCCATACATCCCGCACTTAAAGAACCAGTGCGCCTGAAACTTAAAACAGAGGGAGAGCGTGTTATAAGTGCTGAAATTGATTACGGATATGTTCATCGTGGTATAGAGAGGGTAATGGAGGGTAAAACCTGGCAAAAAGGAATATTTCTATCAGAAAGAGTTTGTGGTATATGCTCTTATATCCACACCCAGACCTTTGCGGAGACCTTTGAAAAAATAGCTGGGGAAAGAGTACCACTGCGGGCACAATATCTCAGATCCCTTACCAATGAACTGGACCGGATCCAGAGCCACTTCATTGCCAACTCCACTTATTTCAAAGCAATTGAGCACGAAACATTATTCATGTACATGTTACACCTAAGGGAGCCAGTGATGGATGCCATAGAGTTACTTACCGGTAACCGGGTGAATATGGGATGGAATGTGGTGGGTGGAGTTCGAATGGATGCTGAAGAAAAACACTTAAACAGTATCCACCAGATCATCACTAATTTAGAGGCTGAATACGATAAATACGTGGAAATGTTCGATGAAGGCCCACTTGTTGGCCTCAGATCAAAGGATGTGGGTAAGATGAGCAGGGAAGATGCCATTAAAGGTCGTGCTGTGGGACCTATTGGTAGAGCTTCCGGTTTGAAACATGATGTTCGGGAAAACCATCACACCTACCAGGATGAATTTGACTGGAAGGTTATCTGGAGAAAAGAAGGTGACAACTACGCCCGGACCATGAATCGTTTCGATGAGATCACAGAATCCATAAAGATCATCAAACAGATAATAGAAAACATACCACCGGGAGATGTGCGTAAGAAAATAAACATCCCTGCAGGATACGCAGATTGGAGAAATGAAGCACCACGTGGTGAAGTTACTTACATGGCTGAAACCAATGGAAACCTCATTAAGAAGATCTCCATTAGAACCCCCAGTATAATGAATATCGATGTCTGTGGTAAGTACATGTTACAGGATGTAGCCACAGTGGCTGATGCCGTGGCCACCTATGCCAGTGTTGATCCCTGTGTGGCCTGCACCGAGCGAGTGGTGATCCTGAATGAGAAAGGCGAAAAACAGGTGTTTGATGGACTTCACAAGGTTAAATACCTTAAATAAATAACTACAAATTAAAAATAAATCTTTAAAACAGTTGATGCATTATGTCATCGGTAATCTGGTATCTTTACGAGTTCGCCCGAAAATCCTGGGCTGAAAATTTTGCAGTGGCCAAGACCAACGCCGAAATTGTGGAAGCACCCGACCGTTTCCGTGACTTCCCCCAGGTCATCCCAGAAAACTGCATAGCCTGCGGTGCATGCACTGCAGCATGTCCTGCGCCTCAGGCAATAAAATTGGTTAGGAGCGAAGACACAGCTGATGCGGAAGGGCAAACTTATCCGGTAATTAACAACCGCGGATGTATCCGCTGTGGATTCTGCGCAGAGGTCTGTCCCACTGACCCTAAAACCATTACTTGTGGTGAAAACCATCTTATCCGGGAAGAATTCACCATCGTACCCACTGAAATAATGTATGTAATCGATGATTACCTCTGCATTCGCTGCAAAAAATGTATGAATGCCTGTCCAGTATATGGTGCTATTTACGAAGCTGATAATAAAATCGTCGTTGATCAGTCAGTGTGTATTAGCTGTGGGGAGTGTTTGAACAAGTGTCCGGTGAAGGGTGCAGTTAAAGGTATCTACATTTCCAATGTTCAGGAACAAAAAACCATAATCAATCTTATCGTTAACGCCTTAGAAGAACGTATCGAAGCTGAAAGAGATAATATAACCCATTTATCAGACACTGAAGTCTATAAATTGGATTATCCAATTGAAGATCTGGTAGAAGGTGCCCGATCCATCTTGGCGAACGATGATCTGATCCTGGATACCTTCCAGAAAATCACCGATCGCCTTAAATTACGGATCGTGACCTGGGATGAAGAAAAATGTAAAAAATGCCATTTATGTGTTAATGAATGCCCATCCGGGGCCATAAAGTACGATGAAGAGGAAGATGTGATTAAACGAAACCCAAAAAAGTGTCTCCGCTGCAGCACCTGTTATCAGACCTGTCCTTTTGGAGTGGCCGGTTTCTTTGTCGCCAGGTTCTTACTGGATCCACCATCCCTGGAAGATGGAATTATCCATATCACAATTAAGGCATCACAGTTACCTGTAGGAGCTGATTAAAAATGCCCACAACGACCGATAAAAACAGAAAATCAGAGAAACTTAAAAAGATCTATAAACCACTCCGTGACGTGGAAGTGGAATATGATATAGACCATGATAAGTGCGCCTCCTGCAGTGAAAGACCCTGTCTGGAAGCCTGCCCTGTGGATGCGGTTGGTGAAAATCCCGTTAACAATCACATTGAAATTGACGATAAATGTTTCGGCTGCGTATTGTGCAGGAATGCCTGTCCCTACGATGCTATTCACATGGAAACAACCCTTTCCAAACCACGTAGAGAGAATGTTCCCAATATAAACACCAAGCTATGCAGGCAGTGCGGAGCCTGTGTGGATGCCTGTCGTATGGGAGCCATTCATCTAGTGTCCTCGGGTACCGAGGAAGCACACAGTGAAATTGATGAAGATAAATGTGTGCGCTGTGGATATTGTTCCAGGGTATGTCCCACTGAAGCCATAAAGTACGGTGAAATATTACCCCGATCAGTGGTGGGTGGTAAAGCAATTGTGGTCAACCAGGAAAAATGTATTGGCTGCATGACCTGCACCCGTGTCTGCCCTTCCAAAGGTGCTATTAACGTAGGGAAAACAAGCAAACTGCCCTACATCAATCCATCTTATTGTGCCCGTTGTGAGGAATGTATGGATGTCTGTCCTTCTACTGCCATAAGATATTCATCCCGTAAAAGAGCCTATGAAGGGTACCAAAAGATAAAAACAATGGAAATCGTTTCCGAACTCATGGAAAAGGAAAGTGAGAAATTAGCCCGTGAAACAGTTAAGATCGATTCCATCCTTAACAAGATCACCCGTGAAGTGAGTTACAGCCATAGTGAAGATGAATTCACCCAGGATGTCACTGAACTGGTCACCGCCGAAATCAAGGCACTGGCTGGTGCAGATCTAGAAATTGAAGATCTCAAGGAAATCATAAAGGCCACCCATCCCCACCGGGAGATAATGGTGGATGAAGATAGTTGTATTGGTTGTGGAGCCTGTATAAAAGAGTGCCCGGTAGATTGTATAGAACTGGAGATGCCTTCACCAGTACATATTGGTGATGAGTGTGTTTACTGTGGCAAGTGTGTTGAAACTTGCCCATTTGATTCAATATCACTCAAAGAAGAATCATTCCTAGTGGAAGATAGTCGTATCCTTTTTAAACGACGGAAAATCTCCGGACCAGCTAAGGGAGAAGTTCTAATTGATAGTAATTCCTGTCAAAGGTGTGGTGTGTGTGTTAACAAGTGCCCAGTTGATGCCATGAGCCTGGAAAATGACCAGGTAACTGTTGACCCTGATAAATGCATCTTCTGTGGTGAATGTCAGATTATCTGCCCCACTAGGGCAGTTACACTGAAAAGTGATAGTTAATCACTAGAATGTCTTTGATAGATATGTCTTTGATAGATATTTTAATGGAAAATTATATTTTTTTACGATATGAAATTGATATTCCATTTAAGAATTAGTATTATCTCCAAAAAAGGATCCCTTCCTAGAAAAGATAGGATCCTAACTTGATCTTTTAAGAGTAACAACCTCAAGCTTTTAATAAAATAATTCCTAAAACATATAATTGATTTTAAACGCCCCCAGGAGGATGTAAATTGGGTAAAAAATTTTTTGTTTCTGATTGTGAAGGACCAATCTCTGTTAATGACAATGCCTATGAACTGGCTGGTCATTTCATAGAGGATGGTGAAAAATTTTTCCAGATAGTCAGCCATTACGATGATGTTCTAGCCGATGAAATAAAAAGACCGGGTTACAATGCAGGGAGTACTTTAAAACTAATATTACCTTTTCTAAAAGCATATGGTGCTACTAATCAAAACATGAAGGAGTTCTCATCAGATAATGTTCTCCTCATCCCAGGTGCCCTAGCCACCCTGGGCCTGATGCAATTTATCATGCCCGCCTACATCGTCAGCACCAGTTACGAACCTTATATTAAGGCACTCTGTGATTTAACTAATTTTTCATTTAACCATTGCTACTGCACCCACCTGGATCTGGACAGCTATCATCTGAGTGATGAGGAAAGAGAAAAACTTAGGGAATTCGGTTCATCCATTGTTTCCAACCCGGAATTCAATAATTTGGAACGAATATTCTGGGAAGAGATCCCACGGATGGAAATAGGTTCACTCGTTGAAGAAGTAAAGCCCGTGGGTGGACTAGCTAAGAAAGAAGCTGTGCTGGATATTATGGCCAAAAATAGTTTCCAAGCCAGTGATCTCATGTACGTTGGAGACAGTATCACCGATGTGCAACCATTACAGTATGCTAAAGAAAATGGAGGAATTGCTTTATCATTTAATGGCAATGAATTTGCACTTGATAATGCATCCCTTGCAGTTATAACTGATAACACTGCAATAACATCAACAATTGCTGATCTGTTCAATAGGTATAACAAAGATGTGGTTATGGAATTTGCCATATCCTTTGAAAGAGATCCAGAAAAAGCAGTTAAAGATCATCCAGTAAATCCTCAGCTAGCCTTTAAACTGGCTGAAACCAACACCAGACTGGAAGTGGTCACCAAAGATAATCTGGATGAACTGAAAGAAGAAAGCTGTAAGTTCCGTAAAAAAGTTAGAGGAGAATCAATCGGAGGACTGGGTTAAATGACCACTGAAGATTTATATAAAAAGGTTGAGGACACCTACGCCGAAGCCTTTAACGGAATCTGCTGCAGGGTGATCATCACTGCCGATGATGATGAAACACTCCAGAGGGCAGCCTACGATGCCACCAGCACCCCAGGTACCGTGATTGGCCGGGTGGAAAGTGGAATAGAAGGATGGTTACACGAAGATGCAACCCCCGATGGTAGGAAAGGAGCCATACTCCAGTTCTGGTACAACACCACTGATATTGAGAAGTTCCAAGTGGAATTGTCCTACCGAATTCGCCAGGACATTCTGGTAAAACCCTTCACCTCAGTATTTGATGCATCCATTGATCCGGTGGGTTACATTGACACCATGAAACATGTGGGTCACTGTGGTGATGGATACGAATGGGAGGAAGAATTATACGGTCGACACATGATCGTGGTGCCCATAGCCATACCCGATTTTCTCATTGAACGCAGCTTAGGATACATGGAGGGGATTATGGGTGCCAACTTCTGGTACTACTCAGGGAGTAAGGAAGCAGTCCTGGACGGGGGTAGAGCAGCCCTGAAGGCAATTGGAAATATTGAAGGTGTGATAACTCCCTTTGACATCTGTTCTGCTGCTTCTAAACCTGAAACCAATTATCCTTGGATTGGACCCACCACCAACCACCCCTATTGCCCTACCCTTCAGAAAATACTGGGAGACGAGTCCCATGTACCTGAAGGTGTGAATTACATACCCGAAATAGTTTTAAATGGATTAACCCTTGAATCCCTCAAAAAGGCCATGAAAACAGGGATTGAAATTCTGTTAGAGTATAATGATGTTCTAGGAATATCAGCAGGTAATTATGGTAGTAAATTGGGAGACCATCAGATACATCTTAAAGATTTATTCCCCTAAAGGGATATTCGGTTTATTCCTAAAATGGATAGTTAGAATGAAAATGATTTGTATTAAAAAGCCCCTTTGAGGATTTTAATTCCCCATTATACCAAATTCCTCGTGATAACAATAAATCCATGATTACAAAATTAAATCAAAGGCTCAAAGGCAAAAATGTTTCAAAAAATTGGAAGTGATGTTATTTCTCGGATACTGGATGCAGTAGGATTTGGAGCACTAAACTTGGACCGCCTTTATCGAGTTAATAAAATAGCAGGTAAAGATGAGGAAGCTTATATAACTGAACTTAATGAAAGCTGTGGGGGTTCAGCAGCCA
>Ga0334898_1001115_pt1 | contig 33317 bp, 39 predicted proteins | sample GraSluR3_MG_10_FD_207228 | JGI IMG/M metagenome (GOLD analysis project Ga0334898, IMG submission 207228) | Sludge microbial communities from methane-producing bioreactor in Wageningen University, Netherlands - Granular Sludge_3_08-R3 | ecosystem: Engineered > Bioreactor > Anaerobic >... | reverse complement strand
CCTTTCTAAAAAGTTATCTAAAGCCTTGATTTCACTAGCTTCCCTTACTATTATTATACCATTTTCAGGTGTTTAATTCATCAATTTTTCTACATATTTATGAATAGTTTTGACACAGTCTCTTGCCTGGCCTTGGGTTAGAAGTATATCGCTATGATGAGTGGTTCATCGATGATGATGGGGTAGAGCAATCCATGATTCCGTCAAAACATATTATTATTGGTCGTACTGGTATGGCCAAAATCCTTTACGGAGCAATCACCCAGATTGAAAACAATGGTTTTGTGACTATTGAAGGCACTCGTATTCCGAAAAACTGGGTAGATACGAACAATGATGTTGTTAAATTAAGACTTGGTGCTAGACCATTACCTGTACCGGAAGATGCAGATGATTGGTATGTGGCCCAAGTGCTTGAATAAAGGAGGACCTATGATTCAGATAGTTAATTACTCTGTTCGCAGTGGTGGAAAACGATACCTAAAAGGTGAAGTGCTGAAAGGATTATCACCAAAAGAAGAGAAACGCTTGGTTAAGCTTGGTTATGCAAAGATTGTTGAGACAGTGGATGCAAAAGCTAAAGTCACAGATGATTTAAACCTTAGAAATATTACAGTTGATGAAGCGAAATCACTCATCGAGGATATTCGAGACGTGGATAAACTCTATAGTATTTTGGAGCAAGAAGCAGCCGGCAAAGACAGATCATCTTTAATTGAATTTATTGAAGATCAGATTGAAGAAGTGGCTGGTGAGGCGAATGAGCTTTAAAGAACAGATTCAAAAAGATCATTCCATTTTTATCAATTCCAATGAAATGGCCGAAACAGTGATCATTGATGGAGAGGAAACGGAAGCGATTTATAATCAAAATGCAGTGGATGACTTACAAGATGGTATTTATACAAAAAAGGACGAGCTCTATGTGGTTTCGTCCTTTTTTGATACCATTCCTGTACCTGGAGAGCGCATTAAGGTCAATAATAATTATTTAACCGTTGAAACGGTTGAAAACTTTGGAGGTATGTGTCATATCGTCTTTGAAGGAGTGGATTCTTAGTGAATATACATTTTGAAACAGGTCGTGTTGAGCAACGTCTGGGCCAATTCAAGAAGGAAGCACCCAAAGTGATGAGCCGTGCTATCAATCGAGCCATATCAGCAGGAAAAACACAGGCATCCAAAGATACACGAGCCAAATATGCAGTAAAGGCTGGTGATGTTAACCAAACAATTGCAATCAAAAAGGCAACAAAGAACAGACTTGGAGCATCCTTTACTTCTAAAGGACCAAGACTTTCTTTGGCCAAGTATCGAACAACACCTTCGGCACCGAGGCCTCAAAAGCCACCCAAAAGCTTAAAAATTATGATTGAAAAAGGTAAAAGAGTTCCCTATAAGGGAGCTTTTCTAGCTGAATCAGGAACAATGAAGGTGTTTAAGCGTATACAATCGGCTCGATTACCGATTAAAGAGCTAACGGGTCCGGCAATTCCACAGTTACTTAAGGGAAGCTTAAAGGAAAAAACGACTGAAAAACGAGCACATGAGGTTTATCGATCGCGGTTAGATCATGAAATAAAGCGAATATTGGAGCGTGGTAAGAGATGATACCCACTGGATTAGTTGATGAAATCATTGAAGAAACTAAAAAAGTCTTTCAAAACAAGCAATATAAAAAACCAAATGGTGAATTAGGTACTTTAAATATTTATCCGCAAGATATTCCCTATAAAAAGGGAAAGCGTGATGAAGATCATTACCCTCTTATTGTTGTGGCTATAGAAGATGGGGATATCGTGGAAGAAAATAACTGCAATATCGCTGTACTTATTGGAACGTTTGATGACACAGAAGACCGTCAAGGTTTTAGAGATGCGACGGGAATAGCTAACAAGATCATTGAACGTTTTCCTATTCGAAGTCAGATGAGTAAATATCGGTTAGCTTCAATGAACTATCGGTTTCCTGCAGAAGATACCAGGGAGTATTGCTTTATTACACTAGGTATGACTTGGGAAGTGCCACAATATACACCTACAGATCCATTAATTTAGAAAGGAGAATGTCATGTATAATCATGGGATTTATATTAAGGAAAACCCAACCAAAATGGCGCGCCCGACCAGTGTTGAGAGTGCAATCCAATTTGTTGTTGGTACCGCACCGATAAATATGACCGACGGAAAGGTCAATGAGTTGGTGCTTATTCATAGCTATGAAGAAGCGATTCAGAAATTGGGCTATTCAAATGATTTACAAAAGTTTACACTCATGCAATCCATTAATGCATGTTTTGAAATTTTTAACGTCGCTCCAATTGTTGTTGTTAATGTTCTTGATCCACAAGTTCACAAAGCTGCAGTTGCCGAAGCGATTCATCCGGTTCTCAATAAAGTTATCCATATCGAGGAAGAAGGAATTCTTCTCAATGAAAATTTTATTGTCAAAGATGAAACAAACACGACGACCTATGAAAAGGATGTTGATTACACAGCTAGCTTTAACCTGGATGGAACATTAAAGATTCGTCTATCAGATGTCCTCACAGATACAAGCGTGAGCATCAGTTATGAACAGTTAGATCCATCGTTAGTAACAGATGACGAAGTAATTGGCCAATATGATACAGAAACAGAAACCTATACCGGTATTCAACTTGCAGAATTGGCCTTTTACACCTTAGGCATTAATGTTTCGACGCTTCTTGCACCGGGATATAGTCATAAAAAGACGGTTGGTCAAGCATTAACCAGAAAAGCAAAGAAAATCAGTGCACTATTTTCCGCAGAAGCCCTTGTGGATATAGATGCCACTACAGCAACAAAATATTCAGACGTTGCGGCTGAAAAGTTGGCCATGGATATTCGGGATACATATGGGGTTATGCTTTGGCCAATGTTATCAAGAGGTGGTAAGCGATATGCTTATTCTGCTCTATATGGAGCATTATTAGCAGACACTGATGATAAAAATGATGGTGTGCCGTATGTATCGGCGTCAAATAAGGCGCTTAAAGTTGATGCAGCGGTACTTAGTGATGGAACAGAGGTCTTTTTAACGATTGAAAAAGCCAATGAGCTTAATGGAAACGGTATTGTAACGGCTATTAATTTGCTCGGATGGAAGTCATGGGGGAATAATACCTCAGCGTATCCGGAAGTTGATGACCCTAAGGATCGTTTTATCCCAAGCCGACGGATGTTTAACTGGTGGGGGAATCGTTTTATTCGAACCTATTTTGAAAAAGTGGATTCACCCATGAATTTGCGTCTAATTGAAGCCATTGTAGATAATGAAAACGTGATTGCAAACGGCTATAAAAGTCGTTATCAGATTGCTGAGGCAAGGATTGAGTTTGTTCAAGAAGATAACCCAGAATGGGAGCTCTTAGATGGGAATATTCGTTTTAATCAAATCTTGACAACCTTCCCACCAGCAAAGCAGATTATTAATACCTTGGAATTTAACACCAATGCCTTGACAACCGCTTTGTTTGGAGGTGAATAAGATGAACATGGTCCCAGATAAGATCAATAATTTTAATGTTTACGATGAAGGTAACGTACTTGTGGGTGTCAGTGGTGAGATTACCTTACCAAATCTTGAGTCAATGTCCGAAACAATTAGTGGTGCAGGTATTGCAGGAGAAATCGACATGCCAACACCTGGTCATTTTGGAGCGATTAGTATTGAGATTCCTTTTCGAACCCTTTATGACCAATCCTTTAGCCTATTATCACCGCGAGGACGTATTATTACCCTTAGAGCTTCTCAAAGTTCATGGAGCTCAACCGAAGGTAAGTTAGTGAATAAAGGGCTAAAAATCACTCTCAAAACTATTCCCAAAGGGCTTGATTTAGGCACAATTGGCGTGGGAAAACCAACTGGATCCACAAACTCGCTTGAAGTTTTATATATCAAAGTAGAGCTTGATGGAAAAACGTTGTTAGAATTGGATAAATTAAACTATATTTTTGTGGTTAACGGTGAAGATATCTTAAAAGATGTCCGTAACCAGATTTAGGAGGCTTTAATGGATAATAATGAAATCGTTATGGTTGATGGGAAGGAAGTTAATGATTCATTGATCATAACCTTTAAAAAACCCTATACATTTGAAGGCACGACGTATGAAGAGCTGGATATGAATGGATTAGAAGACTTTTCTACAGAACAATTTGAGTTGGCAGAACGTCAATACACAAGTTCCGGTAATTTTTCAGCCATTCCAGAGATGACGGTAGGCTTTGCAAAGTATGTAGCTTCCGTTATAACCAAAAAACCCATTGAGTTTTTTAACGGGTTACCGGCAAATGAGATGGTGAAAGTAAAAAACGTGTGCGTCGGCTATTTCTACAATTAGGACTACGTATCGGAGATGGGAAAAAGTTAAAAAAGATGGTGATTCGCTTGGCTATAAAAACCAATGCGAATCTTTTTTTGTATTTAAAAATTCCCATCGAAGAGCTTTTTGAAATAGTCGATGAGATAAGGGAGATGTCGGAGCATGGCAAGTAACAAGATGACATATGAAACGGTCTTTGAGTTAGGCGGTAAAATAGAAAGCTCCTTCGGAAAAACGTTTAAAAATGCAAGTAAGCAAGTCAATGGCCTTCAACAAACATCAAAAAAAGCAGAGAAGTCAACACGAAGCCTCACCGATGCTTTAAAAATAGCGACAGTAGCAGCTGCAGGATATAAAGTGTTTTCTTCGGCAAAACAGTATGCTGAGGAAAGCATTGATGCAGCAAAGGTTCAAATTGAACAAGAAACAAAGCTTGCCACAGTCGTCAGGGAAAGAGCTAAGGCAACAGATGAACAGATTGAATCGATTTTAAAATTAACAGCTGTTCAGCAAAATCTTGGAATCATTGGTGATGAAGTCCAGATTGCAGGTGCGCAACAATTAGCAACATTCCTAAATCAAACCGATTCCATTGAAACTTTGTTGCCGGCAATGAACAATTTATTAGCTCAACAAAAAGGCTTGAATGCATCAACTGGTGATGCTGTAAGCATGGGAAATATGTTCGGTAAAGTTATGAATGGCCAATTAGGTGCCTTATCAAAGGCAGGTATTTCTTTTACAGAAGCTCAGGAAGAAGTCTTAAAATATGGGACGGAATCCGAGCGAGCTGCCATGCTGGCGCAAGTCATTACAGACAATGTTGGCGCAATGAATGAAGTCATGGCTAAAACAGATAGTGGTAAGCTTCAAAACGCAACCAATCGCCTTGGAGATATGCAAGAAGTCATTGGTATGAAGTTACTACCAATCCAAGCGGAGTTTTATAGTTGGTTTGCCGATCAGATTCCGACGATGCAAAGTCTTATCACAAGCTTTATAGATAAGACTGAGTCAGGTTTTGGGAAGGCAAAGAATGTTTTTAGTCAGGTAAAACCATATATTACGGTTATTATTAATACCTTTAAAGACCTTGCGCCAAATATTGACGTCATTCGTGATCAGATTACCTGGTTAAAAGATGTTGCCCTTGAAGGATTTAACAACATTAAAGCCGCAATCGGATCATCGTCTGATGCCATAAGCCAGCTGCCGATTAATGAAGTGGTGCAAAAGGTAAAAGATACTTTTACACTTCTTAGTCAAGCGGCTAAACCTATTTTAGAGTACATTATTACAGTAGGTTTACCAGGTATTATTAGTACCGGTGCATCGGTTATCCAAACAGTTGCAGACATCTATAATTTTATTCAAAGTAATTGGTCAACATTTGAGCCGATTATTTATGGTGTCGTAGGTGCTATAACTGCATTTAAGACGATTACACTTGTTACAAAAGGTGTCTTGATGGCCTATAAAGCAGTTATGTTAATTGCAACCTTGGCCACGTCTGGATTTGGAGCAGCAGTTGCATTCGTCACATCCCCAATTGGTATTGCAGTACTGGCGATTGGAGCATTAATTGCGATTGGTGTTCTGGTCTATAAAAATTGGGACAAAATCTCTGTATGGCTTAAGAAGACTTTTACGAATATCAAGAATGGTGTCGTCAATATCTTTAATGGAATCGTCGATTTCTTCAAAGAATGGGGACCCTTAATCCTTGCCATCATTACAGGACCTTTTGGAATGGCGATTTATGCTATTGTTAAGAACTGGGATACCATAAAAGAATTTTTCAACGGAGTCTGGTTAGGCATTCAAGAAATTTTTGCAGGTGTTGGACAGTGGTTTAGCGATCGTTTCTTTGAAGCTGTAGGTAACATAAAAAGTGCCTTTGAAGGAATAAAAGAATTCTTTACAGGTATATTTGACGGAGTTATTAGCATATTTAAAGGTTTCGTAAACATGTGGATTTCAATTATTAATAATATGATTGAAAAGATTAACGGCATTCGTATTGATATACCGGACTGGTTATCTAAAAAGCTAGGAATCGGGGATTCAATTGGTTTTAATATTCCCAAAATTCCGCAACTTGCAACTGGTGGTATCGTCACACGATCAACCATATTAGAAGCAGGAGAAGGACGTGAAAGTGAGGCCATTCTTCCATTATCAAAACTACAATCATTGCTGGAAATGCCATATGTCGGTGCTGGTGGAACGATCATATATGCACCACACATTGAAATCAAGGGAAATTCCAATGAAGCGGATATTGAACGTATTCTAGCCGAAGATAAAGCAAGATTTGAACGATGGTATAAAGCAATGAAGGCCAAGGAAAAACGAACGAAGTTTTAAGAAGGTGACTGAATGTATAGAACAAAATCAGGAGACACATGGGATAGCATTGCATATGAGCAGTATGGCGACGAAGGAAAAATGAAAGCATTGATGCGTGCAAATCCCATGTATCTAAATTATGAAATCTTTCCGGAAGGCATTTTTTTGATCCTTCCGGAAGTATCAAATACTGAGGTGAATTCACAAGTACCACCATGGAGGCGCTTATGAAAACACGTAAAGCAGATTTAGTGATTTATTATGAAGGCGTCAATATTACACAAGATATAAAAAGTGATGTTGAAGATTTTTCATTTACGGACAACGCATCAGGAGCAGCCGATGACATTTCTTTATCTTTAAATAATACAACAAAGAAATGGATTCAAGCATGGCAACCTATAGAGGGTGATATTATTAAGGCCGTCATTGAAAGCGCTAATACAAGGCTTGAATGCGGTGTGTTTTATGTGGATGATATCGGATTTAGTTTCCCACCGGCAGTCGTTACAATTAATGCAGTCTCAACACCTGTTCAATCAGATTATGTCAGTGTAAAACATAGTAATTCATTTTTAAAAACAAACTTAAAGTCAATACTTGCACAAGTTACAAAAAGTCATCAAATGACACTTGTTTATGACACAACAAGGAATCCCATGGTTGCTTATGTGGAACAAAAAAATGAAAGCGACTCGGAATTTGTGGATAAGCTATGTCAGCACTGGGGATTATCGGTAAAAGTGTTTAATCATCAGTTGGTTATTTTCTCAGAAGCGGAATACGAAAAAAGAACATCTATAGCTAATCTGGATTTGAGCGATTTTGAATCGGTAGAATGTAAGAAGCGCAAAAATGACTGTGATTATGATGGTGTGACCCTCGCTTATTCAGGAGGAGTCTATAAATATGTTGTACCGGGAACAAATGGATCAAAAATACTAGAACTTGATGAGAGTGTAACCACATATGAGGAAGCAGAAGCGGTTGGAAAAAGCAAACTTCGTGAAAAAAATAGAGAAGGAAAAGTTATTTCGGGAACTCTTGCAGGCGACACTAAGCTCATTGCTTGTGCAACCGTGAATATTACTGGACTTGGTCTGTTTGACGGACACTATTATATCGATAAAGCGACGCATTCCTTAGGGACACATAAAACGTCGCTTGAATTACACCATGTATTGGAGGGATATTGATGAAAGTTGGTATTGTAAGCCAAGTAGATGCTACAAACAAAACAATTCGTGCGGAACGTTTAGGCATTGTGAGTCAGCCTCTATATATGCTCAAGAATCCCGATATTGAACCTGTCAATTTGCCACTCATTGGCCAACGCGTTGTCTATGAGGTTATAGATGGAACAGGAGTATGCTTTGGCATATTGGTGGGAGCCACCGGTGAAATCATATGATAGGTTCTTTTGGAGAAGCAATATTTGAGATTTCAGATAAACGTATACTTACGTTCACTAGTTTCACGCGAAATGTCAGTATTCGAAAAGAAGCACATAATAGTATTGGACAAAAACCAAAAACAGAAGTCATTGGTCCTGAGTTAGATTCTATTTCATTTACGATCACGCTTAATAAAAACTTAGGTATTGATGTAAGACACGAGATGGACCGTTGGGTGGCTATGGTTAGAGAAGGTGAAGCGCATATGCTTATTATCGGAAATAAAGCGCTTGGTGTTGATCTATGGCTTGCGGAGAGTATCAGCGAATCTTGGGATGTGATCAGTGTCAATGGTACGATTATATCTGGGAAAATTAACGTGACGCTTCAAGAGTATGTGAGGTGATGGCAAAATGACAATAGGAAGACCAAATCTTATTCTAAATGCAAAGGGAAATCAGGCATTATATCAGAGACTAATGGTATTTCTGACTACAGTTAAAGGAACCGTCCCACTAGACAGGGAATACGGCATTAGTAATGATATTTTAGATGGGCCTATACCACTTGTCAGTGCAAAACTTCGAGCGGAGATATATATACAATTAAAAAATAGATTTGATATCGTCCCTGAATCGGTCAGCTTTGATTTTGAGGACGATGTTTTATATCCAAAGGTGGTGATTAACCCATGAATTATGATAACTTACCGGAACTTGATTTTTTTCAACTTACAGTCAATGAATTGCTAGAAGAAATGATCAATGATTATGAATCGGCCCATAAAGAGCAAAAAGGCGAATCCATTACTCTAGAAGTTGGGGACCCAATCAGAATATGGATACAGGCACAAGCCAATCGTATGTTCCAACTTGCTGAACTTGGAAATTATATGGCAAAACAAAACTTTATCCGCTATGCAACCGGTGATTCGCTTAAAAACAAAGTGGCTTTTTTGGGAGTAGAGCAACTTGCTGCAAAGAAGGCAAAGACCATTATCCGGTTTTACCTAGATGAGCCGTTACAACAGACCATTCAGATACCTAGTGGTACCATTGTGTCGACCGCAGATAATCTCAACTTTTTAACCATACAAGCATCAAGTATTCCAATTGGGGAATTAGAAGCCTTAATAGAAGCGGAAGCGGAGGAAGCCGGGAAAAAAGGGAATGAATATCTTCCTGGTCAAATTAAAGCGTTGGTAAGTTCGGTGCCTTATGTAAAAGTTGAAAATACAGTAAAGTCTTATGGTGGAGCAGATGAAGAAAGTGAAGAAAATCTCAAAGAACGCTTTTCATTGGTTCCTGAAAGTTTTAGTACAGCCGGTCCTGCAGAGGCATATGAATACTTTGCAAAAAGTTTTAGCACCTTAGTTCAAGATGCGAAAGCAGATCAAAGTAATCCAGGAGAAGTCCTTTTAACTATTTTACTTGAAGATGGCGAAATACCTAGTCAAGTTTTTTTGGATGATGTCTTTGAATTTTTAAATGACAGAAAACGTCGACCGTTGACCGATCATTTAATTGTGCAAGGCCCCACAGTGGTTAATTATTCCATTGATGTTACATATTACCTTTCAGAAGATTCTGATGTGGAAGCAACGACATCAAAAATTGAAAATGCAGTAGCAGAGTATGTACTTTGGCAAAAATCTAAAATTGGCAGATCAAGAAATCCATCAGAACTGATTCGACGCATACTTGGAGCCGGAGCTATTCGCGTGGAAGTATTATCACCTACTTATTCAACAACAGGGACAACAGCAATACAGGTGGCTGATGTGATATCAATTCAATATGGAGGTGTAGAAAGTGCGTGATTTAAAAGATTCTAAATTATCAACAACATTACCTACCAGTATTTTGACTGAGTCGATAGAACTAGCCAGTAATGCAAGTGATTCCGCATTCAATAGGTTATTAAAAGGTATGTTAAAAGTGCATATTGATGCTGGTACAGCAGATGAAAATACATTAGACCATATGGCCGTAGAAATGCATGCGGATTTTTATGACAGGAACTTTGACATATCCATAAAACGACAATTGGTCAAAGATGCTTATCTCTATAAATTTTATAAAGGAACACCCTTTGCGGTTGAACGACTCATAAAAACAGTTTACGGCGTTGGAGAAGTTAAAGAATGGTTTGAATACGGAGGGCAACCCTATCATTTTAGGGTTTACACCAAAAATAGAACAAAAATAGAAGAAAATCAAGAAAAATTTATGCAAGCTATCGGATCCGTAAAAAACTTAAGATCATTTCTAGATGACATTATTATTATCTACAATACATATAATGAATTATCTAAATTCACCTACAACCAATTAAGTCAGTATACATACAATCAGCTAAGAAATGAGGTGTTAAATACATGAGAACAACAGAGCATTTAGGTTTGTTCGTGCCTGAAGGAGATGATTTTTATTTTGGTGAAGATGGGCCTGAACAAGATAATCCGGATATCATAGATGCAGCAATGAAAGATCACGAAGAAAGGGTCGTAACCTTGGAAGGAAAAACGGATTCCTTCTATGCTGACTTTGAAGCTTATTATGGTAATACGAAGTTGATTGATGATTTTCAGGATATTGATGGGAGGACGGTTGGCTCAGAAGATACTATAAATGTAAAAATAGGCAGTAAGTCATTAAAAATTGAAGAGATAAATAATATTAGCGGTAGTATAGTATCAGATTATAATAATCTACCTACATTTAATCTTGGAACTTTTAATAATGGCTTAACTTCCTCAGTAGATGATTATGTAGTTTTGGTAGCATATGTAAGTGACGCTACCAAGGTGACAAATTTAGGTTTTGGTTTATCTCCTGAACCGACTTACAATGCATCTAATAATGCAAATAAAACAATATCAGCCGGGATAGTAACAGGGTGGAATTACTTTAAAATAAAGAAAATTGAGATCGCTGGGGTAGCGGACATAAATTCAGACATGAAGTCTATTAGGATGTTTTGGACTTCAATCAGCAATGCGCAAGGGGCTTATGTATCATTCCAATTACTTCAACTAGTAAAGAAAGACCCACTCGCTGATTATCCTAATCCGTATCAAAAAAACGGAGTTAGAGAGCTTGAATTAGGACCAGGCGATTGGTATATAGGCAAAGAAGATGGAAGGCTTATTATTAAAGGTATTAACACTCCTGCTAATGAAACGGTGGATATGAAAGGTCAGAACTTATATAAAGACTTTACACTTTATCAGTCTAAGTTGCTTACTTATTCATCTTACGATTGTTACGTAAGCTGGGGCATAGATGCCTCAAACAGAATAACTCTTTATCTAAACTCTAGTAAATTTAAAATGGTATGCGTCATAGATGGGGTGGGTCAAATATCCCCAGAAGTAGATATTGTGGCTTCACCTGGAGATATAATAAGTTATCGTTTAGAAAAGAAAGGTAACAAAGTTTTAGCGTGCTGTACGGTTAATGGCAAAGAGTATTATCTTAACGAAGAATATCCTTTGAACGATAAAAAAGGCTATATTTTACAAGGACAGCACGTAACTAGTTCTTTTAATGGTAAATTGCTATCTCTTAGTATATCTGAAATCCCACACGCCCACCATGCAAATATCGCTGAAGTGGCTAAAAGTTTGACGAAACAACCATTTGCTGAATTTTATTTATCCTCTAATCAATCGGTGCCTAACGATGACCCTACAAATACTGTGGTTTTATTTGACAGAAAGTATAAAGAAAATAATATGCTAAAGTTAAACGATGACGGAACCGTAACTGTCAATGAATCAGGAAACTACATAATAATAGTTAATGCAAGGTGGGCAATACAATCAAATGGAATAAGAGGGATTAATATTAATAACGGTGGTAGTTATACGATGGGAAGAACTAGATTAAATGCCGTAGCAACGGATGAGACAGAATTCAATGCTGTAGCTTCGGGAGAATTTAAAAAGAATGATAAAATAATTATAAAACCATATCAAGATAGTGGGGCGCCGTTGTCTTTGCTTGGCCAGTATAGAGATTTTACAAATATGACGGTTATTAAAGTTGGGTAGAAAGGGGGTAAATTAATGTTAAAGCTAACGTATAGCAAAGAAAATATTAATATCAACAAGCTTCATGGTGAACTTGGTCAGCTGTCAGATTCCTATTCATTGACACATAATGACATTGAATTCAATCTGATGTTCCCTGATCTTAAGAAAATAGAAACGGACATTCTTGATGAAGCTGACAACATAATTAGAACAAACGTCTCATATCAAAAAAGATTGTATCAAGTAGTGAATGAAGCAGATGAAGAGGGTAACGTTATCGAAAAGCAAGTGGAAACATGGGAAGATTACACAACAGAAGCTGAAGCGTTGATTAGCTCAATTAATCAGATTATAGCAAGTCATGACCCTACACCGATACTACAACCACCGACAACCGAAGAAAAGGTTCAACAGTTACAAGAAGAAAACATCAATCTGATGTTAGCATCCGCAGAAACATATGAAACGATGTATCAGGAAAACGTAAACCTAATGCTCGCTGTGACTGAACTATATGAAATCATTATGAATGGGGGTGTATAGTTATGGTTCAAATATATGTGAAGTTGATTGGATTGGGGTTGAAAACTATTGAAGATGTACCTGAATCAATTCGCAAAGAGGTTGAAACTGCATTGGCAAGCAACTAAGTTAATATGGAAAGAAGGTGAAGAAATGGATGTTATTTATGCAACATTAATTATCAGAGGATACAAGACATTTGCAGACGTTCCTGAAACGCTCAAAGAACGTGTGCGCCAAGTACTGATTGAACTTGACATGGGTCATTTAGCTGAATAGAAAAATATCGGTAAAGAGTCGAATCTTAGGATTTGGCTCTTTATTTTTTAGAAAGAAGGTGGAAAATTGATCAAAGAAAATCAAGCTGAATTAGCGAAAGCTAACCTTGTCAAATATCAAAACATGCCTAAGCTCACAGACTTATGGTATGTTGTGCTTGATGATACATCAAAGCCTAGAGAATTTGATAACATCACAGTGCTAGATGAATTTAAGCAATATTTTAGAGCATCCGACAGCGCAGACCATAACACCAACGTATGCGGAGTTGTTCGAGAGCTCACGGGCGATGCGAAAATAATAACTTTTCCTTTTTTTAAAGGGAAAGAAGCGCAAGAAAGAATAGTTCAATGGATTATTGAAAATCAAGATAAAATCGCTGTTGTAAGCCTGAGTGCAACATTAACCAACGCGAGCACTGAAATTTTTAAAAGGTTAGAAGTCACGGATATTCCTATTGTTTGTGCATCTGGCAATAATTATAGGGATAGTGCTAACAGTACGGCTAAATTAGAGTGGACAATATCAACAGGGGCATATGACGAATATCACAATAGAATACCGGATTATTCAAATGGAGAAGTATATATCGTAGCATTTAGCGGAATATGGATTTATACCGGTAAAGACTCGATGGGAAATCCTCGTTACAAATGGTTTAATGGAACTTCTTGTGCAGCTCCATTCGCTGGCTCTATGCTATGGCTTTACATGACTAGAACCGGTATTAAGTTTAATCGTCAACAAGGCTTTGATTTTGTGCGCAATAATACGATTGACATATTAGAAAAAGGCCATGATGCTAAAAGCGGATATGGTCTTTTTATTTTGCCGGAAAAAATTGAAGAAGGGAGCGAAACGATGTTTACAGATATTAACGACAGATACGACGAAGCAAAAGAAGCGATTGAATGGGCCGTTAAAGAAGGCCTTATGGAAGGATTTGCAGGTCAGAGGCAAGGACAATTCGGACCGGAAGAGCCGGTTACACGTGAACAGCTTGCAATCATACTAAAACGAATGAACAGCTAAGGGGGACATAATGCAGGAAATTCTAGTAGGAGCACTTGGATTTATAACTACATCAAGTATTGGTTTTATTGCAACGATGATTCGAAAAGACAGAATAAGACACCAGACAGATCATGAGATGCTAAAAATCGGAATGACTATGTTGCTGAAAAGCCAAATACTCGACATTTACAACAGAGCGAGAGAAAAAGGACATCTTGGAGAGCATGAAAAAGATGTGGCATGTGATTTGTTTGCTAGTTATGAAGCGTTGGGTGGAAATGGATATATGAAACAAGTAATGGAAAAAATAAAAAGTCTTTAGGAGGAATTATTATGAGCTGGGAAACAATTATCAGTATTATCGAACCGAAATTATTTATATTGATCATATTCATATGGTGTTTAGGTCTTTTCTTTAAGAAATTGCCGAAATTCAAAGCGGAATGGACAATACCGTTTATTCTTTTGGCGATCAGCATTGTAATCACTCTTTTGTGGATCGCAATTGTTATTGGAAGAGGATTTATAGCGCCCGTATATGTAACAGCGATTGTACAAGGGGGAATTATAGCAGCAGTAGCAGTCTTCGGAAATGAATCAATTAAGCAAGTGTTTGTCAAAAGAATAAAAGACAATCAGAAGGAGTGATTCTATGTCAATTCGAATCGTAATAAAAGAAGGGCAAGGAAGTTACAAAGGCATTGCGCAGGACAAGTCTTTTCATCCGAAAGGACGCATGGGAGCAAAGGTAGAAGCCTACCTAAATGACCAATTGGTATACGTGACAAAGAATGCATCCACATTGCCGGATAGCATATCAATTGAGTATTCAAGAAAATACAATGGTGGCTCACCGGTTCCGATCATATGCGAAGGAACGTACGATATATATTCGCATATGCACAAGGGAAAAGAAAATGCCATTGAAATTGGAAAGGGCCTAGAAGTTACACCGGTTATTCGTGGAAATAGCCTCAGTGGATCATCATACATCAACATTCATTCAAGAAATTTCAATGACAGTCCTAGTTTTGCATGGTCCACAGGGTGCATAACAATTCTAAAAGAAGATATTCAAGAAATGTTTCAAGTGCTCGGAATTAAAACTTTTAATGGCCAGCACTTAGGAAAAGTGGTTATTGACCGTACAGAAGTCTACAAGGATCTAACGCAGCACTATAGTTTTATGTTAGGCGAGACGACAAGATACTTTAATAAAGACTGGTACTGGAGAAATATTTTGCTAAAAGCCGCAGATTCAAATGCAAGATGGGAAAAGGGCATCGATGCAGTAATAAATCTCGCAAAACAACAATCGAATATAGGAGATTTAGAAATCATGGAATTTCTTCCGGAGCTTCTGATCAAAGTCAAAGACCTACCTTAACCGGTAGGCCTTTTTTATTGCAATGATTCTCTATCAATGAGCCACGTGCGTCCGGACTTGCGACATATATATTTTCCGGACTCACAGTTTTTTTGAACACCGCGTTCGCTAATGCCTAATATTTTAGCTGCTTCAGTAGCAGTAACAACTTGAGATATAGGAGAATCAACAAAAGATTCAATTTCGAAGTAATTGCCGGAGTCAGTCTTATTTAATACAACATTATATCCAATAAAGTTATTTTCATCTAAGCGATTGATTTGATCCATTGTGAAACTATCGACAGATATTTGAACGGAGTCACCAAGACTTAGTGGCTCACCGCCATTCGCGCTTTCAACATAACTTTCAATATCAAGTTCAGCAGACTCTATATAAAAATCCATGCCAGCATCATCTCTTTTGTTAACAACATCTAATAGGTTTTCCATATAGTCAACTTCTTCTTGAAACTCTTCGTATAGAGCGTATTGATCTTCAAACTTATCTTCATCCAAGAAGTCTTCAATCTCAGGTTCATCCATATCAAAGTATTTTTTAATTTCTTGAAAATTACCGGTTATTGAAAAGTTATCGTTTTTTCGCTTGATTGTATATAACATAATTAACTCCTTCTCCCCGTAACGCCGATAGGACAGCTGAATATTATTTTATTAAATGTATTTCCATATTTCCTGTTTCTTCGTCGTAGTCATATATTTTCGAAATTATAAATTCTTGATCAATTAATATTTCTTTTTCATAATAACAATCTTCGCATCCTAAGTCCTCACATTCATCTTCGTCATCATAATCTACTGCGTGTCCATCAACATCATCTTTGATTATAAAAAGTATTTGGTATTCTCCGTTAGTTTCAATTTTAAATTCTCCGCCATCCGTCCAACAAAGACCAGGTTTTATTTTTTCGCCTACTAAATAAACAGGTAGTTCATTTACTTCGATTATTCTTGATGCTGTTCCATTCCAATTAATTTGCTTTGCGTATTCTTCTCTTGTCATCTTGTTACCTCCTGTATTTGCTGTTCTTTACTATATACATATTATACTACGCATATGCGAATTTGTCAACAATAAATTACGTAAAAGCGAAAGAAATATAAAGTAAATACGTTAAGCCGAAAGTAATAGATTCCGTAGGCAAAATATTTAAAACAAGGCTATATTTGACCGTTTGCCAACATTTTGCCGACGGCGACAGATTATCAAAAATAAAAAATAAATAACATAAAATCACAAAAATACCATTTAAGCCATGCAGGAAAAGCCTTTAAATAACCTGAAAAAGTCGAAGATAATCGCAAATCATCAATACACCATTTGGAAAATTATAATGATGTTCATCGCAATCGTAAGTACAGGACTTTTTCTGTTTAATAAAGGCAAAAATTTGGCAGAAGCTTCAGGGGAGCAACTTGATACAATGTCAGAACAACTTGCAAGTATACAATATGAAAAATTTGACAATATGGTGGTCACGGGTGGAGATGTTTTAAATGCGATTAAACAATATAAGCAAAATAGTGGTTCTTTTATTATCGAAGTAAATACGAATTATCCGTCATCAACACAGTATATTAGTAGTGGAAATATTTCGTCAAATGTTATCAGTGGTTCCTTGTCTGAGAAATCAAGGGCAGAAATGGACCAAGATTTGCAACAGTCCCAAAACATTGACTCATCTGTGTATATTAATCCTCAAGGCAGTTTTATGACCCAGCTTATTTATGATGCGAATGATGTAGTTAAAGGCATTGTGGCCACGCAAGAGTAATGACATATAATATATTTAAGATGCTATATATCGTCGCCGGTTTTATGATTATGCTTATGGGATTGTTTAGTTTTTTTAACCATCATTCGCAATATAATAGGTACTATCAATCTGTAGAAGAAATTCAATCACAAGGTAATTCATGGTTGGTCGGTGAAGAATGGGATAATGCGAGTAGCAATGATATAAGTTATGAACAGCTATTTGCTGAGATTGGTGGTTACTATTGTTTTGGCAAAGACGTACAAATTCGTATGGAGGAATACGAATTTAAAGGCGTATTATCTGAAGAAAACATAGAGCAGTTGATGAATAGAATGGATAAGCAAAAAAAGTATTTTTTGAAAATATCCACAGAAAATGATGGATTACAAGAGAATAGTATACTTGAAATCCAAGAAGTGAAGGGAAGTTAATTAAATGATAGAAGACAGTTTGTGGAAAATTTTTGGAATTATACTTGGAGTCGTACTGATTTTTGTCGTTCCCACAGTATATAGTTATCAAAGACAAGACGATATCGTGTATAACTTGATTATGACGGAGGCAAATGAATTCAGCCAAAAAATCAGAGAATCCGGTAAAGTGAACCGTCAGATGTTGGATGAATTAAATCAAGTGCTACAAGCATCGGGATTGACCTATGAAATTGAATTAGAGCATCAACAAAAACGATTTTCAGAAGATGAAGGGTTCATGGAAGTGTATTATGATGGTGTATATACGGATCGAATTTTTGAATGGGTCGAGACGCAAGGAGCGTATCGATTAAATTCAGGAGATTTCTTTTATGTTCGTATTCGAAATACATCAAGAACGAAGGGCCAAAGTTTTCGTAACATACTCGGTATAGGCGGGATGAAAAATTCGGAGATCTATATTGTAAGTGGAGGAATTGTTCGATATGGGAATGGTTAAGTACAGTATCATCGGTATAATCATTATGCTACCCTTCTTTATGCAAAGCACCATTCAAAATACACAGTATAAATATAAAGAACGCCAAAGGGCTTGGATAGAACAGTCCATTGATGAAGCAAGTTACGATGCGGGATTTGCATTAAAAACATACTCAACATATGCCTATGATAGTCATCAAGCATATAATATCCAAATACCCTATCGTGAGGTTATACGGAATTTTTTTGATAGTCTAAAATTCAGAGGGTTCAGATTTTCTCTTGAAGATTTTCCATTGATAGCATTTGTTGAGTACGATGGGATTGTGCTATACAATCCTCAAGAAGATGAACTCAGCCAAAAAACCTTTTATACGGTACGTAATGCGAACGACTGTGAATACTACACCTTATCAGAGGAAATAATCGTTTTCTCTTATGAAACAGGTAGCTATGAAAGGCGTAGTGTTTCTCAGGATCAAAGAAATTCAAAAATCACACAAAGCATAGAATTGGCTCTAAATGCCTATCAAGAGGAATATCATCAGGAGCAAAACGTACGCTTTCAATTACCGGAATTTGAAGGAAGTTCTTCGGAGCTTATTTTTGATGATGTGGGTGTCATTGTCTTTTACGATCCAAAGGGATATACTTACTTGGAGGGTCTGGAATCTTATAAAATAGTCCCTTCAGGTATCATGAAGATGGATTTGCCTATTGACTTATGAATGAACTCCTTTAGAATAGAACTATAGATTTGAATACGATACTATAGGAGGCGCATATGTCAGAGGATAATATGTCAGAAGAGTTTTTAAATGATTATGTGTTACTCAAAAGTTACTTTGAGGCAAAGAATTATAAAAAGATTGACGCAGATAATGAACAGATTGCCTTATATACCCTTTATCAAAAAAGCAGTTATTATATTATTAATCTAGTTCATCTTCCCAAAAAGCATACCTTTGATATTCAAAGGTATGAATTCTACATGGATAATCTTTCGCATCAGTTTAGTCAATATAACACTGACCGTGTCATCATGTTAACTATATTTGTCGGTGATTGGAATCGTAGTTTATATGATTATTTTAATAAAAGGCCAAACATTGAAGCGAAGACAATCGAAGTGACTTGGTTTGTTTCTTCAGACGCACGAGAGCTAGATGTTCCGGATCAACAGTTAAATTCAGTGATGGGCATTGAAAAACCGATTAGAGAATTATTAAAAAACAAAAAGCAGACCTACTATGCAATAGAAAAGCAAACCCAAGCGCAGCATATCACCCTGGTTATCGGATTGATAAATGTTATCGTATGGATGTTGATGGAAATGAATGGAAGTTCGACGGATGCAAATACCTTGATGCGTTTTGGAGCCATTCATGTGGAGTATATAATTAGAACACAACAGTATTGGCGTTTTGTCAGTGCCATGTTTTTACACATTGGAGGGATGCATTTACTCTTCAACCTTTTTGGTCTTTATATATTCGGTTCTCGATTAGAAAAATATATTTCAGCGCGACATTTTGCAATGATTTATCTAGGGGCCGGTGTTTTTGGAAGTATCTTAAGTTTTGGGTATCACTTGTTCACACAAACGGAAGTGATTGCCGCGGGAGCGAGTGGGGCGATTTATGGACTCATTGGAGGTGCTCTTGTCCTTTCAAAAGCCATGAATAAATCGATGGATGGAATAAATGACTACATTATTTGGTTGTTTTTTATATATGGAATCGTGTATAGTGTAGTTAGTCCTAACGTGGATCTGTTCGCACATGTGGGAGGTTTTGTTGGAGGCGTCGCCATAAGTATCCCCATTGTGCGATTAAGACTGAAAGAAATAGGAGGCACAGAAGATGAAGCAAGATAAGATTCGCGAAATGTATAATTCATGCGCTACAGAACTACGTGAAAAAACAAATGAAATGCAGGAGTTGCTTTTGGGAGAAGGTAATACCGATGGAGATATTATGGTTATTGCTGAATTTACAAGTGCAAAAGAAGAAAGTCAGCATAAAAATTTATTGGATTATGAACGTAAAAAAATTGAACCTCTCTTAAAGGCCATTGGTTATTCATATGAGCAAGTATATACTACACATTTATTGAAGTACCGACCATGTCGAACCAACAAGGATGGTCGACTTGTTTCAAGGGCAGCAAGAAAAGAAGAATATTCAATATTTATGCCCTACTTAAAAAAAGAAATTGCATTGATTAATCCAAAACTGATTATTACACTAGGGAACAAAACCTTACAACAAGTAACGGGAGATGATTCCTTACTTGTAAAACCTGAAGAAGATCAATTATTCGTTATGAGCATACAGGGTAAAAGTTATAAAGTATTGCCCTTATTGCATCCATCACAGAAGCAGTTTAATGCAGAACTAGAAATTGTCATCCTACGAGAAACTGAGCGAATTATGCAATTTTTAAACACCAATAAAAGTAAAGAAAAAAAAATCAATAATGAAGAGGTAGTGGAAGAAAAAGTAGATGTACTCAAAAAAAGAATGTTTCAGAAGATTCAATTAGGTAAAAAGAGTGAAGAAAGTCTAGGTAATGAAAAATGCATTACCATGATTTATGGTGGAGAAGGTTATGTTGATGATCCGGTTTTAGTCGCACTAGAGCGAATCAGCCATGTGCTGACAGAACTTGGTGTGACCATGCATCGCATTGATTTGTATAAATCAAAAGCTTCAATGGAAACAATTTTAGAATATATGAGCAAATCCATTGGAGTTGTTCTTGCTATTAATGTAGAATGGTATGGCATTGGATATCGCATGCAAGAGTTTTTAGACCAATGTTTCTACAGAGGAGAAAAGACTGTTTTTGCAAACACGCCTTTATTTGGGATGGTTATATCTCGGAAAGCGTATGAGTTTGAAGCCTACACCCATTTATTAAAATCCTGGGAATATCTGGGCGGTGTTGAAGGCATAAATCTTTTGGCCTCAATTGAATCAGCGGCAGCCTTAGAAACAAATTTTGAGTGGTTATTTGGTATCGATAAGAAAGCTGAATCATTTTTCCGTCTTATTCAACAAAAAAAAGGATTATTACCACGCAGTGGTAAAATTGAGAAAGTCTTTGTTGAAATACCGGTAGCGGATACCAAGGATGAACAGCAGAATTTATCAGAGACGATTGGAGAAGAAAAAAGAACGGCCGACAAAGGAATCATTGAAAATTATGATTCGTATATTGAAAAACAACAAGAAGATATACACCAATTAGGAAGTCTGTTTAAGCAAAAATTATCTGCGGAAACGATAAAAGGTGAGAAGCCTTGGCCTGAAAGGTTTAAAGAAAGCTATATCAATAAAGGCAATATTTTAGCAAAAATTCAAATTGTTGTCGAAGATGATCCCCGTGAGAATACGGTGCTCGAACTAAACAATCAAAATATTCGAGCTTATTATGGTCAAATCGGTGAAAGTAATGTGATTATTATGGGAAGGAAAACCAATCTGAGGCGTATCATGGATGGAAAGCTAACAATGCAACGAGCTTTTATGACAGGTGAAATAAAAGCAAAAGGGGATTTTACACTTCTCTATAAATTTGAAGGACTATTTTCGTTGTAACTAGCATTGCAATAATGGTATAATGGTTTTAATAGAAATACGTAAACAGTGCTTTCCAAAAGAAAGGGGAACATTATGAAACAAGGTTGTATATTTTGTAATATTGCACATGGCATTATGGAATCAGTAACATTATTTGAAAATTTAGAGTTTAGAGTTATATTAGATAAATTTCCGGCCGCAAAAGGACATGTACTCATCTTGCCTAAGGAACACATTGAAGATATATATGAACTAGATGCAGAAACAGCAGGTAAAATTTTTGCCCTAGCAACAATTGTCGCTAAGGCAATGCGTGAAGTACTTGATTGTGAGGGCTTAAATGTTCTTCAGAATAATGGTGAGGTTGCAGGGCAAACAGTCCATCATTTTCACTTGCATTTAATTCCAAGATTTGAGCAGGATCATATTAATATCTCTTGGCCAATACAAGAACTTAGCGATGATGATTTAGAAACGATTGGCCAAGCTATTTCGAAGCAGATATAGCGGTGTCTTGTGTTTTATAAATCGCTAAAACCGAATCCAGATTTTCGAGTAATATATCCACGAGTACAGGATCAAAATGGGTACCTTTAGACTCTTGGATAATTGAAAGAGCCTCATCTATGGTGAAGGCTTTTTTATATACTCTTTTTGATGTTAGGGCATCAAACACATCACCTAGTGCAACAATCCTAGCTTCCAAAGGAATGTCATAATCTTTAAGTCCGTAAGGGTAACCTTTACCATCCCAACGTTCGTGGTGATAAGCAATAATGTTTTCTGCAACTTTGAAAAAGTCTTTATTAAACATCTTGAGTTCATGACGCAACTCACTGAATATATTTTGACCAACATTAACATGGGTCTTCATAATATCCCATTCATGTTCCTCAAACTTACCGGGTTTTTTCAGGATGTGATCAGGAATTGCTACTTTTCCGATATCGTGTAATGCGGCATAACGTTGAATGTCTAAAATCAAATGGCGATGAACTTCGTGGGTAGGCAAGGCCTTTTGGCGCAATTTTTCTGCAAGAAGTTCTGAATATCTGGTCATTCGGTCTAAATGACCACCGGTCTCATAATCCCGTTCATTAACAAGGGAAGAAAAACTGTAGGTGAAGCGACTAAACACCATTTTAAGTAAGTAGGCACGGTTGAAAAATCCGGAAATTTCATTCACAATTTTTGTCACATGACGCAGATGGTCTTTGGTAAAGTGGTTTTTGTATGTAGAACTAAAAAACAAAATTCCGAAAACTTCATTATTAATCAAAAGAGGAATACTCATATTGGATTGGATTCCTTCACGGGTTATGAGTTCAAGAGGCTTGCTATGTGGTTTTTGTTTATATGCAATTTCTAAATCGTTATTAATACGTCCTTTCTTTGTTTTTATGATTGACAGTAAGCTACTCTCTTCAACATGAATGGAGAATCCGGGACCTAGCAAGATGTTGGAATATTTTGACACACCACTTTCCGCGATTAGTGTGTTGTTTATTGAATCATAAAAACAAACGCCAATTCGATCAATATTGAGAAATTGATTAAATATTTTAAAAAGTTCATGCAGCATATCGTCCATATCGTAGGTATTGATAACAATATTCTTAATATTGTTTGAGATTGCATTTTCATCCATGATTTTAGTGACTAAGCGAATGACATGGGCATCTTCAGCAAACAAGGGAGAATAACTCGGTAGCTTATTAGAATCAAAGTCATTACGTTCAACAAGCTGTATGCTCTCAGTGAGATAACGTATATTTTTATTTAATAGTTTTAGAATAATAACACTTAAAAAAAGGACAAAAAATACTAAGATGGCAAAGACACTATTAACCATAAGCCTGGCATAATTAATCGCTTGATTATAGACGTTTTTTTGCAGTTGTGATAATGCGCTGATATTTTCGCGTAAAACATTGTATTCCATCTGCGCAGTTGAATTTGATTTGTATTGTTGGGAAGTTAAGGCCTGTTGAGAATATTTTTGCAACCAATTTGCAGAGGTTGCAATATCTTCTGCATATGCATGTAAGCGCTGGTTATTTTCTGTGTAACTTCTAAAAATATGCAAATTTGATTGATCAATTAATCTTTCAAATTCTTCAAGATTTTCTTTTATGTAAATCAATTGCTCCTCTAGATAATCTCTGTTTTTAAAATATGGATCCGATAATGCCTCTGGTAAATCCGAGGCTGTTGAAGACTCCGGAAGTTGTTGAATTATATTATTTAAAACACGTAGTGAGAGGTCAATTTGAATGCTCTCATTATTAATATGTTCAACAATTTCTGTTGTTTTTGCCATTAACTGTTGCTCATGATTAAAAAAGTAATAATTCACGAAAACAGAAATGAGAATAGAAAGTATTCCGAGAAATATCATAATTTTTGATATTTTAGTCAGTTCCAACATAATTACACCTCTTTACGTAAAATGGAGATAATTTCATGGTATACATTTTGAGTACCTGTCGATTCTGTGCATGAAGACAAACGCTCTATATAATTATTCAGCTGCTTATATAGAGTATCGATACTTTCGACGAAAAACGTAACCGTTAAGTTTTCTTCAAGAAGTACTTGTGCATACCCTTTTGATTCAAAAACATTGGCATTTAATATCTGATCACCACGACTTGCACTTTTGGATAGTGGAATCAATAGACTGGGTAATTGTAAATAGGTAAATTCGTTAATTGCATTAGAGCCGGCGCGAGATACCATGAAATCCGTTATGGAAAATAAATGGGGAAGTTCTTGATTGACATATTCATATTGAACGTAGCCGATTTTATCGGTTAAGCTTTTGTCAAGATTCCCGGAACCGCACAAATGGATAATTTGATATTTATCTAGGATTAGGGGTAATGCTTCTCGTAGAACCCGATTAATCTTTTGCGCACCTAAGCTTCCGCCCATGACCATAATAATTGGTTTACTGTTATTAAAACCTGTTAGGTCATAACCTATAGCTTTATTACCGTTTTTGAGCGATTGGCGAACGGGAGACCCGGTAAAAATTCCTTTACTCTTAGGAAGATAGTTTAAAGTTTCTTCAAATGTGGTTAATATTTTTTTGGTGAAAGGGGCTGCTAATTTATTGGCTAGTCCGGGGGTTAAGTCTGATTCGTGTGCGATAACAGGAATCCTAAGTAGCCAAGCAGCAGCAACAACCGGAACGCTAACAAATCCTCCTTTGCTAAAGACTAAATCCGGTCGGTTTCTTATTAAGTAAAATAGTGCTTGAAAAAAACCGGCAATGATTCTAAAAGGGTCAGTGAAATTCTTAATGTCAAAATAACGGCGTAACTTGCCGCTAAATATTCCAATATAAGGAATTGACTTTTCACGAACAAGTTCTTTTTCGATGCCGTTTTTAGAACCAATATATAAGAGTTCGATGTGATCGTTTTTAAAGTACGGTAGTAGTGCAAAATGTGGAATGACATGTCCTGCGGTTCCGCCACCAGTTAGAATGATTTTGGCCATAAAACCTCCTAAATAATCATGATTTATACACTATAGTATAGCATGATATTTAAGAAAACAAGAGGTTTTTCTTGAAAAGAAAATTATTTTCTATCTTGTTTTATATGTAAAAGGGTTTTATAATGGATATAGAAAACCTTTTCTATATGATTGGTGGTGAGTTCGTGGAAAACAAAAGGTCAACAATAACAGATGTAGCTAAGCTGGCAGGTGTTTCAATAACAACAGTATCACGTGTAATTAATAAAAACTATCCGGTAAGTGAGAAAACGACCAAGCAGGTCAATAAAGCAATTGAAGAGCTTGGGTTTAGGCCAAATCTTCTGGCACGAAGCTTAATACAAGATAAGACGCAAACGATTGGTGTTTTAACGCCCAGTATAGAAAACCTTTTCTTTTCGGAAGTAATCAAAGGCATTGATAATTTTATGGGAGACCAAGATTATCGAAGTTTTTTGTGCAATACCAAGGGCCATCCCGAAAATGAACGAGAAATGGTTGATTCATTATTAAACCGGAGTGTTGATGGAATTATTGTTATCGATCCTCGGAATGAAAATATTAAGAATGGATATTATGAGGGCATATCGAATCGCATTCCATTAGTCATTATCAATGGGTATCACGAAGGCATACAATGTCATTTTGTCCTTAACGATGACTATACTGGAACCGGCGAGGCGTTAAGACACTTAAAACGACAGGGGGCAAAAAGGATTGCGCTCATGCGTGGAGAAAAAAGCCACTCCTATGATATAAAAGAAGCCATCTATGAAAAATTTTGTATGGATGAATATCAGACAGAACCGGTGATTTTGTTGATTGAAGAGGGAAATGGTCTTGAGACGGTGAATCAGGCAAAAGAATGTGCAAAATCCTTTTTTGTCAATCGAGAGAAGTCAAAAGATATAGATGCTATTTTATGTTGTAATGACTTTATGGCGGTAGGCGTTTTAAATGCTGCTCGAATACAGGGGATACAGATACCGCATCAATTATCGATTGTTGGATTTGACAATACTATCGTCAGTCAAATAACAGATCCGGCGCTTACAACGGTCGATCATCATATGAGCCAGTTAGGCAGCACAGCTGCTAGGCAAATGATTCAACTTATTGAAAACAAAGATCAAAAAAAGGTTTCACCATGTACTAAAATTATGGTAGCGACGAATTTAATCGTTAGACAAACGTAAAGGAGAAGAAAAAATGCAAAAGCAGATGATGGAAAATGTAAAAAATGAATTTTTAAAGCGATACGGAGAAGGGAGTGACATTCGTGCCTTTTTTACACCGGGACGTGTAAATATTATTGGAGAACACATTGATTATAATGGTGGTTTTGTTTTTCCATGTGCACTTGATTTTGGAACTTATGCCGTTGTTAGAAAACGTAATGATCGAAAGGCAAGATTTGCAACGATGAACTTTGATTTAGAAGTGACGGTGGATTTAGATAATATTGTTTATGATGAAGCTCATGATTGGGTCAACTATCCTAAAGGTGTTATAAAAATGTATGAAGAAATCGGCCCCAAGGTTCCGGGATTTGATGTTCTATATTATGGAGATATTCCTAATGGTTCAGGACTCAGCTCATCAGCCTCTCTTGAAGTCTTAACGGCAACATTGATTAATGTTCTAGCTGGTGGTGATATAGCTCCGATTCAATTGGTTCAACTGAGCCAAAAGGCAGAAAACGAATTTGTGGGTGTGAATTGTGGCATTATGGACCAGTTTGCTGTTGGAATGGGGAAAGAAGATCATGCCATTTTACTGGATTGTAATACGTTAGAGTATCAATATGTTCCATTTAAACTCGACGGTGTAAAAATTGTCATAGCAAATACGAAAATGCGCCGTGGCTTAGCGGACTCTAAATATAATGAACGCCGTAGCGAATGTGAAGAAGCGCTTCACGATTTACAAGACGTTCTTAAAATTGACTATCTATGTGATATGGATGAGGCAACCTTTGACCAACATGCAGAACACATTAATAATCCGATTGCGCGAAACCGAGCACAACATGCAGTTTATGAAAACCAAAGAGTCCTTAAATGTGTTGATGCCTTGAAAAAAGGTGACCTAGAGACTGTTGGTAACTTGTTGTATGCGTCCCATGATTCTTTACGTGACTTATATGAAGTCACAGGTAAAGAATTAGATATCATGGTTGAAGAAGCAAAGAAAATATCCGGTGTCTTAGGTTCTCGAATGACGGGAGCAGGTTTTGGTGGTTGTACAGTGTCTCTCGTTGAAGACGAACAGGTGGATACATTCATCAAAAATGTTGGAGAAAACTATCAGAAGCGAACCAATTTGGAACCTGAGTTCTATGTGGCAAACGTAGGTCAAGGGGCATATGAAGTGAAAGGAGTTTAGTATGGCGATTTTAGTTTGTGGTGGAGCAGGATACATTGGAAGTCACACGGTAAGGGCTTTAACAGAACAAAATATTGAGGTGGTTGTTTACGATAACTTGTATAAAGGACATCGACAAGCAGTTGCAGAAGATATTCCTTTTTATCAAGGCGACCTTCGTGATAAAGAAGCGCTTCGCCGTGTTTTTCTTGAGAACACGATTGAAGGGGTTATCGATTTTGCAGCAGATTCCCTTGTGGGTGAAAGTGTTACTGAGCCCTTAAAATATTATAATAACAACGTCTATGGAACCTTATCGCTCCTTGAAGTGATGCAAGAATTTCAAATTAAGCATATTGTCTTTTCTTCAACAGCAGCAACCTATGGAGAACCTGAATCCATTCCGATTTTTGAAGACGATCGTACACAACCTACTAATCCATATGGTGAAACTAAGCTATCTGTCGAAAAAATGTTGAAGTGGTCCGAGGCGGCATACGGAATGAAATATACCGTCTTGCGCTATTTTAATGCGGCAGGAGCACATGAAAGTGGATTGATTGGCGAAGACCATCAACCGGAGAGTCATTTGATTCCCATTGTATTACAAGTGGCCCTTGGACAGCGAGAATCAATCATGATGTTTGGCGATGACTATGACACGCCGGACGGGACCTGTGTCAGAGATTATATTCATGTTATGGATTTGGCACAAGCCCATATACTGGCTATGCAAAAGATTCAAGCAGGTGGTCATAGTGGAACCTATAATTTGGGTAGTGGCAATGGATTCTCGGTAAAAGAAATCGTTGAGATGGCAAGAGAAGTTACACAACATCCCATTCTTGCAAAAATAGCAGACCGACGTCCGGGAGATCCGGCGACATTAATCGCATCGTCAGAAAAAGCGCGTCAAGAGTTAGGATGGAAACCTCAATATGAAGATATAAAGATTATTATCTCCAGTGCCTGGAAATGGCATCAAGGACATCCCACAGGTTATGAAAGTGATGTGGCCGATCAGACGTTTGATTTGGAAGGACGCATTGGAAAACATATTGAAGCCTTGATTCATTTTGCTGTTAATCGTCAAATGATGACGAAGTTAGATGAACCTTTGGTACGTAACCAGCTCATAGCCCTTTTTAATCTGAAAAAACCAGTGGATGCAGTAACAAAAGAAGCTATTTGGAAGCAAGAAGCTGCACATTCACCCTTAAATGTATTGGATCCCTTATTAGACGATGCAGTTGCAAAAGGATTAATAGGAAATACAGTAACTGAGCGTGATTTGTTTGATGCAAAAATCATGGGATTGGTCATGCCAAGACCAAAGGAATTGTATGATCGGTTTCAACGTATTGTATCTGAAAAATCAATTGAGGCTGCGACGGATGATTACTATCAACTAAGCCAAGACTCCAATTACATACGTATGGACCGTATTCAAAAAAATGAATATTGGACAGCGCCGACACCGGTGGGTGATTTGGAGATTACCATTAATCTTTCAAAGCCGGAAAAAGATCCTAAGGAAATTGCAAAGGCGAAACTGATGCCACAAGTAAATTATCCCCAGTGCTTGCTATGTGTTGAGAACGTAGGGTATGAAGGGCATTTGAATCACCCGGGACGAGGAAATCATCGCGTGTTGCCATTAACATTAAACGGTGAAGAGTGGTATTTCCAATATTCGCCATATGTCTACTATCAAGAACATTCAATTATTTTTAAAGGTATGCATGACCCGATGCATATTACTAGAAAAACATTCACAGGTATCATTGAGTTTTTAGATACAATGCCCCATTATTTTATTGGATCCAACGCAGATTTACCAATTGTGGGCGGATCGATTTTGAGTCATGATCATTATCAAGGAGGCCATCATACGTTTCCAATGGAAGTGGCTCCGGTTATCAAAAACTTCACCATAGACAGTGCACCAAATGTGATGGTTGGTGTGGTGAAGTGGCCATTATCCGTATTACGACTTGCGTCCAAAGATGCAACAGCAATTGTTGATTTAGCTGATAAGATTCTTAAGGCGTGGAGGGAATATACGGATGAAACATGTGAGATCTTTGCCTATTCAGATCAAGAAGGAGAAAAGATTCCCCATAATACCATTACACCGATAGGGCGAATGAATGGAGCAGGAGAATATGAACTTGATCTAGTGCTTAGAAATAATCGAACAAGTGATGAGCATCCCCTAGGTATTTTTCATCCTCATAGCCATTTGCACCATATTAAGAAAGAAAATATTGGATTGATTGAAGTAATGGGGCTAGCTGTATTGCCTGCAAGACTAAAGGAAGAACTTGTTGACGTTGAAAAGGTGTTAACAGGAGAAAGTATATTTGATGCACTGCCTGAAACGATGGAACATCATAAGCCGTGGATTAAGGAAATGATAAAGGACTATGGGATTCAGTGTGAAGCAGAAAGAGCCCATAGTCTTGTTCGGGAAGAAGTGGGGAAAAAGTTTGAAAAGGTACTTGAATGTGCGGGAGTCTATAAATTAGATGACCGAGGGATGGAAGGTATTACTCGCTTTCTCAGTAGCTTGAATTAAGTTGGAAGTGTAATCATAAAAAAGCAAGGAAGGCATTGACTTCTTTGCTTTTTTGATTTATAATAAACGCGTGTTCATAGTTGATTTTATTGGCTTTTGATAAGGAGAATAGGATGATAAAAAGTGAAGAAATCGCAAAAATAGTCGGCGTATCAAGAAGTACCGTATCGCGGGTGATTAATGATTATCCCAATGTTTCGGAGGATACACGTAAAAAAGTGTTAGAAGCTATTGAAGAATATAAGTATCGTCCAAATGCTTACGCCCGTACTCTTGCCGGAAAGCGAAGCGAAACAATTGGAGTGTTTTTTGTTATCGATGAAGCGCCTGAAAGTCAACGACGTCTATACCATAATGACTTCTTTACAACATATTTGGATGCAATTATAGATATTGCCAATAGCAAAGGTTACTATGTATTAGTTCAAACAATTACCTGTAATGAGGAATATGAAAAAATTGATAAAGCTTTTTGTGAGCAACGTGTTGACGGTGGAATTCTTATCGGAACGCGAAAAGACAGTTTGAAATATATTCGTGATGAAAGTATTTGTCAACATATGGTTATGGTCGATATTGATCCTGAGCTTGTACCGACGCATTTTATGGAACAAGGGTTAGTATCAGTAATCAATTCAAAAGATTATCAAGCAGTCTATCAAGCGGTAAACTATTTGATAGAAAATGGACACGAAAAAATCGGATTTATTAAAGGCTTAGAAAAAACATTATCAGCGTTCACTCGATACGATGGATATTTGGCGGCAATCCAAGATAATGGATTAACCTTTTGTAAAGACTATATACTTGAAGGCGACTTTAATCAAGAAAAAGCACGTAAAGAAATGGAAAAAGCAATTCAAAAAGGGACTTTGCCAACAGCGTATATATGCGCGAATGATTATATGGCCATAGCGGCGATAGAGTGCTTGGGTGAGCATAAGATACGAGTTCCTGAAGAGGTAAGTTTTATCGGATTTGATAATACCCAAACCGGTGAATTAATGCAGCCCAAATTAACAACATTAAGTCCTGATTTTTTTGCCATGTCAAAAAAGTCAGTTGAAATTATTCATCAACACCTTATCGATAACAAGAAGATGAATGCAAAGAACATATTTGAGTATGATGTCGAGCTAATCAAACGTGGATCGGTAAGAAAAATTAATTAACTTTAGGAGGAATACGATGAAATACGGTTTTTTTGATGATGCAAACAGAGAGTACGTTATTACAAATCCACTAACGCCATATCCGTGGATTAATTATTTTGGGATGGATGATTTCTTCTCCCTTTTTTCAAACACTTCAGGTGGTTATTCGTTCTTTATGGACGCGCGTTTACGCCGAATTACACGCTATCGTTACAACAATGTACCTGTAGATAATGAAGGACGGTATTTTTATATTATAGACAATGATGTCACGTGGTCTCCTGGTTTTAAGCCGGTTAAGACAGAACTTGATTCTTACGAATGTCGGCATGGTTTAGGATATAGTGTGATTACATCCAGTAAGAATAACCTAAAAGTACAGCAAACATCCTTTGTACCCCTAGGAGAGTCTTGTGAAGTTCATGAAGTCCTACTGACTAATGAAAGTTCAGACACGAAAAACATTGATCTATACTCCTATATTGAATTTGCTTTATGGGATGCACTCGATGATATGACAAATTTCCAACGTAACTTTAGCACTGGGGAAGTTGAAGTGGTTGATAGTACTATTTTCCACAAGACAGAATATCGCGAACGTCGAGACCATTTCTCATTTTATTCAGTCAACAAATCGATTCAGGGATTTGACACGGATCGGGAACAATTTATTGGTTTGTATTCGGACGTTAGCTGTCCCGATGTGGTTTGTGCCAACCAATCAAAAAATAGTATGGCTAGCGGGTGGTCTCCGATTGCGTCGCATCATTTACAGGCAACGATTGAGGCTGGTCAAAGCGTATCCTATATTTTCGTGTTAGGCTATATTGAAAACAAAGAGGAAAAATGGGAAAGCCCGGGAGTCATCAACAAGTCCAAAGCTTATGCAATGAAAGATCGATTTAAGACATCTGAACAAGTGAATGCGGCATTGAAAAAATTGAATGATAAATGGACAGAATTACTATCGGCATATCTTGTGGATACAGAAGACGAAAAAGTAAATCGCATGGTGAATATTTGGAACGCATATCAGTGTATGATTACATTTAATTTATCCCGAAGCGCTTCATACTTCGAATCCGGTGTCGGACGAGGAATGGGATTTAGGGACTCGAATCAGGATATTTTAGGATTTGTTCATCAACTTCCGGAACGCGCCAAAGAGCGTTTGATTGATTTAGCAGCAACACAGATAAGAGACGGCGGTGCGTATCACCAATATCAACCTTTAACTAAAAAAGGAAATCATGATTTAGGGAGTGGATTTAATGACGATCCTTTGTGGATGATTTTATCTGTTGCTACTTATATTAAAGAGACCGGGGACATGAGTATCTTAGATGAAACGGTGCCTTTCGAAAACGATGATGCACTAGCGGCTTCTATGATGGAACATATGAAACGTTCGTTTAATCATGTTATTAATAATGTAGGACCTCATGGTTTACCGCTCATCGGAAGAGCGGATTGGAATGATTGCCTTAACTTAAACTGTTATTCAACAACGCCTGGAGAGTCCTTCCAGACAGCAAATAACGGAACGGATGGTTTGACGGCAGAGTCTGTATTCATTGCAGGTATGTTTGCCTTTATCGGGCCGGAATATGTAGAGTTGTGTCGACGTACAGGTGATCAAGCAGAGGCAGAACGTGCAGAATCTGAAATCCAAAAGATGAAAGAAAAGGTACTTGAGCATGGATATGACGGTGACTGGTTCCTCAGAGCGTATGATGCACAAGGAAATAAAGTAGGGTCAGATACATGTGAAGAAGGTAAGATTTTTATTGAACCTCAAGGAATGTGCGTCATGGGCCAAATTGGTATTGAAACAGGACAAGCTGAGAAGGCCTTAGATTCAGCATGGAAGTATTTAGATACAAAGTATGGTATGGTGCTTAATCAACCGGCATATACATCCTATCATCTTGAACTGGGAGAAATTTCTTCGTATCCACCGGGATACAAAGAAAATGCGGGAATTTTCTGCCACAATAATCCATGGGTAGCTTGCCAGATTGTGTCATAACCCGAATTTCACTGGATTATACAAGTCATTATCTCCCTCAATTTTCATCATTTTTGAAAATCACAATCTGTATTTTGTTATTGAAAATAAAAGAAGGACCAT
>Ga0334898_1001114_pt1 | contig 33326 bp, 28 predicted proteins | sample GraSluR3_MG_10_FD_207228 | JGI IMG/M metagenome (GOLD analysis project Ga0334898, IMG submission 207228) | Sludge microbial communities from methane-producing bioreactor in Wageningen University, Netherlands - Granular Sludge_3_08-R3 | ecosystem: Engineered > Bioreactor > Anaerobic >... | reverse complement strand
CAGAAACCTGTTCACTGGCTTGAAAGGAACGAGGCAAACCCTCACCAACAGCTTCGCCGAGGGGAGTCAATCCGATACTTATCCCGCTTGTAAGGCAGGTCATTCCTATAATCGCCAGTATAATTCCTAAACTCACCTCGTCGCGGTATCGAGGTCGTTCGCGGAGGAACATAAACAGTACTATGAGCAACAACCCGGTAAGCGGAATAATCGCCCTGGCTGCATCCGCTGTTTTCTGAGAAAGAATACTGCTTATTCCCCTGGATTCCCGTTTTTCAGATACCTCACGATGGAAGAAGCCTGAAAGATACTCCCGTTCATTTTCTGATGACCGCGTACGAAGCCACTCAGAAAAACTCATATCTCCGAGAATATCCCGCCTGAAGCCTTCATTGAGTACGAGAGACCGTAAGGCATTCCGATAATCAGCGTTTTCCGAAAAAAACGCTTTTCGTCCTTCTTCTCCGGCTATCCGGAATGCATACCGCTGCAGGGATTTTTCACTATCAAATAGCTGGAAAGCCTGTTCCCTGTGTTCCTGCAGGAAAAAATCGTGCTCCGTGCGGGGATCCGGCGCGTTCTCTCGCATGGCAAAGCCCAATACAAGGACACTTACGATCGGCAAGGCAGAAGCAAGCATGATAATGCCGAAACCGCCGCGCCCACCTTCGTTTCGTCCGGAAGCTCTGGATACACCTATGCCGATGGCAAGTACAAGAGGGACAGTAACCGCCCCTGTCGTAACAGCCCCGGAATCCCAGGCTAATCCGATTATGCTCTGGAGCTTATCATCAAAATAAGCCATGACGGTCACTGCCAGCAGCATGGGGATGACGGTCATTATCAGGATCTTTATGGAGAAACCGTAATGAAACCGCAACAGACCGAGTATAACCGCAATCCCGACCCCCGCCCCTATGGCCCAAATAAGCAGTGAGGTATATCTCTGAAGAAGCAGATATAACAGAGGTGCGCTCCAAGCAGGTACGGTACTTCCAATTTCTCTCAATGCCGCTATTGCAGGTTCAGCAAGGGTCGAACCGAAACCGACAAGAAAACCGAATACGATTATTACAAAAATGCTCCTGTACCTGGCAGGCAAAGTTACCCCAACCTGCTCCCCCAACGGCATCAGGCCAAACCTTATTCCTTCAAGAAAAAAGGTAAGACCAATAACGACCATCGCAATGCCAAAGGCAATCCATGAGATACCGCTTAACGGTAACCCCAATATAAATCGCTGGAATATAATCAAATACAGAATAATAAAAGCTACTGACTTTACCTGCTCCCCCAGAAGACCTTTTATGTATACTCCTGTCAGATGAACAGCAGAGCGTACAGGTATGTGAATGCTGGAAGAGCGACGCATTGTCCGAGTATAGCTGCCAGTTTCTGGATTATCAACCATCACTTTAGGGGTCAGAATATAAACGGAGGAGGCAAGAGATAAAGGGGCGCATTGTAATAAAGAGAAAACGGGCCCTGTCTGTACCGACGGGCTAACAATCCTCCATCGTCATCAGGGCCCTGTTCATAGAAAAATCAGCAATCGGATGTCTTTTCCATCCGTTGGTTTTCAGTATTCTTTCCCGGTTACAGGTTCAAGCGCTCCCGAACCACCGGAAGGGCGTCACGTCCATTCACGGCCTTTACACCTTTTAACCAGGAATCAAGAATGGAAGGATTGTTCACCAGCCACTCTTCCGCGGCATCCATAGCGGTCATGCCGTCGGCGATCATCCTCATGATCTCGCCTTCCATATCAAGGGTAAACTCCAGGTTCTTGAAAAAGCGCCCCAGATTCGGGTTTTCCTCCGCATAGCCGACCCTTGTTATGGTATGTACGGTGGCTGCACCGTAGTTCGGACCGAAATAGTCATCACCGTCGGCCAGGTATTCTATGTCATGCACGGTATTCATGGGATGGGGGGCCCAACCGAGGAATACGATCCATTCTTCCCGGGGGGTAACGGCTCGTACCTCTGCCAGCATTCCGGCCTCGCTGGATTCGATCAAGGAAAAGTCACCAAGTCCAAAGGCATCCTCATCGATCATTGACTGTATAAGGATGTTTCCGTCGTTACCCGGCTCGATTCCATATATACGATGATTGAAATTATCAGCGTATTTTGCGATGTCCCGAAAACTTTTTACCCCTGCGTCATACACATATTTCGGAACCGCCAGGGTATATTTGGCGCCGGTCAGATTTGTTTTGTAATCAACAATCTCTCCTTTTTCCAGAAGGGGCTTGGTAATCGAACGCATGGAAGGCTCCCAGTCGCCAAGGAACACATCGATATCGCCTGTACTGACAGCCTGAAAAGCGATGGGTACGGACACTATTTTGCTGGTAGTTTCATAGCCCATTGCTTCAAGAACTATCCTGGTGGCTGCAGTGGTCGAGTTGATATCAGTCCACTGAACCTCGGCAAAATCGACTGTTGTATCGGCATCGGAAATCGCGGTTTCACCAGCGGCACTTTCCTTCTGCCCCTCGGCAAAAGTCATACCGCCTGCAAGAAATAGAATAAAAACGACTGACAGCAGGGTTCTTCCTGTTTTAAACACCATAATTTTCTCCTTTAATGGGTGATTTGATCTTCGCAAGAATGGAAATTTTTTCCTTCGTGCTCTAAGCTTACACTCATAGCGGCAAAACATCAAGTCCAGGAAGCACTTTTCTCCGCACAGGAGAAATTACTGCAGCTTTCTGGATATTCGATTGACGGTCAGTCACATGTCCTTAATATATAGTTATTTAGAAATCATACAAATTCTTTTGTATGGATAAAACGCTTACGTTCATCCCGTCCTTATACTGAAATTGTTTAATCCACAGGAAGAAGTCTTCCCATTTTCTGATAGATCCTATGGACTCTAACAATAATTATGTGGTAGTCTAAAGATTATTGACGCAAGAATACTGGAATTTCTCCTTCAGCCGTTCCAGTGTTTTAGAAGACACAGGGCACGGTAATAGAAAAAAGTCGCTCGGATCTGACCTCACTTTTTTGGTTGGTATTAACCTTTATCCGAACAGTACAACAGCTTCGGTAAAGGTGTATGTACATTATTTTACTATTTTAAGGAGTTTTTATGAGTGAACGATTTCTTGAAGGACGGGTAGCAATGGTTACCGGGGGCGCTTCCGGCATGGGACGCGCCATGGCCCTCGCTTTTGCAAAAGCAGGCGCAGATGTTTCAATCGGATCCCTTTTGTCTAACCGCAAGGAGACCAAAACCGACGGAGAACTGGTCAATATGCCGGGATCTGAGGAGATGGATCGGACAAAGAAGGAGATCGAGGCCTTTGGCGTCCGTGCGCTGGCGCTAGAGCTGGACGTTACCTCCACCGAATCCTGCGAGAACTTCTACGAGGAAACCGTAAAAGCCTTCGGAAAGGTCGATATTCTCGCCAACGCCGCTGGCATAACCGCGGAGCACGGGGTTGTGGATCATCCGGAAGGACTCTGGCTCAAGGTAATGGACGTAAACGCCAACGGACCTTTCCGCATGAGCAAACTCTGCCTTCCCGGCATGATGCAACGCAAATGGGGACGCATAATAACGATATCCTCCACCGCAGGAAATGTCGGAGCCCCCATGTCTCCCGCATACTGCGCCTCAAAGGCGGCCGTCCTGGGAATGACCCGTGCCATGTCCCTGGAAGGAGCCGAGCACGGAGTTACCGCCAACGCCATCTGCCCCGGCTGGGTTGAAACCGATTTCGGACGGGACTGGATTTCCGACATTGCCGAAAAACAGATGAACATGAAGGGTGATGAACTGATTGCCCAGGAAGCCGGCAACAACCCCCAGAAAAGGCTGATCAAACCGGAAGAAATCGGGGCAACCGCGCTGTTCCTGACCAGCGAGGGAGCATACGGAATCAACGGTCAGGACATTACTGTTTCCGGAGGTTCCCTGTGGTAAAGGAAAAACAGAGTATTTCTCATATCTTTTTATATCCCGATGATTACGGAGGACTTGCGTATGACAAACGAGCTTAAATATACCGGTATTACAAAAATGTATTTAAACGGAGAATGGTTCGATTCCGTCTCCGGAAACATGAGAGAAATTGTCTATCCCTGTACGGGAGAAGTAATTGCGAAAGTAACGGAAGGCAGCGCAGAAGACGTCAAACTGGCCGTCGATGCTGCCCGCTCAGCCTTTGACCGCGGAGAATGGCCCGGCACACCAGCTGCCGAACGGGGCCGTCTCATCGAAAAACTGGCGGACAAAGTGGAAGAGAACCGGGAAAGCCTCGCCCGCCTGGAGAGCCTGGATACGGGAAAAACCGTTGAGGAGAGCCGCTGGGACATGGACGACATAGCCGGCATTTTCCGCTATTTCGGTCAACTGGCAGATAAGGAGGGGGGAGAAATTATCCAGTCCCCAAACCCCAATACCTCCAGTCTTGTTGTACGTGAACCCGTGGGCGTAGCGGCTCAAATATCGCCCTGGAATTATCCTCTGCTTCAGGCCTCATGGAAAATCGCGCCGGCCCTGGCCGCGGGTTGCACGATTGTAATGAAACCAAGCGAAATAACCCCCTTTACTACCATCAGAATAACAGAGCTGGCCGAGGAAGTCGGATTCCCCAAAGGGGTGATCAACCTCGTACTCGGTGCCGGGAACACAGTGGGTGCAGAGATGACCACAAATCCGGGAGTGGACCTTGTCTCCTTTACCGGGGGAATTGTTACCGGGAAGAAGATTCTCAAAGCCGCAGCAGATACGGTCAAAAAAGTGGCCCTGGAACTGGGGGGCAAGAATCCCAATATCATTTTCGCCGACGCGGATTTTGATACCGCCGTGGATTTTGCCCTGAACGGCGTCTTTTTTCATGCCGGACAGATATGTTCAGCAGGTTCAAGGATTCTGGTGGAAGAATCTATTCGAGAAAAATTCACCGCCGAACTTAAACGGCGGATTGAAAATATAAAAATCGGAGACGCCTTTGATCCCGATACCCAGATGGGGCCCCTGATCTCCGAAGAGCACCGGAACAAGGTGAAAAGCTATATTGATCTGGCAAAGAAGGAAGGAGCCACGCTTATCTGCGGCGGAACGGAACCGGAGAACCCGCCTCACACAGGAGGATACTACTATCTCCCCACCCTTATAGGCGATGTACACAACGACATGCGCCTGGCAAAAGAGGAGATCTTCGGCCCGGTCATTACCATAGAATCCTTCTCCACCGAAGAGGAGGCTGTCGCCCGGGCCAACGACACCATCTACGGCCTCTCCGCAGGTGTCTGGACAAGAGACCAGGACAGGGCCCAGCGGATATCCTCCAGACTCAGAGCGGGTACCGTCTGGATAAACGACTTCAATGTCTATTTTGTTCAGGCCCCCTGGGGCGGGTACAAACAGTCCGGCAGCGGCCGGGAACTCGGGAAGACCGGCCTGGAGGAGTATACCGAAATCAAGCACATCTACCAGAACTACGCCAACGAGGCGATTAACTGGTTCGGTTCCTGACAATCTCAAACACGGTTTAATATGGCTGTCCGGATTCTTCCGGACAGCTTTTTTGTTTCCTCCGGTGGCTGACAAGTCGGCCGCCGGCCGATAAAATAGAGGCTGAGGAATTAACATGAAACACGCTGATGATATTGTTGTTACAGGAATCGGGACCATCTCTTCAATCGGGAATACCCGGGAGGCTTTCTGGGAATCCCTGATCGCCGGAACATCCGGAGCTGACACCATACACGCCTTTGACCCGGAAGGCTTCGGCAGTACCATTGCCTGTGAGGTAAAAGACTTCAAGCCCCAGGAACTAATGGACAAACGGCGGTCCAAGCGAATGGCCCGCTTCAGCCAGCTCGCGGTCTGCACCGCTCTGGCAGCCTGGGAGGATGCCGGACTCGACATCGAAAAAGAGAATCCCGCCCGTATAGCTTCTCTGGTAAGCAGCGGGGCCGGAGATTATGAGAACATCGAGGTTCAGCACAGTACCCTTCTGGACAAGGGCCCCCTCAAAGGACATCCCCTGGCGGTACCAAAAATAATCCCCAATATGGCCGCCGGGAATGTAGCTATTGAACTCGGCATCCACGGCCCCTGCTTCGGTGCCGTTTCGGCCTGTGCTACCGGAGCACACACCCTGGCTCTGGGAGCCCAGCTGCTGCAGCTGAACAAAGCGGATATAATCGTTGCCGGAGGCGCGGAATCCACAATAACTCCCCTGGCAGTGGACGCCTATGCCTGCATGAAGGTCCTTTCCACCAGAAATCATGAGCCGCAGCAGGCCAGCCGTCCCTTCGACGCCGACCGGGACGGCTTTGTTATCGGAGAAGGTTCCGCGGTACTGATTCTCGAACGCAGAGACCGAGCCCAAAAACGGGGTGCCAGAATCTACGCCACCCTGGCCGGATCGGGCATGACCGCGGATGCCCATTCGATTGCGGCTCCGGACACGGAGGGACGCTGGGCGGCGGAGGCTATGCGTACGGCAATGCGGGAAGCCGGACTGAACCCTGAAGATGTGGGCTACGTAAACGCCCACGGCACATCAACCCGGGCCAATGATTCCACAGAGACCAAAGCTATCAAGACCGCCCTGGGGGACTCCGCAAAAAAAACTCCCGTCAGCTCAATAAAATCCATGATCGGACACACCCTCGGAGCCGCAGGAGCGCTGGAAGCCGCGGCCACCTGTCTGGCCCTCTATTATGGAGTTCTGCCTCCAACGATAAACCTGGAGAACCCCGATCCCGAGTGCGACCTTGATTACGTTCCCAATGAAGCCCGTTCTCTCAAGATTCAGGCGGCCCTCTCCAACTCCTTCGGTTTCGGCGGGCAGAACGGCGTACTTGCCTTCAGGGCCGAATTATAGGGAGAAATCTGCTTTTATGCCTTTATTAATCTCAGGGATTCTGCCATACTGCTTGTCATTCGGCCGGCGGCCGAATCATTCTGGAGGCTGTTATGCAAAACTTGCGTTTAGATACCGCTCTTTCTTCTCTTAAAAAAATCGCTGCGGATCTTTCCGATTCCGTCCCCGTCAAGGGGATTCTTCAAAAGCTGAACAATCTGTCCCTGCCACGTTTCGATTGGCCCTCTTTCCGGATAGGCGACCTTACTGCCGGAATTCCTGTGGTCCAGGGCGGAATGGGAGTAGGAATATCCCTTTCCGGACTTGCCTCAGCGGTTGCCAATGAAGGGGGCATCGGCATTATCGCCGCCAATGCCATCGGCATGCTGGAGCCCGACTACTTCAAGGACGGCCGCGCGGCGAACCTGCGGGCCCTTCGCCGGGAGATCCGCAGTGCCCGGGAAAAGAGCAACGGTATACTGGGTGTAAACATCATGGTGGCGGTGAACGATTTTCATGAGCTCCTGGATGTCGCCATCGAGGAGAAGGTTGACCTGGTCTTTATGGGTGCAGGGCTTCCGATAAAGAATATCCCCGTCGAAAAGATGCGCGCCGCCGGCGTAAAGGCTGTTCCCATAATCAGTTCCGCCAGGGCGGCGGAGATGATCTTTAAAATGTGGAAAAAGATCTACAACGATGTACCCGATGCCCTGGTCTTCGAGGGACCGAAAGCCGGCGGACACCTTGGTTTCAGCGTGGAACAGATCGATGATCCCGCCTTTCAGCTGGAGTCCATTGTTCCGCAGGTTGTGGAGGCCGTGCGGCCCTACGAGAAGGAGTTCCAGCGCAGAATTCCTGTCATTGCCGGGGGAGGAATCTTTACCGGAGAAGACATACACGGAGCCCTGGAGCTGGGGGCTTCCGCAGTCCAGATGGGAACCCGCTTTGTAGCCACCCATGAATGCGACGCCGACGCGGCATTCAAGGAGGCGTATGTACAGTGCAGCGCCAAGGATATCGGGCTGATCCAGAGTCCCGTAGGCATGCCGGGACGGGCAATTCGCAACAGCTTTATCGAGGACTCCGAGGCCGGACGGCGGCCCTCCTTTAAATGCGCCTGGCAGTGCCTTGCCAGCTGCAAGGCGGAGAAAGCCAGGTACTGCATCTCCATTGCTCTCAATAACGCCCGGCGGGGAAAATTGAGCCAGGGTTTTGTCTTTGCAGGCTCCAACGCCTACCGGGTAGAGAAAATTCTCTCCGTGGCCGCGCTTATTGGAGAACTTGCAGAAGGTTTCAAGCAGGCAGCCAGGAGCACAGCTGCCTGCAGGATCGAATCCATCATTGCGGATATCCAGGAACTCCGGACCCAGTATGAGGGTATGCGTCTCCAGATGCAGGATTTCCAGAAGGCAATCATTGATCGTTTCAACCAGGTCATGCCCCTGATACGAGCCTGAGGGTATAATTATTTGATTGACAGCACTTGTATTATGTAATATAAGAATTTCATGACCAGACTGGGTAAGATTGAGACATCGCAGATCAAGATTCAAGTGTATGAAAAATGTAAGTCCATGATCGTAAGCGGGGCATGGGCCCCGGGGGATCGCCTGCCTTCGGAAAGTCAGCTGTGCGAGCAGCTGGGAGTCAGTCGCGTATCCGTTCGTTCCGCCCTTCAATCCCTGGAAGCCCAGGGATTCATCGAAATACGCCGGGGCGAAGGAAGTTACGTTAAGCACTTCAACCTGTCGGACCAGCTCGATCTACTGCTCCCCATATTCGCCCTGGGAAAAAAGGATGTTCTGGATGTCCTGAAATTCCGGCTGATTACAGAGCCGAGCTTCATGCCCTACGTTGTGGAAAACGCCACCGAAAAGGATCTGCAGGACCTGGAAACCATACTCGGGAAAATGAAGAACTCCACCAGCAACATGAGAAGACATGCACAGCTGGATGAGCAGTTCCACTTCAAACTGACGGAAATCGTGAATAACAGCGTTGTTTACAAGGTCTACAGGGTACTTTTCGAGATTTTCAATTCCGCCTGGAACGAAGTCTGCAATATCCTGGGTCCTGATGCGGGTATTCACTATCACGCCCGGCTGCTTGAGGCAATTCGAAAGCGGGACAAGCAGAAAGCAGAAGAAATCATGCGGGAACATGTACTTTGGACTTTCAACCAGATAAAAGAATATTACGACAAACAGGAGACAGCGGAAATACCGAAGCTCGTGCTTGATTGAAAAAAAGCCCTCTCCAGTATCTCCGTTTTCAAAAAGGTTGACAATTTAGCAATATACTGTATGATACTATCTGACCGGATTGAATTTTTTTTGTTCAATTTTGTTGTAATACATGTTACATGCTAGGAGGATAGGCCATGTCAACTCAGGACGACCTGATAAAAAGCCTGAAAAAAAAAGCCGTTGAAATGCGTCTTGACCTGCTTGAAATGCTCGAACCGGGCAAGGTAGGCCATTTAGGCGGCAGCAGTTCCGCGACGGATATTGTCGCAACCCTGTATTTTCACAAGATGAATTATTCCCTGAAGAATGCAAACAGCCCCGACAGAGATTTTTTTCTTATGAGCAAGGGGCACGCCGTACCAGCCCAGTACGCGGCTCTAGCAGAAGCCGGATTCTTTTCCAAGGATGAGTTTCCCAAAATGAAGACCCTGGGAGGAATGCTCCAGGGACACCCGGACATGAAAACCCCGGGAATGGAAGCAGTAACCGGGTCCCTCGGGCAGGGACTCTCCATCGGAGCCGGTATCGCGTATGCCAAAAAGCGCATGAACAAGGCTCAGAATAAGGTGTACGTAATGTGCGGCGACGGAGAAATGGCGGAAGGACAGCTCTGGGAAGCCGCTGCATTCGCCGCCACCTATGAGCTTTCCAACCTGACCATGATTCTTGACCAGAACGGGCTTCAGGCCTGCGGAAGCTGCGTGGACATCATGAATATTCCCAATCTTCCCGACAAGTGGGCGGCCTTCGGCTGGGAGGTAATCGAGATTGACGGTCATGATTTTGCCCAGATTATCGAAGCCCTGGACAGGGATCCCGGTTCCAAACCCAAAGCAATCATCGCCCACACTATTAAAGGCAAAGGCTTTCCCTTTGCTGAAAACGTTGTCGGGTTCCATAACGGTGCCATGACCAAAGAACAGCACGAAGAAGGGAAGAAAGCCCTGTTAGCAGTTAAGGAGGCTTTAAAATAATGGCAGAGATGGCAAGTTTACGAGAAGCATACGGTAAAGCCCTTGTACGTGTCGGCAGCAAGAACAAGGACATAGTGGCCCTCGATGCCGACCTTGGAAAGTCGACTTTTTCACGGGCCATAGAGGAACTGGGGGAAGAACGCTTTGTAGAGGTGGGTATCGCCGAACAGAACATGGCAGCGGTCTCCGCCGGTATGGCAATAGCCGGAAAGATTCCTTTTTTCAGCTCCTTCGCGGTATTTTCAACCGGACGGGCTTATGACCAGATCAGAAGCTCCATCTGTATTCCCGGATTCAATGTAAATATCTGCGGATCCAGCGCCGGACTCAGCGATTACGGTGACGGAAAAACCCACCAGGCCCTGGACGATATCGCCATCATGCAGGTACTTCCCAACATGACAGTCCTCGTGCCGGCTGACGCCAACCAGGTGGACGGAATGGTAGAGGCCATGGCAAATCACCAGGGTCCCTGCTATATACGTATTCCCAGGAATGATTTACCCGTCATTACCGAGAGGGCGCCCTATACCATCGGCCAGGTCGATACCTTCAGAACCGGAAAGGACGTGACAATCTTCTCCATGAGCGGAATGGTCCATACCTCCATGGATGCGGCGGAACTGCTCGCCAGGGACGGAATCGAGGCCGAAGTCGTCAGTCTTGGTACGGTTAAACCCTTCCCCACCGAAAAGGTACGGGAAATCGCCGCCAAAACCGGAAAGGTCATGATTGTGGAAGAGCACAATGTTATCAATGGCCTCGGGTCGTCGGTAAAATCCGCCCTGGCTGGAATGGCACTCAAGATTGGTCACATGGGTCTTCAGGACACCTTCGGCCAGTCCGCTGAAAGCTATGAACTTCTTCTGGAATATTACGGTCTTACCGCGAAGGATATAGCGGAACAGACCAAAAAGCTGGTTTAATACTTCCGGCTTTATCAAAGCCCCCGTTGAGCCGGGGGCTTTTTTTCTACCCCGCCGACTGTGTCAGCTCTACCATGTAGCGGTAGTTCTCAGGCCGGACGGCGTTGCTGATCGAATTGCCGGAGGACATTATGTGTCCCCCCTTTACAGAAACCCCGGATAAAAGGATTTCCACCTCCCGCCGCACATCCTCCTTCGACCCGCGGCTTAAAAGGTCGACCTCCACATTTCCCATAACAGCGACTCTATCACCGTATTCTTTTTTGACTTCTGCGAGGTTCATCCCTGCTTCCAGCTCCAGCGGCCCCAGGGCATCCGCGCCGGTTGCAGCCATGTCTTCGATAATGGCCCAAACGTTTCCGTCGGTATGTTTTATGCAGTATCCGCCCTGCTCTTTGATGTTTCGTACCGTTGCCGAGAGGCCGGGGAGTATCATTTCACGAAAGGTATCCGGCGACATGATGGTACCGGTTTTGCTGGCATAATCGTCCCCCAGGACAATAAGATCCACCCCTCTTTCGATGGCGAGACTGTGCAGTTCCCGGTAATAGCTGCCGACCTTTTCCATCAGTTCAGCTGCGGCATCGGGATACAAACCCAGATCCATCAGAAAATTCTCCATTCCCCGCAGATACCAGGAGGTAGCAAATACCGCGCGGCTCAGGAGGGCTATCATCTTTTTTCCTTTGTAGCGCTGCACAAATTCCGGAATCAGTGTGAGCATACCGTCATCCCGGGGGTCGGGGGGGGGGAAACCTGGTGATATCGTCGACATCTTTCAGCGGCCATTCGAGAAGAAAGGGAAAGGGCTCTTCTCCCAGAGCAAGCAGACAGCCCCAGTTGTCCCTGAAGATCCTCTTGACCGGATCTATCCAGGGAAAGTCCTTCTTTTCATAGATCACCTGGTTGAGGGTCATTCCATCGACATTCAGGGAGTCGATTACATCAAAATAATCCCTGCACCCGAGCCCGCGGATTACAGAATTTGCTATACTGAGTTCAAACAGTGGGGGCCGGTCCGGAAGCCCCTTTTCAAGTGCTGTTTTCATGCGTTCGTAGCCGTTCATTCCTGCTCCTTAAAAACCTGTTGTGGTAACTTGTATTACAAACCATACAACACCGTATACAATGGTACGAGTGAATTACCATACATTTTTGTAAAAAAAGCTTGCAAAACAACAATTTCACTGCGATAATACTGACTGTAGCATGTATTACATGTTACTAAACTCAGTACTATTTACAAGGAGCTGTCAATGCAAAAGAAGATTAGCAAAGTGTCACTCGGCATACTTGCGCTCGCTGTACTCATGGTGAGTGTCTTGTTTGTCGGTTGCGCCGATGACTCTGCCGCTGAAGCAAAAGCTGCCATGGAGGCAAAGGAGACCAAAGAGGCTGCACCCGCGGAAGAGAAAAAAAGCGCCCCCGCGAACCTGACCAAGGCCCTTCCCAACGCGAAATACGTTATGCGCATGGCCTACACCGATGCAGGTACCTGGCCGGCCATGGGAGAAAAACCCCAGGCGGAGCATGCCTACGCACTGCTGTTCAAGAGTGTCGTAGAGAGCATGTCCAACGGAGAAGCCTCTGTTGAACTGTATCCCGGCGGAACCCTGGCCCAGAGCAAGGCTGCCACCGAAATGGTACAGAACGGAACCCTGGAAATGGCCATTACCACCGGAACCATCGCCGGATTCTATCCTGCAATGCAGGTATTCAGCCTTCCCTATGCCTTCCGCTCAGACGAGGTTGCCTGGAGAGTATTCGACGAGAGCGACTTCTGGAAAAACATGGTTGCGGATATGGCGGAGAAATCCAACCTGCTCGTTCTGGGTATGGGTCAGAACGGTACCCGGCACTTTACCAACAGCAAAAAGGTCATCAAGTCTCCTGCTGACATGAGGGGAATGAAGTTCCGCGTAATGCCCTCCCCCATTTTCAGCCAGATGGTAGAGGCTCTCGGTGCTACCGCCATGCCCCTGGCACATAACGAGATTTATACCGCCTGTCAGACCGGTGTTGTTGACGGACAGGAAAACCCTGTATGGAACATTGCAGCCAACAAGTGGTACGAGGTTCAGGACTACATGACTCTCGACGGTCACGTGTGGAGTGAAAACATGCTGGTAATCAACAACGATTACTTCAACAAGCTTCCCGCTGATATTCAGCAGATCATCAAGGTTGCCTCCCTTCAGGGTCAGTGGGCCGACCGTGTCTCCGAAGCCCTGGCAAGCAAGATTACCGACTTCAGCGTTCTGAACGCGAACATGGACATCTACTCTCCCACCGCCAATGAAATGGGACAGTTCAAAGCCGCTGTTGAACCGGTCAAGGAATGGCTCAAAGGGCAGGTCGGCGCCAAGGTAGTAGACGATTTCTATGCTGCCATTGCCGAAGCTGAAGCTGAACTCGGATACTGATTCTTCCACGATTACCGCAAACAATTTCTATCATCCGGCCGCACCGGTCCTCCTCCGGTGCGGCCGGATATTCAACTTTTAAGGACATTGTATGGGCAGTTTACAAGCAGTAAAAACCGTTCAGGTACTCTTTAAAAAACTGAGTGAGCTATGCGAAAAGATTGGAATTACCATCAGTATTTTTTATGGTATTTCGGTCTTTCTGATTGTTTTTTCCGGGGTCCTGCTTCGTACAGGTTTTACCCTTCAGGCACACATCGGACTGAACATAGTCAGGCCCTTTCCCTGGAGCGAAGAGCTTGCCCGCTGGCTTCTGGTGGGACTGGCGATGTTGAGCGCCAGCGTAGGATTCAAACGCAAGGAACACATAGGAATAGAACTGGTTGTGGATCTTTTCCCTCCGGTACTCAAACGGACCGTCGCGGTTATTACTGACATCACGGTCCTGTTCTTCATGATCATTTGTCTTTACTCCTCGTATATCGTAGCGCTGCAGGCCGCGAATCAGACCGGCGACGTAATACCCTATTCCATGCTCTGGGTTAAAATGAACATACCCCTGGGATTTGCCTTCATGATAATCCATGCCGTATCGCATATGATATCCCAATTCTTTCCCGAGGAGAGTGAATAGATGGCACTGGTTTTCTCATCCTTTATTATACTGATGCTTCTGAATGTTCCTATTGCCTTTGTGCTGGGAATCTCGTCGCTTATATACTTTCTCTTTTTCGGGAATATTCCCCTCGCGGTTATCGGACAGAAGTTGTATACCGGTACGGACAACTATGTGCTCCTGGCAATACCCTTTTTTGTTCTCGCCGGGGAATTGATGAACCGTACCCGGATAACAGACGATCTGGTAAGCTTTGCCAAAGCCCTTGTAGGGCGAATCCCCGGAGCCCTGGCCCAGGTCAATATCGTAACCAGTATTTTCTTTGCAGGGCTGACCGGAGCGGCTGTTGCGGATACCGCGGCGATAGGTTCCCTTCTGATTCCCGCCATGAAGAAAGAGGGCTATTCTCCCGAGTATGCCGCCGCGGTAACAACAACCTCGTCTATCATCGGGCCGATTATTCCGCCGAGCATAATCGTGGTTATTTACGCAACCGCGACGATGGAATCCGTGGGTGCCCTCTTTATCGGAGGTTTTGTACCCGGATTGCTCATCGGCCTTGGCCTGATGCTTGTCGCACTGTTTTACGCTTTCAAATTCAAGCATCCCCGTCGTAAAACCAGAATGCCCGCACGGGAACTGTATGTAACAACAAAAAACTCACTTTTAGGACTCCTGTGTCCGCTGATTATCGTGGGAGGAATCCTTTCCGGCGTGTTTACTCCCACAGAAGCTGCAGCCGTAGCCTGTGCCTACGCACTCATCATAGGTGTCTTTGTTTTTCGAAATCTTTCTCTGAAGGACATTATCGCCAGCTTCGGTAAAAGCGCCATAACCTCCGGTGTAATTCTGCTGATAATTACCACTGCGACCCTCTTTTCAACGGTACTTACCATTGAAAAAATTCCGGAAGCCCTGGCTGAGTTCATGGTGAATCTGACCACGAACAGGTACATGTTCCTGCTGATTATCAACGTCTTTCTGCTGTTCATGGGAATGATCCTCGAGACCGGGGCCAACGTAATTCTGCTGGCGCCCATCCTCCTGCCGATCGCCCAGCTCTATGGGGTCAACTCGCTGCATTTCGCACTGATCATGCTGGTTAACCTGAATATCGGATTGACGACGCCGCCCCTGGGGGTCTGTCTTTTTACTGCCGCACCCATTGCGGGTGTACGCTTCGAAAAGATTGCGAAGGCAGCCATGCCTTTTATTGCTGTAGAAATACTGGTACTTCTTATGATTACCTACTTGCCTGATATGGTACTTTTTCTGCCGCGTATTACTGGATACCTGTAGAATTACTCTTACACTGTTTCGGCGGGATACATCGGTATCCCGCTTTATTACAGGGCAAGTTTTTTTCGCAGGGTAACCCGGTCGATACCCAGCTCCCTGGCTGTTCTGGAAACATTGCGGTCATTCATTTCCCAGCGCCGACGGATAATCTCCTCTTCGATTTCCCGCAGCGTTTTCCCCTGCTTGTCAGAAATCTCTTCGACATTTCGGGTACCCTTTGGGTAATCGGTTTTCAATTCTTCAATCAGATCGTGGTAGACCTCATCCCGCTCCTCTTCCACAGAGGTCAGAACAGCGACTTTCTCGGCAAAATTATGCAGTTGACGCACATTTCCCGGCCAGGGATACTGAATCATGACGTCTAAAAGTTTCGCGGATATGCAATCCACAGACACGGAGTCTTTGTTTTTCGCCGTAGAATAGAAAGCTGCAAAGAGAGGCAGAATGTCCTCGGTTCGTTTACGAAGAGGGGGAATCTCTATGTCCAGGATTTTCAGACGGTAATAGAGGTCCTTTCTGAACCTCCCGGCTTCGGACTCCTCCAGTAGGTTTTTGTTGCTCGCGGCAATAACCCGAATGTCAATATCAAAGATCTTATTGTCTCCGATACGCATGAGCTTCTTCTCCTGGAGAACCCGAAGAAAGCGGGCCTGGACAGCATTGCTCATATCGTTTACTTCGTCCAGAAAGATTGTCCCCTGATGAGCCAGTTCAAATAGTCCCGGCTTTCCCCCTTTCCTGGCACCGGTAAAGGCTCCTTCCGCGTAGCCAAAGAGTTCGCTCTCCAGCAGGCTGTCAGGCAGGGCTGCGCAGTTTACCCCGATAAAAGGACCGTCTCTTCGGGGAGAAGCATTATGTATGCTTTGGGCAAAGATCTCTTTTCCGCAGCCGGTTTCTCCTAAAAGCAGGACCGTCGAGTCCGTCCTGCTGAAACGCCGGGCGCGTTCTACAGTTTTTACCATGATCTTGCTGCGGGCGACTATGGAATCGAAGGTGTCGTTGGCAATAAGTCCCCGGCTTGTCAGATGCTGCCGGATCATTCCCTCCATATCATGGTAGTATCCCGTACTCTGAAGAAAGAGAAGCGTCGCTTCCTGTATTCCATCCACCCGGACCGCCGAGACCTCGAGCAGAAAGTCTTTTCCATCAATCTGTATAAGACGATTACGATTCTTGCCGTGAACCGAATCAGCAATCTGTCCGGGGATTAAATCTGAAGTAATCTTTGTTCCGGTGAGCCTGGAGCGACTGACACCAAGGATTTTTTCTGCCTTCGAGTTGATAATCTCTATTTTATCTTCAGAATCGAGGTACAGTACCCCCTTGTCGGTATGTTCAAGAATCGTATGCAATCTGTTACTGCGAACGATACCTTCATGCATGTGATCATAGAATCGTGCAGCAGCTTCCACTGTTGCCCTGATGGCCTCCGGCCCGGACCGTACCAGCTCGCAGTTCAGGTTTCTGCTCTGGGCAGTTGTAATGGAGACGGTATCCCCTATAAGGATATCCGCACCCCAGTTATTTACCCGGTCCAGCACGGCATCAATCTTTTCTCTGTGCTGTATCAGAAAATAGCCCAGCTCCACCCCGAGAATCTCTGCCAGACTGCGCGCGCCGCTGACTACATTCTCGTAGCCCACAACAGCAATTTTACTCCCCCGCTTTACGTAGGGATAAACGACCCGCAGAAGATCGAAGGCGGTTACATCAATCTCGAAAACCGGGATCTGGAGGTTCTGCCGCAAAAGAGAGGCGGTCCCTCCTCGACTGACAATTACGTCCACCTGGTTTCGAACAAGTTCATCATAAGTTATCTGAAGTCCCTTCTCCAGGTCCCCCAGGAGAACCTTTACCTGATACGGGGAGTCTTTCAGGGTCTCCTCAGCTGTTTTTACCAGATCCAGATAAGGGGCGATAAAAAGAATATTCACAGGGGGATTATATCATACCTGCACATAAAAGGCCTGCCGCGACTAAAGCGGCAGGCCTTGAAAAATTGTTTTACAGCTATACTTAGAGGTTTTTGATTACAGCGAAATCTCCGCTCTTTGCGGCCTCGAGAACGGAGCCCATGTACTCATCTATCTGGTCTGCAGTCATTGGTGTAGGCATATTCTCAAGCTTCATCTTCAGCTGGGGGTTCTTCGCCGCCGTAAGACAGCGGTCGATATGATCCTGGGTAAATCCTTCAACCTCTGAGAGTTTTACAGGGAATCCGATCTTCCTTGAAAGTTCGAGCATGGCCTCGGCCACCGCTACACCAAGCTCGCGTCCTGAAAGGGAAGAAAGATCGCCCTTGAGCAGGCCGGCTTTTTCGTAAATACCGCCCACAAGTTTCAGGGGCTTTTCGATGGCCGGGGCAAAGAAGACGGTGTAGTAGGGATTCATCATCGCGCAGGCACGACCATGGCTCAGGATATCGATAAGAGAAAAGCTGGTCAGGTGAGCGCCGTTGGTACCACCCACCATGATGGCGTAACCGCCCATGTCTGTGGCGAGACAGAGGGCATCCCGGGCATCGAGGTCATCGGGGTTGTCGATAACCTTGGGAAGGTTTTCGACAACCAGCCCGATACCGGCCTCGGCGATTTTTTCAACCTTGTCGTAGTTGGGATTGCCGACTGCTCCATACAGTACCTCGAGGCAGTGCGCGATTCCATCCAGGGCGCCGTCCATGATAAGGCTCTTGGGAGCGCCGTAGGTAACGGAGAAATCAAAAACCGGAAACTGGGGAACGATAGCTTCGTCAACAACCAGTTTTTTCTGACCGGTTTTCAGGTCCGTAATGTTCGAGTACTTGGTCAGGTGTGCGCCGGAACTTGCGGCAGTCTGGATGGCAATGTGGGGGGTTAGCATTTTACCGCTTTTTTCCACCGCAGCGCTTACCTGTCCTGTTCCAAAATAGTCTTCTATGTCGCCGCCCAGGGTGCGGAGAACCTCGGCAGACTTTACTGCATCAATGGTGCTTCCTCCGCCGAAACTTACCAGAACATCGGGATCGGCGTCTACAACGGCCTTGGTAATTCTGCCAAGGTCTTCCCGGGGTGCGTTGGGTCCTGCTCCGGCTTCCTCTTTGGCAATGCTTACACCGGCATCAGCGAGGGACTTGCGGATCTTTTCGATATGCTCATCACTTCCCGGAAAATGGTCGCATACAAATACTGCTTTTTTGCCAACGGCGGCGGCAACCTTGCCGACATCTCCAAGAACATCTCTGCCATAGAGATAATTATCGCCCTTGAACTCTTTAAGCAAGCTTTCAGCTGTCTTTCGATAGTCCATACTATTATTACTCCTGTTAATTGGGTTCGTTTCAAGCTTAACAAAAAAAACAGGTTCGGAAAACCCTCCCCTGTTTTTTAAACGGGACTCCCGAATGGGAATCCCCGATTAGCCGAATTATCTGGGATTTGCGGGGTTGTTTACCGGCCAGCTCGGCTTTTTACCGCTCAGTACTTCATCGATGCCCTGGGCCGCATGGGTTGCCATCCGGATCATGCATTCGGTGGTCAGTGCGGCATTATGGGGCGTTACAACAACGTTATCCATACCGAAGAAGGGATGATCCTTCGCAGGTGGCTCTTCTGCAAAAACATCAAGTCCGGCTCCGGCGATCTCACCCTTTTCAAGAGCTTCCACAAGAGCCGGCTCGTCAACGACCTCACCCCTGGCGGCATTGATGACACAGGCGCTCTCTTTCATCAGGCCGAATTCCTTGGCACCGATGGAGTTTTTTGTCTTGGGGGTGGCGGGAATATGGATTGTCAGATAATCGGAGGACCTGAAAATCTCATCCCAGTCGTCAACCTTTGTGACCCACTGGGGAAACTCATCGGCCTTCAGGTATGGATCATATCCGATAATCTTCATGCCCAGCCCATGGTAAGCCTTTTGTGCCACCAGGCGTCCGATCTTGCCCATACCGAGAACGCCAAGGACCTTTCCTTCCAGGTCGCTTCCCTTGACCCGGTTTCTGATCTCAAAATCCCCCGCCCGGAAAGCTTTGTCACTGCGGACAATGTTGTGACCAAGGGCGATTATAAGGCCGAGGGCATGCTCGGCAACAGTGTTTGAGTTGGATTCGGGAGCGTTGGTGACCCAGATACCCATCTCTTCGGCTTTTCTTATATCAATGTTATCCACACCCACACCGTGGCGGCCAATAACCTTGAGCTTTTTACCTGCTTCCAGTACCTCCGCGGGAAAAGGAGCGGTTCTGGCAAGAATGGCATCGCAGTCTTCAACATCCCGGACAATATCTTCAACCGTGATACCGCTGCCCATTTTTATTTCATAGCCTTTTTCCCTAAGATAGGCTTTTCCTTCTTCCATTACATCCTGGGGAATTAAAACCTTGTATGCAGCCATTGTCTGCTCCTTAGCCTTTTACCTTCCTGGCAATGGCGGAAAAACCGTTGCTCAGAATGTTGATATCCAGATCATTCATGACTACATCCATATCCGGAAGCCATTTGTCAAAAAGGGCACCGCCGGCATGGAGGGCAAAGTACTTGTTATGCTTCTTGGCAGCCGCAACTACCTTGGCAATCGCAGCCTGGTTGGTCTCGCACATTGTATCGCCGGGGACTCCAAGGGAAATCGCCAGGTCGTTGGGACCGATCAGAAGAACATCGATACCGTCCACGGCAGCGATCTTGTCAATGTTCTCCACCGCTTCCTTGGTTTCGATCTGGGCAATGGCAAGGGTTGCATGGTTCTGTTCCTTCATGAAGGTAGTCACATCGGTCTTAACACCGCCGAAGGAGGTAAATTCACCGTTGCTGCCGAATCCACGGATGCCGGTAGGGGCGTAGCGGGAGTATTTTACCAGGGTTTTGGCCTCTTCCTCGGTACTCAGCATGGGGCACATGATTCCGTCGGCACCGGCATCCATAAGGCGGGATACATATCCCTTGGACAACTCCGGTATACGTACAAAAATGCCGAGCCCGATTGAGCGTGCTACCTTGGCCACATCGGAAAAGGACTCGATGGAGAGAGGGCCGTGTTCCATGTCGATCATGATGAAATCCAGCCCCGCGTGTTTAGCAATCTGTGCAACAGCAGGATTTCGAAGCATCCTGACCATTGTTCCTACAATTTTTTTTCCTTCTCGCAGTTCCTTTACTGCCATGTTCATTCCTCCTGGTATATTGTAAAGCCCCCTAGAGACATTGCGGCAAGGCTTTAATTACAGCTTTTCAATTTCCTTTTTCGGTTTTCCGTTATTCCCCCGGCCGACAAAGACCTGGGGATAGAATGTATCGAGAATCCCTCTGCAGGTCGTACGCAGATGTTCCCGCATGAGATATTCGCTTTTATCGGGGTCTCCGGAGAGTATGGCATCGATGATGGCGATATGATAATCCCGTGAGAGACTTTCGATGGAAACAGAGTGTCGGGCTATATTGCTTGTCATCTTTGCCATGTAGCTGACCTTCTGGTAGATCTCTTTTAAAAGCGCGTTGGATGACCCTTCGAGGACTGTTTCATGGAAGGTTCTGCCGGCTTTCGGCCCCTCCTGGGCCATATTGGACTCGTCAAAGCTTTCGAGCAGAGCCCGTATCTCCTTCAGTCTTTCAAAGATCTGAGCTTCTCCGCGTTGGCATGTAAGGCGGACAGCCATGCCTTCAATAGCCTCCCGGGTCTGAAAAATATCAAAAATCTGTTCCCACCCTAACTGACGTACAAAAAAACCCCGGGAAGGTTTCTGTTCCACTATGCCTTCAAGGACTAGCCTCCACAGAATCTCCCGTATCGGGGTTCTGCTGATTTCGTAGAACTCACACAACTCCCTCTCGATCAGAGATTCTCCCTGCTTGTAGGTTTCGTTTAAAATTTTCCCGCGCAGATCGTTCAGGATTTCATTCTTTGTCATTTTTCAGATTGGTCCACCTTGCACAATATTTGTATACCGTATGGATACCATAGTCAAGCCCCGGCACCCGCAGGTATAGCGCCATCCTTCCCCTGTATACTCCACCATACACTAATCAGAATCCGAACGGTCGGAGAATCCGGAAGACTCCCCGACCATTTCAATTCTGTATATCTATTCATCCACAATTTTAAGTTTCTTTCGGAATTTCATCTGGCTGTAGATGATTATTAAAAATGCAATCAGCAGTACCAGACCAAAGGGGCGCATAAACATCCCGGGTATATTACCGGAATAGGTTACCAGGGCCCGACGCAGCGATTGGTCGGCAACAGTCCCGATCATTACTCCCAGAACCATGGGAGCCAGGGGAAAGCTTCTCAGACGCATTACATATCCAACAACTCCGAAGATGAACATAACAAGAACATCAAAGGTATTAAAGCCTACGCCCCAGGCGCCGATTATTCCGAGCCCTACAGCCACCGGAAGAATGACCTCCCGCCGGACCGACAGCAGACCAATAAAGTATTTTGACAGCAGCCAGGATAGAAGTCGGAATATCACCGCGGAAACCCAGAACAGAAAGATGACCTTCGCGATGAATCCGGGGAATTCTATGATCAGCATGGGACCCGGCCGAATACCATACATGAAAAAAGCCGCGAGCATAACGGCAGTTGGTCCGCTTCCGGGAATACCAAGAACCAGCATGGGAATCAAGGCACCGCCGGATGTGGCATTGTTCGCGACCTCAGGGGCAATGATACCCTCAGGGATGCCGGTACCGAACTTGTCGCCGTTCTTGGATTTTCTCTGCGCCATATCATAGGCCAGCCATGGAGCTACAGATTCACCGACCCCGGGAACTATACCGACTCCAAGACCAATCATGATGGAGCGGAAAATTGTCCTCACATTGCCCTTTAAGTCCCTGATTTTCGCTATCATCCGACCAGGCTTTTCAGTCAACTGGTACGGAACCTTCTCCCGCAATACCCAGAAAACCTCGGTTATGCCAAAAAGACCGATCAGAACCGGCAGAAATTTCACTCCCCGCATAAGGTCCGGAGTATATCCGTAGCGGAAAACGCCCCATATTGGATCTGTTCCGATCATGACGACCAGAAAACCGGCGAAGGCTGCAATCCAGCCTTTTACCGGGTTTTTGGCACCCAGGGCTCCGGCAAGAGTAAGTCCGATCAGGGAGACAAGAAAAATCTCCCAGTCGCCGAGCTTCAAGGCTACAACCGCAATAAAGGGCAGCAGAATAAAGGTACCGAGTTCACCGCCGATCTCCCCAAAAAAGCTCGACCAGGTTGCAAGTCCTACGGCTTCCCTGGATTTTCCGTTCCTGGCCATGGCGTGTCCGTCGAGAACGGTAGCCGCGGCAGCCGGGGTTCCCGGCATATTCAACAGTATAGCTGTTATACTTCCGCCATAAATTGCCCCGGTGTAGATTCCCACCAGAAGTCCGATCCCGGCATCCACCGGCATCTTGAACACGAAACCGAGCATAAGGGTCATGGACATGACAGCGGATATTCCGGGCAGAATTCCTCCGATCATTCCCATCAGGCCACCAAGTACAAGTCCCATGAGGGTCTGCGGATTTGTAAGAACAGAGAGGGCCATGCTCGGCAGCATCGTCCACTCCTGTATAAGTATGCCCCAATCCATCTAATTATCCTCCATACGCGTACATAATGTCATATTCTTCATAACAATCTGAAATCCTGTTTACGGCAACGGCATCTGGTATACTGCCGGAACAACATAGGCGATTAAAACCGTATTCATGGCACTGTATAAAAGAACGCGCCAGATTTTTCCAACCTGCAGGTAATAGTAGATGACAAACAGAAAAACGAAGGTTATCAGGATAAAATTAACCACGCCTACCAGGACAATATAGATCCCGGTCATTATAATCAGAGCGACTGATCGCCTGACAGCTTCATCACCACGGGCGTTATTGAACCATTCGCTGATACTCAAACGCGCGGATTTATTTCTTTTTAATGTTTCAATAATCAGAATAACCGATAATACGGAAACAAATACGGACAGAAGCATCGGGGTAAAACCCGCCGACGTAATAAAGCCCATATTCGATTTGTAGGTAAACTGGGTTGCGCCGATAAACATGAGAATCGCGAACAGAAGAAAAAAACAGGCCGCCAGGATATCCGAAAGCGCGTCATTGCCTGAAGGCTTCGTCTGTTCATTCGGCTGATTATCTTTCATGATTAATGCCTCTCTCTAAATTAGGCTACAGTAAGATCAGTATCACATTTTACAGATTCAGAGGCAGCTGTACAGCTGCCTCTGATAATTATTCAGAAAATACCCTTGTATAAGGACCAGGGCCTGCCTAGTCGGCGATCTCGGTCTTATACAGCTCCTCAGCCTTGGCAGGCCAGGGGCGGATGTTGGCAGACGTTTCGTTATAGGGCCATTTCCATTCAGTTACCCTGGGAATCCCAAGAGTAGCGGGGCTGACATCCACAATACCGTAATCGTACTGCGCCCAACCGCGGCCTGCACCTACAATAGCCGCTGCTTCGTCCGCAGCGTCTCCCATTTTGGGATTTACTATGATACCTCGGGATTCGAGGGCAGCCTTGAAGCGATCCTGCTTTACAGCGTACACGAAGGCCTCGGCCATCTTTTCGATGACAGCTTCCGGAGTATCCCGTTTTACAGCTATTCCCCAGTAAGGGTTGATGGACATATAGACTTCCAGTTCAGGATAGTACTTGTTGACTGTCGGGAAGGTAACACCCCGCCATACATAATCTTTGTCGTACAGGTTGAGAACAGGTTTGATTCTCCCCTCTTCGGCCCAGTCGGAAACGTCTCCCAGGGATACGGAGATGTACTCAACATCACCGGAAAGGAGGTACCGGCCTGCCTCTCGACCGCCGTTGTAAGGAACTTCCTGTACCTTGTCGGAGATACCGGCTGACTGGGCAAATACCTCACCGAAAATGGAGCCGTTACCACCGCGACTGGTAGTACCGTACTTGACCACCTTGTTGCCGCTCTTAATGGCATCGACCAGATCTGTTACATCATCATAACCGGAATCGGTACGCACATAGATGGTCGTAGCACCCATACCTGCGGGGAAAGGATAGAACTCCTCCCATCCGACCCTGGCCTGCTTAGTAATAGGATAGGTGGCCTGGACCTGAGCACCCCCGAACCAGCGATAACCATCGCTTTCAGCCTGATACACGTTCTGATACGCAATACCGCCGTTGGCGCCTTCCATATTGGTGATCTTGATCTCGACACCCAGATACTCAGACATCTCCTGAGCTACCGCGCGGGCGGTGGTATCGGATGTTCCACCTGCAGACCAGCCAAGCATAACAGTGATGGGTCGGGTAGGCCACTCCGCGGCCGCTCCGCGCTCCTTGGACCCTTCGGCGAATACCGGCATTGCCAGGGCGAGGATAAGCACAGCACCGACCAAACCAATGAAAAACCTTTTCTCCTTCATGAGAACCTCCTAGGTTTGAAATAGATTGTGTACTTTTTGATTTTTATTGTATACCAACAATATTTTTTATTCTAAAATCAAATAATACATCTGTCAACAATAAACGTATCAGTTTACAGGATCTTTTAGCCTTGAAGAGACTTCCGACACAGCGTATAATTCCTGAACGGTATTTTAAATGAATACGATATTCATGTTTTTGTATACCAATCTTGACAATACATCAAGCAGGAGAGTATATGGATTCCATCAGCAAAATCCTTGATCCAATGCCCTTACCAAAAATGTACCGCGTGCGCCACCGTATTGAAAGTCCGTCCATTTCCGATATTCCCGGCGAAGTCCGTACGCAGCTGGCCAGCCGGAAAGCACTGGCAGGAGTGCAGAAAGGACAAAGAATAGCAATAACCGTGGGCAGCCGGGGAATCGTCAATCAGCCCCTGCTTGTAAAAACCCTGGTGGAAGAGCTCAAAAAAGCCGGTGCCGAACCATTCCTTATTCCCGCAATGGGGAGTCACGGCGGCGCCACCGCGGAAGGACAGATCGAAATTCTCCGGGATCTTGGTTTTACCGAGGAATACACTGGCGCACCCATACGGGCAAGCATGGAAACTGTACAAATCGGAGAGACCCCCTCGGGCCTTCCGGTATATATCGACAGATACGCCCACGAAGCCGACGGAATAATCCTGGTAAACCGCGTAAAGGTTCACACCTCCTTTACGGGCGAGATTGAAAGCGGACTGATCAAGATGAGCGTCATAGGGCTGGGAAAACAGAAGGGCGCGGAAATATGTCACGAGCTGGGATTTGGGCAGATGGAACCCCGCCTGCTGGAAATCTCCCGGACAATACTCGAGAAGGCTCCAATTCTGTTCGGGCTGGCCCTTCTGGAAAACGGGCAGCACGAAACAGCGGAAATTCACGTGATTCCCCGGGAAGAGATAGAAAAGAAAGAGCTCGAACTTCAAAAACGGGCCAAGGAACTCCTTGCCCGGGTACCCTTCAAGGAACTGGAGGCACTGATAATCGACCGCATAGGCAAGGAAATCAGCGGGGCGGGACTGGACCCCAACGTGGTGGGCCGCTATCATACCGGCCTCGGCAGCGGAGGCCCCTCGGTAACCCGGATAAGCATCCTTGATATTACTGAAGCCTCCCACGGTAACGGCTGCGGCCTGGGAATCGGGGATTTTACAACCCGACGGGCCTTTGAAAAGTTCGATTTTGCCGCCTCCTACCCCAACTCATTGACCTCGAATGTGACAGTTTCATCAAAAATCCCCCTGGTCATGAAGAACGATCGCCAGGCAATTCAGGCGGCAATAAAAACCTGCCTTCTGTGGGACAAAAGCAGGGCCCGGCTGGTGCGGATACACGATACCCTCTCGCTGGAAGAGTTCGAAGTCTCGGAAACCCTGCTTAAAGAGGTGAAAGAGAACCCCAACCTGGAGGTGCTGGAAGGTCCCTACGATTTCCGCTTTGACGGAAATGGTAATTTGATGTAAGCGGTTGTATAAAACCTAGTGTTCAGAATCGTGGGGATAGCTTGAATTGAAGACCGGGAACTATTGGGAAATAAGGACATCGTGCGAGTTTTTGCACTGTGCAGCGAGTAAATGTTTTCCTGATATGTCTTTGGTTATAATCCATCCCCACGATTCGGGACAGTAGCTAAAAAATTGCTTGACAGATAACCCCGACTGGGTTTATTTAAACCCTATCGGGGCTGTAGCTCAGCCGGCTAGAGCGGTTGGTTCGCAATCAACAGGTCGTGGGTTCGACTCCCATCAGCTCCAGAACGAAAAAAGGTCTGCCGGTACGGTGGACCTTTTTTCGTTAAAGGGAAAAGATGGGAGTCGAAACGAAGTGAGCGCCGAGCAGGTGCGAGGAAAAGCGCACAGGATGTGCGCGGCAGCAAACGAAGGCGGCTCGGAGACCGGCGACAGGACGTCGACGGTCGGAGAGGACTCCCATCAGCTCCAGAAAAAGCGACGCCATCAAGGGCGCCGCTTTTTGATGGGGCAATAACCATTCGAAGGCCTTAATTCTGTGCCATCTCCATGAATCTTTCGTAGAGTTCGGAATCCTGCTGCAGAGAGGCTCCAATCGTATTGAACTTTTCTATGGAGAGACCGGCGTCGGCGATCGTGTCGATCATCTTCTCTCGCATGCTGTTCTGCAGCCCGTTGATCTGGTCAACCAGACCTTCAAATTCCTTACGCTCTGTACTGCTCATGCCTGCCAGCTGCTCGGAATCCTGACGCATATGGGCCTGATACAGTTCATTAAAGGATTGCTGGCTGAAATTTGACTCCTGAACCAGACCGTTTACATCATCATTCAGTTCCTGCTGAATTTTCTGAACCCCCTGGTAGGCATCGACAAAACCCGACAATTCCCTGTCAGATACATCTACCGGGTCCTGGGGTTGAGGAGACTGTAGTGTCTGGGCAGATACGACCAGATTCATGGATAAAGCTGCAGCAACTGCAACAAGAGTAATCAAGAATTTCCTTTTCATATGGATTCTCCCTTAAAACATATTGATCCTGCGGCCTACCGCCGCAGGGGAATATCACTTACGGTGTATTCCCTCTATGCGGGATCAAGATACCAGGCTTGTGTCCGGGATTTATTGTAGGATTGTTAAGATTGTGCAAAGATGCCTTCCGGCTGGCGCAAATAGCTTGTGATTACGATTTCCAAGCGGATATAGTGTTTGCATGGGACGATACAGTGTGCCTGTTTTTCTGTTACTGGCAATAATTCTTTCATCCTTTTCATGCTTCGCAATAGAGATCGACATACCCGATAAGGCTCTTCCGCCTAATGTAAAAACCTTATCCAGATACGAGATTCTTGACGATCAAACTGGTCGAAAGCAACACCAGCTGATTGAAAGAACCATATACGACCGTCTTGGTCGTCCGCAAAGAGAGATTGTTCGACGGGACGCTTCAGCATTCTGGACTGTTCACTACGTGTACAAAAATAACCTGCTGGCAGAAAAATACGCACTTGACCGGCAGGATACGACCGTATGGTCGATAGACTATAGTTATGACCGGAAAGGCCGCCTGCTGCAGGAAACCCACTCCAACAGGTACGGACAGCCGGACTACACCGTGATACATGAATACTCAGCTGACCGGACAGAAACCATGGCATATGGTCCTGATGGCTCTGTTCAATGGAGACGCAAAACAGTAGAACTCAAAAAGGGTAAAGTTCGGGAAATTTCATACTATTATCCCGACGGGACCCGCATCAAGGGAGTCGTTGAAACATATAATGTAAGGGGAAAAATAATCAAGGAGACTCATATTGATGAAATCGGTACGGTCTATCGCCGCATAATCACAGAATATGATGAATTGGGACGGGTTACCGGCAGAACAGTGTATGATGACCGCGGAAGCATTCATCGCCAGGTATGGCTGCAGTATCTGGACAACGGCCACATCGGGACTGTTCGCCAGGTTCTGCCCCAGGAGAACAGGGTTGAATCAATGGAGTACGACTACCAGCTTGATCATCGAGGCGTCTGGACTTCCCGGCAGGAGAAAATCACTATCCGGCGTAGGGAGAGTTCTGAACCTCTTGTCCAGATAAAAGAGGAGCTGCGGGATATCGAGTATTTCAGCTCCGATGATTCCGAAGAGGCCGGGAGGAACACGGAATGAAAAGAAGTCTGTTTTCCGAGTCGTTTTCCTATATCTTCATCTCCATTCTTCTGGCCGTCGCGCTTCTTTCGGGGATATTCTTTATCAGCATACGCAGATCCGTTTCAGCCTGGAATGTCAACAGAGGCCAGCGGCTGGAAAACCTGATTCTGCCGATGCTAAATGCTGCATATCGCAGCCACGGCATTCTTGACGAGATTACCATACATCAGGAGGTGTCCCCTTTTCTGACAAGTAACGTTTTTGCCTATGTTTTTGATACAAACAGGAAACCGATTTATATCTATTCCCAGGGCGGCCGGGTTCCCCTTTACGACCGTCATGCCCTGGAGAATGCCCTGGAACGTCTGGGGGCACGCGAACGTCCACTTACAGCAGTAATAGGTGACGGCGAAATAATCGCCTATCTCGCAGCGGATACCCTGGGTTTTTCTCATGATATCGCGAACCGGCGTTTTCTTCAGAGTGTGTTTTCTTTTATCGGATGGGGAGGCGCCATTGCCGTTATAGTGGCCCTGACGGCGGCATACATTTTTTCCAAGATACTCTCCCGTCAGGCGCGGCTTCTGGTTTACGGACTTCAGCTGCTGAGCAGCGGGCACAGGGAAGTCGAATTTCCCTTTCCCCAGTCGGAAGAGATGAACGCGATTGCGGAATCCGCCAGACAGCTCCAGAAACAGCTGCAGAAGGAGGAGCAGCTGCGGCGGCAATGGGCGGAAGACATTGCTCATGATCTGCGCACCCCCGTTTCCGCCCTCATGGTCCAGCTTGAAGGTCTTACGGAGGGGGTATTCCTTCCGACACATAAGCGACTGGAAGCCCTCTACAAGGAAATTCAGCGAATCGACCTTCTGGTAAAGGATCTGCGGGAACTCAATAAGGTGGAATCTCCGGAAATTCGCCTGAAAAAAGAGCGAATCGAGCTCCACTCCTTTCTGCAGGGTTTCACAGATATTCCGGCAAGGAGGAAACTGGCGGAAGGAGAGATCCGCATACACTGCACGCTAAGCGAATGCACAGCCGACCAAAATTTCCTTTCCCGGGCAATAGACAATGGCCTGCAGAATGCTCTTGTATACAGAGAAAAGGACACCCCGGTAAATATTGACGTGTATAAACAGGATGCTGTAATCGTGTTCGATATCAGCAATCAGGGCACCATAGACCCCGAGATGACGGACCGGTTTTTTGAGCGTCTCTACAGAGGAAGCAGGTCCAGAACAGAACCCGGCTCGGGCCTTGGACTTCCAATAACCAGAGGTATCATGCGCGCCCACGGAGGCGACGCGATCATGAAACAGATCGATCAGACAACCCATCTTATTCTGACCCTGCCGGATATCTCCTGATTGATTCCCCCGGTTTCCGAGGGAAATTCAGGACAGACCTCAGGCTTTTCTAAGCCCTGCAAAGCGGTATCCGAAGCTGCGCACTGTTTCTATCCAGTCACCGCCTCCAAGCTGTGAACGGAGATTGGCAATATGGGTATCCACCGTTCGTTCCGAACCGCTGTAGAGGTACCCAAGGCACTCTCCCAGAAGGGTATCCCGGGAAACCGCCTGTTCGGGCCGTTCAGCGAGAAAAGTAAGAATATTCCATTCCGTTGCGGTCAAATTACGTTCCTCGCCGTCAGCGGAAACCTTCCGGGCACGTAAATCGATGATGAGTCTGTGCTCACCCAGCGCATACACACGGGGGTCCTCTGCTTCTTCTTCTTTCGTATCTGATGCCGTGACGCGTCTCAACAGGGCAGCCACCCTCAGCAGGAGTTCCTTGTTTGAAAAAGGTTTGACCACGTAATCGTCTCCGCCAACCTCGAAACCCATAATACGGTCAGACTCATCCTCCCGGGCGGTAAGAAAAAGGATCGGGACATCCCAGGATTCCCGTATTTCCCTGGCAAATATAAAACCGTTCCCGTCGGGAAGCATGACATCCAGGAGTATAATATCAGGCAGGCGATGAGCAAGGGCCTCCCTGATACTTTGAATATCAGGAAAGCCCGAGACCTCATACCCGTTTATCTGGAAGTATTCTGCAACACCGTTACGAATCAGATCATTGTCTTCGACTATGTAAACAAGACTCATGCGTTCACCGCAGGTTCTCAATGGTTCTGCAGCTTATTAACCTCCTCCCGCCAGTTGTGCTGCTCCCTGAACCCCAGGATTTCCCGGGCCTTTTTATTGGAAAGGGGGGCTTCATCCCCGGGTATCGGCCTGGTCAGAGGGACTCCGGGTGACCAGCGGCCGAGGAACTCTTCGGTAGGAATGTCCGCAGTTATTGTGTCGTTTACGGCATTGAAAACCTGGAATCCCAGTCCGCCTTTTTCCAGGCAGAGATGCACAATCTGCGCCAGGTCTCGGACATCCACATAACTCCAGGCATTCCGTTTGCGGGAAGGCGGGTCCGCAAGGAATCCGGGAAATCGATTGTACTCATGAGGTTCAATTACATTTCCGATTCGCAGGGCGTAGACATCCGCCTTGAACCTGGCAGCGAAAGCCCGGGCGGTCCGCTCGTTTACCACCTTGGACAGTCCGTAGCTGTCCATGGGATCCACATCGTACTCCTCGTCCAGCGGAAAACTGTGATAATCTGTGTCTCCTTCGGCAAAGCAGACACCGTAGACGGTTTCGCTTGAGGCAATTATGACCTTGCGAATCCCCAGCTTCATGGCGGTCTCGATAATATTGTAGGTGCCCATGACATTAACCCGGTAGGTCTCGTTATCCGTGTTCATGAGAATCCGTGGAACCGCCGCAAAGTGCACAACCGCATCCACAGGTCCCGGAGCGGCTCCGATTTCAAGCCCGTCAAAATCGAAATGGCTTGTCATGGCATTGAAGACCTGCCCGCTGTCGGTTACGTCCCCGATAAGAGTATGCACACCCGGAGTATCCAGGGCTTTCAGGTCGAAGTTCAACACACTGTAGCCCTTTCCCACCAGCCAGGGGATTACGTGCTTTCCTGCTTTTCCTGTTCCGCCGGTAAATAAAATTCTTTTTCCCACTACATTCTCCTTACATATAGTATTCTATAATTCCATTATAAGCCGTCCCGATTTGAAGACGCTTATCTTTCGTGTCGATTCCGATATGGCCACCGCCAGGGCGGAGCTGACCGCAGATATCCCCTGAGCAGCGGCATGCCGAGCACCGAGCCCTGAATGCATTTCTTCGGCGGTCGGCTGGCCGGACAAATAGGTCCCGGCGGATTCGATTGTGCCGTCTCCGTTGATTATAAAAGCCCCGTCAATGCGGGCAAACTCCTTAACGGTCTCTTCAATGCTTGGGTCGAGGATATTGCGGTCCTCCCGGGGATATCCGTGAAAGGGATTGGCAATCATCTGCCTCGTATATTGCATGACTCCTTCGTAATCGCCGACCACAAAAAGGGTCCCCACGGGTTTGCCCTCTCTTCCCTCCACGGCTATCTGCGTCGCCACCTGAAGAACCCGGGTAAAGGTGGAAATTTCCAGGTCCTCCGGAAATCCCTCGGTTTCAGACGAGAAGGGGATGTCCGCATCTTCAAGGCGGGTCAGCCGTATGGAATCGAGAAAACCGGAGCCCGGCCGGCCGAAGACATTGACAATAATATCAGCGGGGCTGAGTACCTTTCGACTGAGAAGATACATCAGGGTAAACTGCACATGAGCGGAACGCTTTACCCCTTTAAAGGGCATAACAATGGGACTGTTCTTGTCAAAAGACCCGGGATCAAAACGTCCCTCCCTGCTGGTAACTATAACCGCGTCCGTTCCGTCAACGAGGGATTCAATAAACTCATCATCCTCAACGGCGTCGGCATGCAGGATAAGGCGTGCCGATTCAATTGAGTCCCGGATCCTTACTGCTTCGTGAAAAATAAGCGAGGACAGGCCCAGGCGATCATAGTACAGCCGGTCAGGAGTCTCCTCCGGCTGATGCAGCAGTGACAAAAAGTCTGCGGCGCTTAAGGCGGAGACAAGACGCTTGAGAAGGTCTTCATCCTGCAGAACCGCCGCCATTTCGCTCAGAATCTTGAGATGTCTTTCCCGTCCTCCCGCAAGGAGTACCACCAGACGTACCGGATTATTCCGGTCACTGTCCCAGTCAAGTCCTCCGGGAATAACGGCCACCGCCATTCTGTTTTCTTTACTGCCGGGAATTACCGCATGGGGAACAGCCAGCAGGGGGCTCAATCTGGTAGAGAGGGATACCTCCCGTTTCTGAACCAGCACCTCTATCCGGGCTGCATCCATGCCTCCCAGATCTTCAGCCACAGCACCGCAGAGCCGTCGTATAACCAAGTCCTTGCTGACCTGTTGATCCGCCGGGTAAATAAATACCGAACCTTCCGATAGCATGCGGCTGAAAATCGTCATTACCTTCAATAATACCCCACGGAAATCCCCTGTCAAGGATTCGGCTGTAAACCTGCAGCGGCCTTATAAAAAAAGAAAACCGATTAATCCCGCTGCTGCGATTATCAGGGCGGGGTGCAGTCTGAAAAGTCTGAGAACAGCATAGGCAGCCAGGGCAATAAGGACCGGACCATACGAATCAAAGGCGACTCGGCCGATGGACCAGGCGCTGTAAAAAATCAGGGCCACAAGGGCAGGCTTCAGTCCCAGCAGGGCCCCCTGAATCCAGGGGGAATGATAAAAACGGTCCGCCACGGACCACAGTACGATCACGATAAGGATTGGTATCAACAGGACCCCTGATGTCGCAGCGATGGAACCCGGAATTCCGGCCACCCTGTATCCGATAAAGGTGGCGGAGTTTATGGCGATTGGTCCCGGGGTAAGCTGGGATATGGCTATAAGGTCTGCGAAGCGATGGGGAGAGAGCCAGCCGTGCACCCGGACGACCTCGGCTTCGATGAGGGGGATAGCTGCGTATCCGCCGCCGAAACTGAAGGCTCCGATTTTGCTGAAAACAAGCAGCA
>Ga0334898_1001113_pt1 | contig 33340 bp, 32 predicted proteins | sample GraSluR3_MG_10_FD_207228 | JGI IMG/M metagenome (GOLD analysis project Ga0334898, IMG submission 207228) | Sludge microbial communities from methane-producing bioreactor in Wageningen University, Netherlands - Granular Sludge_3_08-R3 | ecosystem: Engineered > Bioreactor > Anaerobic >... | reverse complement strand
AGCCCCGTACATGAAAGACACGCTTCGTCGAGGATCGCACCTGAGTACCACGGAACATGCAACTCTGTGGGAAGGTAGGGGAACCATCCTCTAAGGCTAAATACTCCATGGACCGATAGTGAACTTAGTACCGTGAGGGAAAGGTGAAAAGAACCCCGGAAGGGGAGTGAAATAGAATCTGAAACCATGTCGCCTACAACCAGTCAGAGCACGATAGCGTAAGCTCGTGTCATGACGTGCCTATTGAAGAATGAGCCGGGGAGTTGTATGGTCGAAGCCAGGTTAAGAGGAGACCCTCGAAGCCGAAGCGAAAGCGAGTCTGAACAGGGCGTTAGTTTCGATATACAGACCCGAAACTGGGTGATCTACCCATGGCCAGGATGAAGCGGAATTAAGCCTCCGTGAAGGTCCGAACCCGTTCAGGGTGAAAACTGATGGGATGAGCTGTGGGTAGCGGAGAAATTCCAATCGAACCCAGAGATAGCTGGTTCTCTCCGAAATGCATTTAGGTGCAGCTTCGGATGATCTCTGCTGGAGGTAGAGCACTGAAAAGGCTAGGAGCCCCACCCGGTTACCAACCCTTATCAAACTCCGAATGCCAGCAGATTACAATCCGAAAGTGAGACAGCGAGTAATAAGATCCGTTGTCAAAAGGGAAACAGCCCAGACCGCCTGCTAAGGTCCCCAATTACGACTAAGTGTAAACCAAGGAAGTGTAGATTACGAAGACAGCCAGGATGTTGGCTCAGAAGCAGCCACCATTTAAAGAGTGCGTAATAGCTCACTGGTCTAGTGATTGCGCGCCGTAAATGTTCGGGACTAAGTCGTAAACCGAAGCAGCGGATAGGTCCGTAAGGATCTGTGGTAGGAGAGCGTTCCTGCATCAGTGAAGGTATACCGTAAGGAGTACTGGAGAGGCAGGAAGTGAGAATCCCGGCTTGAGTAGCGCAAAGCAGAGTGAGAATCTCTGCCACCGGAAGTCTAAGGTTTCCTGGGGAAGGCTTGTCCTCCCAGGGTTAGTCGGTCCTAAGTCGAGGCCGAAAGGCGTAGATGATGGCCAACAGGTTAATATTCCTGTACCGCGATGACCGTTATGAACAATGGAGTGACGGAGAAGGATAGAGAAGCCAGGCGACGGAAGTCCTGGTCCAAGCGTCAAGGAAGAAGTGCAGGCAAATCCACACTTCGCGTTTCTGAGGCGTGACGGGGACCCGCAAGGGGAAGTTCTTGATTTCATGCTTCCGAGAAAACCTTCTAGTCAGGGCAATCGCGCCCGTACCGCAAACCAACACAGGTAGACAGGGAGAAAGACTCCTAAGGTGTACGAAAGAACTCTCGCTAAGGAACTCGGCAAAAAGGCCCCGTAACTTCGGGAGAAGGGGTGCCTAACCACTCGCAAGAGTGTCGTAGGTTACAAGAAATAGGCTCAGGGGACTGTTTACCAAAAACACAGGTTTCTGCTAAGTCGTAAGACGCTGTATAGGAGCCGACGCTTGCCCAGTGCTGGAAGGTTACGAGGAGGGGTTAGGACTTCGGTCCGAAGCTCTGAATCTAAGCCCCAGTGAACGGCGGCCGTAACTATAACGGTCCTAAGGTAGCGAAATACCTTGTCGGGTAAGTTCCGACGCGCATGAAAAGCGTAACCATCTGAGCGCTGTCTCGGCGAGAGATTCGGTGAAGTAGCAGTACCGGTAAAGATGCCGGTTACTTGCAGCAGGACGGAAAGACCCCGTAGAGCTTTACTATAACTTGGCATTGGGCATTTGTACTTTATGTACAGGATAGGTGGGAGACGTGGATCCTGGATCGTCAGGTTCAGAGGAGTCACCCTTGGGATACCACCCTTAAAATATGAATGTTCTAACGATATCCCTTGAATCAGGGTATCGGACAGTGTCAGGCGGGTAGTTTGACTGGGGCGGTCGCCTCCCAAAGTGTAACGGAGGCGTACAAAGGTTCCCTCAGCGTGTTTGGAAATCACGCGTAGAGTATAAAGGCATAAGGGAGCTTAACTGCATAGACAGACATGTCGAACAGAAACGAAAGTTGGTCTTAGTGACCCGGTAACTCCGAATGGAAGGGTTATCGCTTAACGGATAAAAGCTACCTCGGGGATAACAGGCTTATCCTTCCCAAGAGTCCATATCGACGGGAGGGCTTGGCACCTCGATGTCGGCTCGTCGCATCCTGGAGCTGAAGCCGGTTCCAAGGGTTAGACTGTTCGTCTATTAAAGCGGCACGTGAGCTGGGTTCAGAACGTCGTGAGACAGTTCGGTCCTTATCCGCTGCAAGCGTTGGATATTTGAGTGGGTTCGCCCCTAGTATGAAAAGATCGGGGTGCGGAGACCTCCAGTGTACCAGTTATCACGCCAGTGGTACGCGCTGGGTAGCTGTGTCTCAAAAGATAAGTGCTGAAAGCATCTAAGCACGAAGCTTCCCGCAAGATAAGATATCCCATCTGTAAAAAGAGTAAGAGCACTGGAAGACTACCAGTTTGATAGGATGGAGCTGAAAGAGCTGAGAGGCTTGTGAAGGTGACCATTACTAATCGCTCGAGGATCTTTTACGAATCGCACTGCTTGTTACGAAACTTCCTTGCTTAGACATTCGCTCAATATACATTGATGGAAAAACTAGACCAAATGATTTTGGATTTTTTGGCTGGTGGCGATACTGATGAGGGTACACCCGTTCCCATTCCGAACACGGAAGTTAAGCTCATCGAGGCCGATGGTACTTGTTGGGAAACTGACTGGGAGAGTAGGAAGCCGCCAGCCTTTTTTTTATGCTTTTTTTTCCACGGCTCCTTGTGTTAGTTCTTAAACAACCGTTGTAAATGCAACTTTATATACGGTAACCAATCATTTCTTTCCTTTTATAGTCTTTTTCCCTTCCGAATTTCTTATTCCAAAAAGTATTCTCATGCTTTTTGTCCAGTGGAATCAAACAAATTAGGAGGAATTATGAACACAATTAGAGAACGTAAGCGTGCATTTACGCTAGTCGAGTTGTTAATAACAATTGGCATTATCGTTATTATCGCAGGAGTAGCTGTTCCACAAGTGGCAGGTTATATCAACCGAAGTAAATCAGCCCGTGCCAAAATGGATCTATCTACTATATCCACCGCTATCAAGTGTTTTTACACCGATTGGGGACAATATCCAGCATCTTTGAACGATTTACTGGGTATTGATACGACCGATGATGCCATTAACACAAGTGCTAGTTATACAATAGCCGGGCTTCCCGGTGGAATTGATTATTTAGGCGTACGCATCCCTGTTGATATTTTTAATCAAGCTGCTTCAGATAACGAATACCAATATCATATTTTTGATGACCATCAAAACTATATAATTTGGTCCATTGGACCCAACAAAACAGCAGAAATTACTGATACATCAGCAACGTTTGCTACCGATACGATTACTATTTCATACACCGATGAGTTTGATGATATTTATGACTCCAACTGTATAGTTGTGCTTTCTGAAGGATAGCTAAACCCCGCAGATTCATGCAAAAAAATGTTAGATTCCAACGAATAAGATATTCAAGAAAACCGGGGTTTACCTATTTGGAAACCCTGGTTTCAGTTATATGTATACTCACTTTCTTAGGGGGTTTTCAAAACTGGATGGTCTTTGTCCATTCTCATAAAACACATGCACACCTTCAGCGCAAACTGTCCGAGACAAGTCATTTTATTGCTTGCCAACTCCACAATACAAACCAAGACTGGATTCATGAAGAAACATTTTTTACAACACCACCAGCCTATCAATCATTCACAAGCGATCCTTTCGTGACAATACCCGTTACGCTAGATAGTGCTTCCTCTTATTTTTCAATCTCTCTACCTCCCGAAATTCACGAAAATCCTTATCAAGTTCTTATTTCGAAATCTCTAGGGTCTGTTTACGAACAAGAATATATTTTTTATCATGTGATTGTTTTTGTCACGCTTGAGTCGAAAAACTTTTTTGCAACATCTTTTTTTGCAAAAAAAGCTATGAATACATAAGATGAAAATGAAATGAAACCATTTCAACAACAGAAAAGAAGTACTCTCAAAACATTTAGTACGGTAGAAACCGTAGTAAGTGTTGTGCTCTGTGGAATGATACTAGTTCCTATTGGAAATTGGATCCAGATGTACTCTCAATCGTTTTACAACAATAGCAAACAAAATTCTGTATACTATGACGTTTTGTTTTTGCTAGAAGACATCGAAACGCAGTGGACGCAGTTCCTGTATGAACCCATTTCTATTCGCCCAAAAGAGGGTATTAGTGAACAAATATTATCTTTCAAAACAGTGGACCAAAAACTTATTCGTTATTATACAAAAGGCAATGAGGTTGGTAGGGATACCGGATACGGAACCTTTCAAAATTTAACACAAAAAGTAATTAAAAAATTCATGGTAACGAGATACCCTGATGGGGATTCTTTACAAATCCAAATCTGTATTGAAGACATTCTCGGTAGAACGTATTGCAGAATGCTTTTTTTTAAATTAACCCCATGAGAAAAGAACATACTCTTTTTTTTCACCAGAGTTTTTGTCGAAACCACAAAGGCTTTGCTCTGCCTTCCGTCGTGTTCATCATTTCACTCCTTTTACTACTGTCCATATATTTCATGCAACAGACAATTCGAAATCAGTTTGCTATGCAAGCGCAGTTAGATCAAATTAAAATGGATCAGGCAAAAGAAGTAGGGGAAATGATCTTGATCGATTTGTATAAAAATGGAGGACGAGAAGGATTAAAATTGAAGTTGTCCCAACAGCCAAAAGTGTATTTAAAGAGTAGCCCCTTGCATGCGGAAGATATGGTTTTGGTATATACATTCATCAATGAAACATCAAAGAAGATCATCTGTCAGATGTCAGTATTTTTGTTAAAACCTGACCAAAAAGGGATTGATTCACATCCACTTTTGAAAGTACCTTTGTATGTTAATTCTTACCACAAATGCTATGTGTTGTCTCATCAATACATCTATCCAACAACATTAACCATGAAATATACCATTTCGACTGAAGAAGAAACCAATGGAAAAATTTTGAAACGAGAGATTGTGAAGGTGTATTATCGTGGCTAAGGCTGTATTGTTTGCCATGCTTCTTCTTTTTTCAGTTGAAGATATACGCAAGCAAAGCATTTCTGTTAGTTGGTTTTGGGGTTTGTTTTTTATCGTTTTTATCTTTGTCTGGGTACCTGTTTCTTGGACCATCTCTGTAAGTTCTTTACAATGGCTATCTATAGTGCAGAATGCTGTATCGAATATTACGGGGTATACAGCTATCCAAGACTGGATAGCTGGAATAGAATACAACGGATTGCTTTCATTTGTACTGTTGGACTCCTTTGTTTCCACATCTTGGATTGGAGTACTATGCACTACTTTATGTAGAGGAATCATTGGCTTTGTGCTGATGTTTCTTCCGTATATATTGTCCAAAAAACAGGGATTGGGAGAAGGAGATATTATTTTCTTTGGTTTGCTCTCACCTTTGTTTCCTGTGCCCATAATATGGGCCTCTTATTGTATGACCTTTCTTGTAGGAAGCATCTATGCCATTGTTGTTTTATCTCTACAAAAAGTGAATCTTGTAGGTACAACCCAACTAAAAAAAATTCCATTGATTCCCTTCATATCTTTTGGTTACATTTTGGGCATGCTTTTGTAAGATGACAAGGAAATCTGCCCACATCCTCTTTGAGCTCTTTTTTTGGTTGGCATTGATTGTGATTCTAAGCGGATCATTCATATCTTTATCAAGAGATGTTTTACAACAACGACAGCTCGATATTTGTATTAGCACGCTAGCAGAAGATCTTCAAATGCTTCGAATGAAATCAGTTTCAACGCATCAAAATTTAAAAGCAGTGTTTTATCCAACCCAAAACTATTATGTCCTTGAAACGGAAGAAAATGGTTTGGATTGCCCTGGTAAATACATCAAACGAACGTTTCCTACCAATATTGGTTATCCTTATTATTTTGGAATTGCAATGCCTGCTTATGTTGATGAATATGGAAATATCTGTAGCGGTTCCGTCGAATTTGGCTATAGTGGGTCTCCTCTGCTCCCTCGGACGGTTACATTCAAATATACAGGGACCCCTTCGGCAGGAGGGCACATTATTCTAACTTCGTTTCCTGATTTGCGTAGTAGTGTAGTAATTGTAAAGGTTGCTACAGGCAGAATTCGGGTTGGCCGGGTATCTTTTTTTTCAATGGATTCGTAGTCATCGTTTACAAATTGGAACAATTCTTTACCGATTCGTCATTATTTACCAAAAAAAATTTATATAATGAATAGGTGACGGATCATTTATTTTTTTTATGGGACGTACTTTTTGTTGGAGGTTTGTATGACAAAAAGCAGTAAAGTACTTATAGCAACGATTGTTTGTATGTTGTTGACGGGGTTTGTGTTTTCTTCTCCATTGCTGCAACTGTTTTATCATGATGCAGAGCCTTTCAAGTTTTTTGGATATCAATTTACAGCTGAATTTGAACCCATCGTAATTGCTTCTGTTAAAGATGTTCCAGAAGGAACAGGACATTCTTTTAGCGTCAAGCTAGATCTTCCTTATGCAGGTCCACAATATGTTCGACAAGATATTTATGGAATGCTTACGAATATCGATGGAGAATTTCATGCTTACAGTGCCGTATGTCCTCACCTTGGATGTATTGTAAGATGGGACGAAGAACAAGTATCTGAGAAAAGAATATGGTGCAATTGCCACAATGGTGCTTTTGACCCTACCACAGGGGATGTTACAGAAGGACCTCCCCCTAGAGGTTTGCCAGTGTATACCGTTATGGTTGACGGCGATGATATCTATCTAGAAAGCATTGAAGAAGGTGCACAATGAGAGACATCCAAGCAAAAACGGTATCGTATTTAAACAATCCTTTTTACTACCTTGGCGGAATTACTTTTATATTTTTAGTGTTTCAAATTCTTTCGGGAACCTTTTTGTTCATGAATTTTGTTCCTACCATTGGTGGAGCGTATAACACTCCCATTCCGGGCGCATATGGCTCTTTGGTTTATATCACAAACCAACTCCCCTTTGGGGTTTACTTGCGAACCTTTCATCGATATGCTGCTATGGGCATGCTTTTGTTTTCTTTTCTCCATTTGCTGCGAATGTGGATGACCAATAAAATTACAAAACCAAGAAATCTGGGTTGGGTTAGCGGTTTGGTCCTTGTCTTCTTGGTGGTTGTGATTATCTATACGGGGTTCTTTTCTTCGTATACCCCCCGTTTTGAAGCTATGTTAATGAAATGGGCTGAGTTTTTCGAATATGGCCGTAGACAATATCAAGATTTGTTAACGGTCAATTTTGGTCTTCACCTATTGCTACCAATTTTGATCTTACTAGGTCTCATAGTGCATTTTAAACGAATTGCTAGACCGAAAATTACCCCACCGCTATCATTGTTTCTTATTCTTACAGGGTTTATGATTCTTTTAACAGCAGTTTTTCCTCTTCCTTATTTACCCGAAACACCCGTTCCTTATGAGGGCACTGCTCCCTCTTTTCTGCAACAAATTTCGGTTCCACTCATTTTTCTAGCTGTCTGTATATTGCTTGGTTTTATTCCTTTGTTCTTACAACGAAAACAGCTTTTTGCAAAAGTGGATCCAAATCGATGCACAGGATGTTTGTATTGTGTTGATGTATGTCCTAAGAAGGCCATTAAGCCAATCACAAAAGGACAACGCATTGTTGCATTTGTAGAGGAAGCAAAATGTCAAGGATGTGGCATATGCGAGGCGACCTGTAGATCGATTGCAATACGCATCTACAACGATCCAAAAAAATCCATTCAAGAGGAGGTTCGGGCAATATGGCTAACAAAGAATTAATATATCTTTTTCCCTGTTTAGCAGAACAAAGAAAAAGACTTCTCCAAGAGATTCAAAAAAAGTACCCTTTTATACAGGTCGTTCCTATTACCTGCGCAGGAAGATTTAATACAAGTCTAGCACTCAAGTTAATACATGAAGGTGCAAAAGGAGTGATCGTTCTCGGTTGCGAACCAGGAGATTGTCATTACCGAGAAGGGTCTGTTTTTTCTGAAAGACGATTTCTTTTAACGAAGCATACATTGAAAGCTTTTGGAATTGAAGAAGATCGTTTTCAAGCTATTTGGCACAAACCCTCAGATTTTCGCAAAACAATGACAGAAATTGATCGTTTTGTTAAACATCAAACCGAATTCGATCATAAAGGGGGGCACCATGAAAAAGCAAATTGAACAAAACGTTCATCAGCTTCTAACAGAAATATGGAAACCAGGAGACTTGCTCATTGCTTGGAAAAAAGCATCTTTGCCTGGGCACCGTATACCTGCTTTTATCTACCACAAAGAAGAGATTCAAGAAACTGTATTTGACTCCTTCTGTGATATATCTTTAGCAAAATATTTGAACGAACAGAATCGGCAAGAAATACTACCCAACTCTTTTCAAGGAACAATTCATGTTGTTTGCAAACCTTGTGATGCCAAATCCGTTATGCAAACATTTGCAGATCAACAGATTTCAGAAGATCTTGTAAGTTTGATTGTAGTTGCTTGCGATGGCGTGGTTAATCGTAAAAAAATCGAAAATCAAATAGAGCAATCCATTGTTTCCATAACCGAAACCGATTATCAGATGATCGGCACAGATATTGCAGGCAAAGAGCATGCGTTTGAAAAAAGAGAAGTATGGCTAGACAAATGTGCAGATACAAGCCATTGTGAACTGCCCTATTACTTTGGGTATTATTTTGTAGGAGAAGAAAAAGAACACCGCAGACGGGTGAAAAATCTATATCGTACCCATAAAAAATTACCCCAGGATACCTTACCTCCTGCCGACCTACAAAAGATGATCCATCAAGAGCTAAGTAGGTGTATCCGTTGCAATGCTTGTCGAAACATTTGCCCAGCTTGTTTTTGTTCGGATCAATGTGTATTCGATAAACCAAAAGAACCCGTAAAACTGCTAGACAATCATGTCACTACAGAAAACAATATTTTGTATCACATGATTCGATTTCACCACGTGGCTCCAAATTGTACCGGTTGTGGTGAATGCGAAAGAGCTTGTCCGAAAGATATCCCTCTGCATATATTCTATGAATATTTCAACCGATGTATGGAAGAAGAGTTTGGTTATAAGGCTGGAAAAACGAACGATGAACGACAAAAGCTTCTGTCCTACAATCTTGGCGAAGATTTGGTGTAAGGAGGAATCATGAGAAAGAGACTCAAAATTAACAATTTACATGCCTTTCTACAGGAAATCCAAAAGCAAGGATCCTTGATTGCTCCTGTTAAAACCAATACAGAGGAACGCGAGTTTATGCCTGTAGAGAAGATTTCACAAGTGGCATTAGAAGGGAGCAATCCCCTTCGATCTCCCAAAGAATACCTTTTCCCACAAATGGAAACAATGTATCAATACCATATACAAAAAGAAGGAAAAGCAACCATAAAAGAAACGTTGCATCAAGAGCCACAAATCATCATTGGAATCCGACCTTGTGACTTACACGCCCTATCGTATGCAAAAGAATTTTATTCCACAACCCATAAAGATGTCTATATATTGGAAAGATGGAAACACACAACTCTCATTGGATGGGCATGTCAGACTCCCTTAAATACCTGTTTTTGTACATCTCTTGGCGATTCCCCTGTTGATTCGAAGTGTGCTGACATTATGATGGCCAAAACCGACCAGTTTTACATTCTAGAAGTTCTTACTGCCAAAGGAAAAGACTTGGTCGAGACCGTGGGTTCCTTGCTTGAAGACTCACCTGATGCCGATGATGATATTATTCCCACTATTCGACGTCAAACAGAAGCTATGATTCGCGAGAAAGTGGATCTATTATCGATTAAGGGGCGCATTGATTCTGCCTATTCCTCTTCTATTTGGAAGAAATATAGTGATACATGCATTGCATGTGGTGCTTGCACATTTAACTGCCCAACTTGTACCTGTTTTGATACAGCTGATCAACTCGAAACCTGTCAAGATGGATGTCGATATAGAACGTGGGATACATGTCAGAATTATGCCTTCACCTTGCATGCTTCAGGTCACAACCCCAGAGGTACAAGAGAAGACCGATTGCGACAGAGAGTGATGCATAAGTATCATTATTCGGTTGAACAACTAGGTCTTTTTTCCTGCACTGGATGCGGACGATGCACTCGGTCTTGTCCTGTAAATATCGACATGGTATCCATTATTAAAGACATTAAGGAGGTTGTTTCTCATGGAGAAGAATAAAAAAACCCCTTCATCCACACATAATCCCTATGTTCCATTCTTTGCACAAATTCGCGAAGTTGGGCAACAGACGGCTACAGTTAAGCACTTTCGTGTAGAGCTGCCAAAAGGAAATGTTCCCAAGAATTTTATTCCAGGACAGTTTTATCAAATTTCTCTTCCTGGGGTAGGAGAGGTTCCGATTTCTGTATCTGATTACGACCCAACAAACAATACTCTCCTTTTTTGTATTGCAAAAACGGGTGTTGTTACAACCCAAATTCACACGTTGCAAAAAGGGGATTATCTCGGTCTAAGAGGACCCTATGGAAACGGTTTTCCTATGGAACAGTTTCAAGGAAAACATTTGGTTCTTGTTGCTGGTGGTATTGGGCTTGTCCCGCTTCGAAGTGTCATTGAAGATTATTTTCGACATCAAGACCAGTACGGCGAGCTTGAGATTTTGTTTGGTGCAAGGAATTCACAAGAAATCATTTATCGCGAAGAAATGAAACAGTGGCGATTGATGAAAAACACAACCTGCAAAATTACAATTGATAAACATGAAAAGGGCTGGGATGGTAATGTAGGGTTTGTTTGCAATCTTGTTGATAAGACTTATTGCGATTGTAGCGAAGTTTTGTTCCACCACTTATCTCCTGAAAAAAACAATACCGTCATATTAATTGTTGGCCCCCCAGTAATGTTCCAATCCATTCTTGATAATCTGTCAAAAATGCAATTTCCAGATGATTCTGTATATGTTTCTCTTGAAAATCATATGAAATGTGGAATTGGTAAATGTGGACATTGCAATTGTGGAAGCAAGTATGTTTGCCAAGATGGACCCATTTTTTCCTGGAACGAGTTAAAAACTCTGGTAAAAGAATACTAGGAGGAATATATGCCTGCACGAGAGAACACATGGCAAAAAATTACGTACTGGATCAAAAATAGATTTCGAAATATTGATCTTTTTGATGAAACATTGCAGCCTAAACATCCAAAGAATCCAGCCTACTGGATTGGCGGAATGCTGTATTCTGGATTATTGATTCAAATACTTTTAGGATCCATATTGGCCATTTATTATATTCCCTCCTTTGAAATGGCATACCGAAGTGTTGAATCCATTATGGAGCTACAACTAATGGGTGTCACGATTGGTCCATGGCTGCGAGGTTTCCATCGATATTTGGCGGATGCGATCATTATTTTAGCAATGCTCCGCGTGTTCCGACTTTTCTTCGCAGCAGAACACAAACAACCTCATGAGTTTACGTGGTTTTGGGCGGTACTTTTTGTAGTAATTACAACTGTTTTTGGCTTTAGCGGCTATATATTGCCCATGGATCAAAGAGCCTACTGGGCAACAACAATTGGAACTACAATGCCTTCTTTTGTCGATGAATTGCCTCTTTTAGGAAACCTTCATCTGGGCTCCTTTATTCAATTCATTGCTAGAGGTTCGGTTGTTATCTGTACCAACACTCTTACGCGTTTCTATGCACTTCACTATGTATTGCCTGTGGGTGTTGTAGTAATGGCCGAGTCCTACTTCTATTTTTTTAGAAAAAAACGAGTCAATCTACCTGCTTTAGGAGTGATTTTGCTTTTTGCAATTGTGATTGTGTGGCAGATTCTCGAACCAGCTCATTCTTTAGCCCCCGCTGACCCATCGTCCCCTCCTGAGCACATATTGCCTGATTGGTATTTCCTTTTTGTTTACTATTTCTTGAAAATTCTAGACTTTTTATGGGGAATCCTCTTCAATATCATCTTTTTAGTGTTTGTCATTTTCATGCCATATATTGAAAGAAATCATTTCAAAAAACCTTCCAAAAGACCTCTTTGGAATTCCCTTTTAGTTCTTGGGTATGCATTGTTTATTATTCTTTCTTGGAGATCAGCCATATATTCTGAGTCTGAAATTTTACGAGGAGACATCCCTTGGATTTTTGGAGCTTACATTGTGTTTATACTAGTTTTTGGATGGTGGCAAAAGAAAGTAGAGAGCAATGAAAAAAGAAAAGGCGCATTGGTTCATAAAAAATAGCCACTGGTTGTTTTGGGTGGCATTAATACCGGCCGTAGTATCAGGCAACGTGATCTTTTCGAAAACACAGTTGCTGTTTCGTTTTGGGTTTGGAGCAACTCACTTTTTGCAGCTTTTGATTGCAATCATTTTCTTCATTGGTTCTGTCATTTTTCTAGGATTCATTATCTATCTTCATGATACAAGAGATGGAAACATTAAAAGACACATATCATGGTTCGATTCTTGGATACAAAAATGGCATTTAGAGGAGTAACGATATGAAAAAAAGTGAACAATTACTAACAGCTTTGTCATATGTACTGTTAGCTATCATTGTGATATTATTAGGGGTATGTTCTTCGTATCATTTAGCAGGAGAACAAAGATTGTTAGTTGTTTGTGCAGGAATTATCCTGATCTTGTTTGGGGTCGTTTTAACGATCGAAACCAAAATTAAGTGGTTGGAGGCAGAAAAAAAATCATCGAAATGAAAACACTTCGGATTTGCTTGATTGTTCTCTTGAGTTTATCTGTTACAGGGACTACCTTGCTTGTTCACTCTGTGCAGGGGAGTGCGGATGTAACAATTGAGCCAGCTTCTGTTTCTTTTTCGATGACCTCAACAGATCGAGATACCAAAGCTGTTGAAATATCGAACCACACTACCCACCCCATTCAATTTGCTGTAGTAAAGCAGTCATCATCAATATCGAACTTGAATGTACAAGGATTACAATCCAACGAAGTTCCCTCCGAGGAAGTTGGATCTCCGTGGGTAACACCACAATATGATTATGCAAGAACCGGTTACAACAAGATTGAATCTACTTCACCTCCCTTTGAGCAAAAATGGCGATCCACTTACGGCAAAGCAGTAATGCCTCCAGTTTTATCAGGAAACAACCTCTATTTGCCATCAGAAGATGGTAGAATACATCATATTCATAGTAGAACAGGTGTCAAAGAAGATTCCTATCACATAGGAGAGGCTATTTATTCGGTTCATCTTTATACCAGGTACTTGCTTGTAGCAACCAACAAAAACCTTGTTTTATTTGACCGAATTGCCAAACAGGTTATCTGGACAAAACCCTACTTTGTTCCCAGTCTGTATGGCATAGCTGCGTGGGAAGGTCTACTATTCATCGGAACGCAATCGAATCTGATTTGTTTGGATCTCATTACAGGGCGCGAAGTATGGTATCGACAAGGAAGGTGTGATTTTATAGCCACCGACAAAGGAATTCTTACGGCAGTTTTGAATCAAACAAGTCTTTGGGTGGGACGCTGTCAAACAGGTAGTGAAGTATACTCTATTACAACCAATCACCCAATTCCAGGGTCCCCCGTATTGTATGACCAAAACATTTACTATTGCACCACCGACGAAGACAACTCTCAAAGCGCAGTAGTATGTTTTTCCCTTGATGGAAAAGAACAATGGAATCACCCTTTAAAAGACTATATTACATCTTCTATGGCCGTAGACGAACAATATGTCTTTTTTTCTACCGGTACAGGAAAGGTCGTTGCTTTACATCAATCCACTGGCCAAAAGAAGTGGGAAAAAGATGTAGGAACCACCATTTTAATACCACCTATTGTAGCGTGGAATACTGTATATTTTGGTGGAAACAATGGAAATATCTATTGTTTTGACCGAAACAACGGAGCGGATATTTGGACTCATCAAATGTCCTTTCCTATTAACTCTCCCCTAGTCATGGCACAAGGATTTTTGTATGTAGAAGACAACAGTGGCAACATGTTTGCGTTTTGTAGAGTTGGCGAAAATGTTATTCCGCCCTTTGCCCCAGCAAGACTAAAGGGGTACCCAGGTTCGCAAAAATTTATCTTAAGCTGGGATATAGAGCAACCCAAACCTGATTTAGCAGGATTTCATATTTATCGCAAAAAAGAATTTGAAAGAGAGTTTTCCTTTATCGATACAACAGGTATTGTGAATTACTACGTGGATGAACCTCTTGAAAATGGTGTCACCTATCGATATGTCGTACGATCATTTGATACGTATGGCAACGAAAGCACGAATTCGAGTATGGTATCTGGCATTCCCTCTCAGAGCCTCACGCCCGTGTGGTTGGATTACCAACCCACTTCGGGGAGCATTCCTCCACAAGACTCTGTCATCCTTACTGTAAAAGCAGATAGTACATTGGTTCCCCCTGGAGAGTACCAGGCAGAATTGCTTGTGCTGCTATCCGGTATAGAAAAAGAACATACAAAAATGCTCATTCCTGTAAGCATGAAAACCTCTAAAGGAGATCCTTCGGTTCTTCAACCTCCTTCTCTTCAGAGAATAACAGGATCTGATACAAGAGCCACTTTGTACTGGAAGAAGTACCCAGGTATTTGGTCTATTGAAATTTTTCGATCCACCGTTTCAGGCGACGAAATGGTTCTTATAGATACTGTACACGGCCAAGAAGCTGTCTATGTTGATGACACTGTCAAAAACGATATCAAGTACTACTATACCTTAAAAGCAGTCACCCAAGACGGCATATATAGCGATTTTTCCAACGAGTTATCCATTGTCCCTCGACCTGCTGCACTGCAGGTATACAAGGATACTGCCATCACTGTCTTTCATCCAGTGTTTAACATCCAAGGTCGTGCAGACCCAAAAGCAACATTATTTGTGCACGGTCGGCCTATTTCCTTATCTTCTAATGGAGAGTTTGAAGCATCTGTGGGAGTTCCAGCTGGAAGTAGTAAATTGGTGTTTAAAGCAATTGCTACAGACAAAACTGTACAAGAAAAAGAAATCGATATAAACTGCATTGCAGAGTCCTATACAATACGCCTGCAAATACAAAATCAACAAGTGTATGTAAATGATCTTCTATGGCCTTGGGATTTAGAAGCCCCTCCTATTTTACAATCGCAACGAACATTCGTTCCTCTTCGCTTTGTCAGCGAAATTGTAGGGGGAAGTGTTCAATGGGATCCCCAAGAAAAACGCATTCAAGTTTTGTATAAACAAAACGAAGTAGTATTATGGATAGGTAAAAGAGAAATTTTAGTAAATGGCAAAACAGCAGAGATTGATGCTGCCCCATTCATATGGAACAACCGCACGCTGGTACCGCTCCGTTTTGTTACAGAGCCTTTGGGAGCAACTATCCAATGGGATGATGAGACACAAACAATCTTGCTATATTTCTATTTCACGTAAAAGAGGTATAAACAATGATAGTACAATGTAAAAAAAATGACCTAAGCACTATTTTACAAGAGATGATTACCGTGATTCCATCTAGCTCGTTAGTTCCAGTATTAAACTGCTTTCATTTTTCTGTTAAAAATCAAACGATTACTATTACAGCCTCCGATTTAGAAATTGGGTTTACAAGCAATCTAGAATGTGAAGCAGATGGGGATGTGACCGTAGCAATCCCTGCTAAATTGCTGGCGGATATTATTAAAAACATGGAAGAAGAGTTTATTAAGTTAGAGTTTCAAGATTTGCACCTTACGATATACGGCGTAACAAATCACTTCTCAATTCATTGCATAAATCCAGAAGAGTTTCCTAGTTTGCCTGAGGTTTCAGGGACTTCCTATGAAGTTTCTATCAGCCGCTTAATCTCTCTGTACAACAAAGTATCTCCTGCTGTCTCTCAGAGAATGGAAGGAAACTTGAATTTGCACTGCATTCCTTTGCAATCCGATGGAAACGAACTCCGCATGATTGCTTCTGATGCACAGCGATTAGTTGTGGCCAAAACGATAGAAGAAAAAGACTATGATACAATTCGCGTATTAGCGCTTCCTAAAGTCTTTAAAATTCTTTCTAGAATTGCCATGAAGGCTACTACAGACAAAATGACCATGACGGTAGCTGAACGTGAAATCATGTTTGCTTTTGAAAAACAAACATTGGTATCTCGCCTAGTGGACTCGAATTTCCCCGATTACACCAAAGTGATTCCTAAAGAATCAGCATATCGCTTCATTGTCAATCGTGAAAAACTCATCCATGCCCTTCAACGGCTTTACTTAGTTGTACGCAACAATACGGGCAGGATTAGTATGAAACTGAAAGAAAATTCTATTATGTTAATAGCAAATGACCCAGAAGTTGGATCAGGAGAGGAAGAGGTACCAGTAGAGTACCTGGACCGAAGCGGAGAAGCTTGTGAGGTTCTTTTCGATGCTCGCTATATGATGGAAGGTGTTGATGGTGTCGAAACAAGTCTTGTTGAGTACAACTTGCAAGGCTCTATTCACCCCTTGGTTATCAAAGAGCCTGATTCAGATAAGTATCTGTACGTTTTGGTGACAATACGGATGAAGTGATGTTTGTTGACCATCTACAGGCAACAAACTTTCGATGCTTTGATCATATAGAATCCTCTTTTTCTAGGAATGTGAATGTCATTGTAGGAAAGAATGGTTCTGGCAAAACCAATGCATTGGAAGCACTTTACTTTTCTTTGCAGGGCAATGGTTTTCGTACTCGAAAAGATTTTCACTTGCTCAAGTATGGAGCAACCTTCTTACGAACAGAGGTGAACATTTTTACCCAAGGTGCTAGCAAAACCGTATCCATTGCATGGGAGAAAAACGGTAAAAAAAGCATTACGCTGAATGGTATGGAGAACCAAAGAATTGTTGATTTGTTTAGTACCTGCTATGTTGTTTTGATGACACCTTGCACGCCAGAGTTAGTAAGAGGAGGCCCAGAGTTTCGTCGCAAATTTATTGACCGCATTCATGCGAAAGAGAGTCCGCCCTATCTAGCCATATTAAACCGATATGCGTTGTCTTACAAATCTCGGAATTATCTGCTAAAAAAAGGTCTTCAAGAAAGCCACGATCGAAAACTATATGATACTTTAACACATACTCTTCTTCACCTTTCTACAATCATTCAAAAAGAAAGACAAAAAACGATCGAGAAAATGCAAAACGTTTTCCTTTCTGTTTGTGATCAATTGCAATTTCCTATGCTACAAGAAATTCGCATTGTCTATTCTCCCTCCAATTTGGATGTGAATACTAGGCAGCTCCAGCAGCAAGAGATTTCTCGGGGTACTTCTCTTATAGGTGCCCATTTAGATAGAATCAGCATGAAACGACAAACGAAATCTTTGCGTATTTACGGATCCGAAGGAGAGCAAAAAATTGTGTCGTTTGTATTGAAACTTTGTGAGTTTCATTTTTTAGAGCAAGAAACCAAAAATGTTCCCGTTGTTTTATTGGATGATTTTCAATCGGAACTGGATAAGGATAATTTCCAAGTGTTGCTCGAATTTATACGACCCAAAGCGCAATTGTTTTTAACCTCCTTACAGCCAGACTTGATAAAAGATTGTGGCAAGATACTAAAAATTCAAGATGGATGTGTGTATGGAGAAAATTAATCATTCTCTTCGCTCTTTTTTTTCCCGTCGAAAATACGATCGACAAAATGTGATCGAAAGCTCTTTTATTCATAATGTTTATCCGCTAGCAGTGGGAAAAATGCTTGCACGATCGACAAAAATTCTTGGTTATAAACGGGGGCTTCTTACAATTGCTTGCAAAAACTCCATTTATGTTACAGAATTAAGTCATATGAAAGAAGAGATGATTGAGAAAATCAATAATGAATTGAAGCAAGAATTGGTCAAAGAAATTCGATTTGTGATCGGAAATGTGAGAGTATCAAAACCAAGAAAACGAAAAAAAGTTCTGAATCAGGAACAGAAAGAATGGGTTGAAAGAATTGTTCAGCAAGCCCCAGAATGTTATCAGAACCAGATACGCTCCATGTTAGTTGCGTACAAGGAGAACTCCTAATGTTCAAAAAATGGATTCCTAATATCGTTGTTTTTTCTATTGTTTCTTTTCTTGTGGTTGCCCTGTTTTATCCCTATACGAAGACAACTCCAAGGGGGATCTATTTCGATGGAAGTCAAAGTCAAATAGTGATTGATGGGGAAACCAATGCATCTCCCTCTCTTGTTGTTTTTTTCCCTCCTGCCTATCAATGTTCGCAGGTATCACTAGTACAGGATTCAATCTTACCCAACGGTGAAAAGGGTGTTATTGAAGAAACGCGTGTTCAAATGGAACTACATGTTCCCAATGAAACACTTCCAGTAAGTGCCAATACCATTGTACGCACGTTTCGAAATGGAGACCTGTTTGTGTTAGTTCGCTTGTTCAGTATGGTAAGCATTTCGCAACCTATTCAATTTACCATACAAACAGACACTGATTTTTCCGAAAGTGCCAAAGCCTGGTCCCTGAAATACAATACAGATGAACGTCCTCACGAGAGTACAGTGCCAGATTCAGAATTCATTTCCTATGCACTCTCGTCGGGTATGAATATACTACCTCCAAGTTTGTATTACATCGAAATGAAAAAGGAGGAGTTTTATCTGGATAGTATCTTAGCGGGAGCGCCAAGCGTCTATCAGAAAGCTCCCACAGAGCTAAGCGATTTAACAACTCTTGTAAGAATGAACTCGCAACCCGTTGTTAATTGGACTCCCAAAAAAGCACTGTCTATTACGTCTGCCCTTACACTTGATTCATATCAAACAGCGGAAAGTTGGTTTTTTGTTAGCAAAAGCTCTTTGTTGGACATAACCAACGAAGAAACCTACGAAAATATGAGATCTGCAGACTTTACATTGCGTAAAAAAATTACCAAAGATGGTATTTTTCATATTGCCAGTGAGGATCAGTATATAGGAGCTTCCAACCAACGCTACGATTATTACTACACCTATGCTGGATGGGAAGGCAGACGTTTTATGAACCTGCATCAAAAATATCCCAATCAGAGATTCTTTTACGACATGTTTGCCAATACAGTGTATACTGTAGCTAAGGCTGCTAGTAAATACGGCAACTGGCCATCTGGACATGCTAGTGTTTATTTGTGGAATCTATACAAGTTTCCCAAAAATTATATTGATACACGCTACTGTACAGATGCCGGCTTCTTTTTATTGAAGGCTCATAATGATTATCAAATACCAGAAGCACTGTATACAGGGAAAAAAATTGGCGATTATCTTGTGGATTTAGCCCAAGCAGATCAGAAAATGTATACGCCAAATGGTTTCTTTTTTTACGATTACTATCATAGTGAATATCCAAACACACCAACCCATGCTTCTTTAAATCATATTTTATCAGAGATCAATTATTTACTAGAATTGTATCTAGCTACCCACAATGAAGCCTATTTAACGACAGCTGAACAGATTTTATCAGCTTTGGAAGATACAGAAACTCAATGGATTCGGAAGGACAGCACGCAAAATTATCGATGGTACCACGACCTTTGGTATTGTGTAGTTCCCTCCGAGGATGGTTCCTTATCCTATAAATACCACGATTATACAAAGGATTTAACGTACAAAGACTTACTCAAAACACAATACTTGCTCCAAAAGATTTACAATCGAAGCAGTCCTACGATTGAAAACTTGATTCAACATAAACTTGAGTTTTTGAAAAAAGAAGGCTATGATGTTGAAAAGATTCACCAAGATTTTACGCACAACAATTCAAAATGATTGTATTTTGAAAGAAATATTGGTGAAAACTGGTACACTATTACTATAACCTTGCAATTTTTTAAGAAGGAGAAGTACAATGGCCAATGTGAAATTGATTATTGGAATCACGCTGTCTGCAATTATTGTGATATTTATTGTCCAAAATGTTTCGGTTGTGAATATTCATTTTTTAGCTTGGTCTTTTGAGATGTCTCGTGTATTAATGATGTTTATTCTATTCGTTGGCGGAATAATCACTGGTTGGATTATGCATGAATTCTGGGTCTGTAAGCCTTACCACAAGAAAGTACAAAAGGCAATAGATGCAAAAGAAATAGCTAAAAAAGAAGAAGTTGCAACGATGCAGGAAGAAGAAGAATAAAACCGTGATTAAGAAAACCGCTCCTTTTTTATCTACTTTTTTTTAAGTAAGATTTTCCGTCATGAAAGTATTCCCCAATTCTCTGAAAAAGAGTATTAAAAATCGAGTAGCGCTGTATTTCATGCTCTATGCTTTTGTAGTAGGATGGGTTTTTGCTTTTTTCCATATTGTGACAGTTCCTCTTTTTACCCCAGCTGGATGGATGATGGCTGTTTTGTCATCACTAGGAGTTGTTTTTTTGCTGGTGGGGTTGTTTTTATGGGTTAGTGGGGAATATGGTAAACAATTAAAAAAACAACCTTCCATATTACCCGTTAAGGGTTGCTATGGAATGACTAGGCATCCTATTTTTTCAGGAATATTATTCACATTTACAGGTGTTTACATACTATTCACGGGCTCATATCTGTGCATTATTTATTTTCTGCTATTGTATATTGCTGTTCTTTTTATGCTCCGAAGCACTGAAAAAGAATTGATTGCTCATCATCAGTTGCGTTTTATCTATTACAAGAATTGTGTTCCTGCTATTATTCCTATTCCGAAATCTTTTTCAGCCTCCTATTTTTATCCCGCTTCCTCTGGATGGATTACCAATGATTGTCTAGCGCTAAAAGACCGCTATGTAAACTTCTTTTTGTATCGAATCAGTCAAAACTATATTGCCATCGATACAGGGAAAAACCCACACATTGTTGAGGAAGAATTGAGACGTTATCACATTTCTCCTTCTCAAATCAGCCATGTGTTCCTAACCCATCTAGACCACGATCATTGCGGCGGTTTGGATCTGTTTAAGGAAGCTTCTATCTATGTCTCTTCCAAAGAACCTTTGTCAAAGCGCTTTTCTTGTATTCCACACCATCGTTGGAAACGAATCGTATCATGCCACGATTTTGCTACCCTTGAACACATGCAAGAGACAATCATAGATACGACTTCCATTGCTTCTTACTTAGTACCTGGTCATACACATGGTCATATGAATTATGTTGTCAATGGAACCATGTTTTTTACCGGTGACAGCTTACTGTTCCAAAATGGAAGAATTCGACCTTTCTATTATCTTTTCAATAGAGATCATGCAAATGCTAGACTATACGCCGACTATGTTTATACTTTTCTTCAAGAACACCCCGAGATACAAATGCTTATTTCTAGCCACAGTGGAGTTCTATATAGAGATTCTCAGCAAAATTTTACTTCTGTTGAATGTGAGTACCCCTTTATTAAGGAGGTATTCCTTCTACATTCTATGCCTCTGGATGAGCAAATACAATTGGATGAACGTTGCAGTGGGGAAGGTGCTGTTGAATAGCCCGTCTGCATTCAAATAAGGTTTTGCCTGTTGTACAAATGTCATCAATCAACAAGATAGTTGGATACGACTTACCCCCTACCCAGTTAAACAAGCAAGAAAGATTCTCTTCACGTTGTTTTCTTGTACGTCCTATCTGATCTCGGTCTGTCCATAAAACACGTCTTTGTAGACTGCTGTAATCTTTGGGCAGGCCTGTCATGCGCGATAGAATATCAACAATTAACTCACACTGATTGTATCCTCTTGAATATTTCTTATGCAAGCTCAATGGAACAGGAATAAGAACGCTGTCATGAATGTGCGAGTAGGGAATTTGGGTTTCAAACAAAGGATACATCATTTTGGCAATCCATTGTGCAGCAGGATAATTACGACGATACTTAAGGGAGGTAATTAGTAGCGATGCTTCCTTGGTATAGCGAGAGGAACAAAAAACAAGATCTCCAAAACGACTTGTGAAGCTGCCCTGCGGATAGATAGATTTTTGTAACTGAACAAGACAGTCTTTGCACAAAAACTCTGTATTTGGTTGATTGCAGATGCTACAAGTGGGAGGAAAAAAGAAGTGTTCGATTTCTAGAGAAATATGCGAAAAAAGGTCTTTTAGAAGAGGTTTCATACGGTTTTAACAAAATTCTCCAGTGCAATAAAGTTGTCTTGATTCTTTTTTTGTAAAACCACAACTTCTTCCTTGTACGGAATCTTGTAGGAAGAAGGTTGATAGAATCGATGAAAAGCATTCATCATGTCGGCTGTATCATCCTTGTTTGTTAAAACAGGATCAAGATGCAAAATCTGCGAAAATGTTCTTACTTTAGGATCGTATATAAAGGGCAGGATAGGTTTTTTAAGAAGAGACAGCAGGATCATGAAATGAAGGCGCATGCCAATGCCAAACTGGCATCTGCGTAGCAAAGACAACATGTCTTCAGGGGTGTTAAAAGTGTCAATCAAGTGGGTGGGAACTTTCATTTTTTCTTGCAACAGAATAGAAAACTTTTTGTCATAATCTGGGTAAAAAGGAGTAAATACCAAGGGAAGTTTGGTGGTTTCACCTATATGGTCAAGAAAAGTAGCAATATCATCCATTCTGGAATTGGTATGTTGATTGGGGCCAAAACAAATGGCAACAAAGTTTTCATGATGGGGATACGAATCTATATTGTATGTTTTTTCTGGATGCAACGAAAAAATAGGATCAACTGTGACCGTCATAAGCGAAGGACGGACACCAATTTGGCATAGGAGTTTCTGAGAAGCTTCATCTCGCAGGGTTATTGCTGTGCATTGGTTGAGTACTACTTTGCATAAAAACCGATTGATACTACTGTGCAGAGGACCAATACCATTGGCATAGATAAAAACAGGTTTTCGAAACAAACGAGCAATTTGTATAATACCAAGGTAGTATAGGGGGCTTTTAAAGCTGGTAATATCTTGGATAAGCCCACCACCGCCACTAATAAGGGCATCACATCGGAGGATTTCTTCCACTACAGAAACCAAAGAAAACCGTTCAATGGCGAAAGCGTCTGTAAGGGTGGAAGTGGAGTAGGGATTGACAGATAATACAGAAATATCCAAAGGATATCCTTTCTTTTTCAGCAAAGATAAATCTCTCATAAGGGTTCGGAGAATTGCTTCATCACCTATATTTCCAAATCCATAATATCCTGATAACACAATTCTTTTCTGTGAATGTTTTATGTGACGCTGTGTAAGGTAGAAAGGAAGAGTATTTGCTAGGCGTGAAAACCGCTGTTTTGGTTCCCGTAGGGCTCGATACAACCACTCTAGCTTATGATCTATCCACCACTTAGGAGACCGTTTTGATTGCCCCGACCAGACGTCAAAAGATCCACCAACTCCGATGGCAATTTTGCAAGAAAGCTGGTGTTTCCATTTGGCGATAAAAAGTTCTTGCTTGCCCATACCCAAGGCAACAAATAAAATGGTTGGTTGCGCTTTTTGAATAGCATGAACAATGGTAGGTTCTTCTTGTGGTGAAAAGTAGCCGTCCTGCATACCAGCAATGGTTATGTGAGGATAGTTTGTTGTAACAAACTGCTTGAGCGATGGAAGAATGCTTTTTTTACCACCTAGAAAGTAGACCTTCCAGTGATTTTGATGAGCCATCTGTAATAGATCTGTGGAAAACTCAATACCAGGAATTCTGTTCAGAAAACAAGATTGTTGAATTTTTGCCAAGGATACGATACTCATTCCATCGGGAAGAACTATGTCAGCATTTTCGATGGCTTGGAATACATCTTTTTCTCTTGATGCTTTTGCAAGCATTTCGATGTTCAATGTGACGACATGGGTGCATTCAGAAGAGTCTTGTATAGCGGTTGTGAGTTCAGACAAGATCTGTTCTTTGGGCTTTCCATTGACAGATATGGAACAAATGGGTACAGAATCTTTCAGGATCATTCTGTATATTGCTTCTGTTTTTTCGATCATTGTGTTATTGGAGAAGTACTGGTGAATCATCTTATGACCATTTTTGATGAAAGCATTTTGCTTTTCTTTCGACTGTATCACATCGACCAAAGCCTTCGATAATAGTTGGGGAGATTCATAAATAGAACCGTTGTAGTCATTAATGATTAGTTCGCGAATTCCTCCAACCTTTTTTGCTACTACTGGAACCCCCGCATTCATACTTTCAAGAATGGCAATGCCCAAGGCTTCAGACCGAGGTGTAAAAAACATGACATCGGTCGCTAGGATGTATGGTTGAGGGTGCTGTTGAAATCCTACGAATCGAACATGGTTTTCTATTCCAAGTTGTTGACACAACCTTTTTAAACTCTCTTCTTGTTCCCCTCCTCCTATTAAAAGCAAGTACAAAGGATCGGGACAGGTTTTTTCAAATGATTTTTTTACACTAGCAAATATGCGAATGGTTTCGTCGTAGCCTTTGACAGGCACAAGCCTTCCTAAACTTCCTATGACGTTTGCATGAGCAGGGATGTGTAGCATACTCCGAAGCTCTTGCTTATGAGAGGTGGAGGCAGAAACTTCGACGTCGCCCTCCGTAGGGACGCCATTCTTTACAATGTGGATACGCTCTCTGGAAACGCCTCTGCGAATAAGCTGGGTGGCAACTTCATACGAGACGGCAATGTAAAGAAATGACAAATGAAGGGTCCATTGATCTATGAGGCTGAATACGATCCCTAAAAAACGGGAGGAATAGTCATACAAAGGATTGCTATGGTAGGTTGTTACGATGGGGATAGAGGTTTTTCGTAGTGCAATTCTTCCATACATGTTTGCTTTTAACCCATGTGTGTGAAGAATATCAATGTTTTGATCCTGCACCCATTTACGGATGATAGAGGGAAGGGCGGGGTTCATTTTAGACCGCAGCCGATACGTAGTTTTGTGAATTGCAGAGAGTTTTTCTACAGAATGAGACAAAGCTCCTTGGCCCAAAGAAAAAAAGGAAACGGATACACTATCAGAAGGCAATTTCTCACACAACGTTAAAATATGTCTTCTCCCACCTCCGGCGTCACCACCATCAGCAAGGATACCAATTCGTATTTTTCGCATACGCATAGTATACAAAAAAATAGTGGATTTACTGCAATTGATACACTCGCCAAACTTTTTCAATGGAACCCATTTTGCGCAAAGGATTCATCATGGGTAAGTTTGTGTCAGCAATTTGAGAAGCAGATATCTTGTGGATCCCCCTTTTTTTGACTGCTTGATACAAGTTCTTATACAGAGCCGTATCGAGCCCACTAAAAGGAGCATTGGAACCTAGTATTAACACCCGCGCATGTGCAAAGCGGCGACGATGAATTTTTTGAAACATCTGGAAAAAACCTCTCAGGTCTTGTATTAACAAAGAACTTTTAGAAGGATCAAGGGGAAAGCGATATGAAAAATCAAGGAAGGCTTCATTAATATCCGGTACGGTTATTCCAATACCAACAATGATGCGATCTTCTGTTTCGGCAATATGGATTAGAGATGGCTCCCAAAACATAGTAATGGCTTGTTGCAACGCTTTCTTTTCTCCCATGCAAAGAGGTGAGAATTGCGGGTGTTCAGGGCTTGTCCACAATTTATTGTATAGGGAGACAATGCGATCTACTTCGTAAGCAAGGTTCTTTTTGGACGGGGAGTAAATTCGGATTCCTTTTTTCTGCAGTTGATCTTCCAATGGTCCGTACCGAGATTCGTTTTTTTGTATCCTGTCTAGGTACATTTGAAAACTGTTCTCTTCGACACCAAAGGAAAACCAATCGTTAATCTTTTCGCCAAACGCAGAAAAGTAAGCCTCGTAATAGGGAGGGTGAAACGGTTCCATAAAGGAAGGAGGAGAATCAAAACCTTGAATTTGTAGACCAATTTGAGAGCTGGCATTGAATCGGCCTGGACCAAGAATCGTTGATACCTTTTTTTCTCGCAAGCTCTGGCATGCTGTTTGTATAAGACGATGAGCGATCGTTTTGTCAGAAATACATTCAAACAAACCAATCCAACCAGTTTTTTGGCAAGCATTGCAAGGGAGAAGTGTGTCATATTTATCATCAATCCATGCAGCAATTCGTCCTACGGGCTTTTGGTTTTGATAGGCAACCCAATATTGAACATAGGAACAATGTTCTCTAAAAAAGGGATTTTTTTTAGGATGGAGTTCAAGATACTCTAACAAGAAGAGTTGATATTGGGATTTTGTCCGGTACCAAGGAATGGAAAAAAAAACACGAAAAAATTGATCAAGAAGTTGAGGTTGGCAAGTAACAACAAGCTCTTTATTGAGAAGAGTGCCATAAACAGCAGTTTTACAGTGTAGGTCCAATCATTTGTCCATTTTTTTTAGCAGTGAAGTATGTTGTTTCTTTACTTTCTCTAGTTTTGGTCGTATAGAGATTTGACAGTACATTTGGTGAGGATTTTTTTGAAAATACTGATGGTGATGCTTTTCAGCAGGGTAAAAGGAGTGGAGTTCTGAAATTTCTGTAACAATTGGTTTCTCAAATGTGTTTGAATCGGTAAGGTGTTGGATGTACGATTGGATTGTATTTTTTTGCGCTTCTGTTGTATAAAATATGGCAGAACGATATTGGGTACCGATGTCGGGACCTTGTGAATTAAGTGTTGTGGGGTTGTGAGCAGTAAAGAAAATGGATAGCAATTCTTCAAGACGAATCATCGAAGAATCATATACAACACGAACAGCTTCGGCATGACCTGTTCTGCCTGTACAAACATCTTCGTAGGAAGGATCTTCCGTTGGTCCTCCCGTATATCCTGGCTCTATAGAAACGATACCATCTAGAAGGGAAAAAACGGCCTCCATGCACCAAAAACATCCTCCAGCAAAGACAATGGTTTCAATCATTGCGTTTTCATTCGTTTTCATTCTTGACTCCTTATACTGTTTTCCAGTGCATCAATGTAGGGATAATCAAACAATCGAAGCTGACAAAGAAGGGATACAATCTTTTCTTTGTCTTTCGAAAAAATCAACTTGTCACGGAACATATCAAGATCAAGCAGTTCCAGAATCTCGACGATATGGGTAAACTGAATACGCGATAATGTTTTGAGTAAACTTTGAATTTTTTCAATATCATCTGTTTGATGAATTTTATCCACAAAAATGGAAGCAGAAATTTGGTGCATATTCCGATATTTGTTTTTGTATAGTGCATTTAAAAAAGAACAGATTTCTGGAAGATCTTCACTTGCCATTATTTTCTCTTGAATGGTAGATACTTTTAGGGAGGTCATAAGAGACTCAAAAGGAGCTTTTTGAAGGATTTGTCGGAGAATGGTTAACAATGTTTCAATCTGCGAAAGGGAGGGGTTATCTTCTATTTTTTCTAGAAAAATGGAAGGCGATATCTTGTGGAGATCGGGATACTGCGTTTTATACAAAGCAATCAACATAATGCCGATATCCTGTAGATTATCATGAGACTTTATCTTCTCAACAAAAACGTTGACAGAGAGAGATCGATATATTGTTTTAAAGAAGCTTTTTGTACACACATCCTTCAATGTACACAAAAGCATTCCAATATCCCGCAGATTGGTCCCCATTCGAATTTTGGTTTCAAACAATAATGGGGATAGTTTTGTGATATAGAGATACTGGATTTCCTCAAGGTAAGATAGTAACAAGCCGATGCTTCGCAGATGATCACATTGTTCAATTTTCTCTCCAATAAGTGAGGGAGGGATGAGCTGGATAACTGCCATAAAAAAGGAGGGAGATACGGTCATCTGCAAAGAAGAAAGGAACCAAGTGATGGTTTCCAAATTGTCGTTGTCTTTAATTTTCTCTACTAGCATTGCAGGCTCAATTTCGCCAATATAGGGGTAATTTATGCTCTGCAAGTCTTTCATAAGCTTGCTAATAAAGGGAAGGTCGTCGGTGCTTTGAATTTGGTGAATGAAAATAGAAGCGGGGAGTAGCTTGATAATCACTTTAAAGAGCTCCGGAGAGAAGGTTTCTTTTAGGGTGGTGAGCAATAAGCCTGTTTCCGACATATTGGTAGATTCTTGAATTTTCCGTGCAAATATGCTTGGAGGAATTTCATTAAGATAGGGATATCGAATATTCTGAAGAAATAGTAGCAAGTCTGCAATATCCGATAAGCTAGATGCTTTTTGAATCTGCTGACGGAAGATGGATACCGGCAATTCATAACATTTTTCATAATGGTGAAAAATGAAAAATAAACAGTGTGGGTGGTTTTGTTTTTGCATTTCATCCATGATAGATTCAATGGTTGTTAGAGAGAAGGAAGAAAAAATGTCTTGCAGTCCAGAGTGTTTTATATTATATAAAATGGAAGCATTGACAAATTTAGCCTGACTTAAAATGGCTATAAAAGTTGTTTTGAAGTCGTCATACTCGCATAAACGATTGCATGTGTTAGGACGAATCCTTGAAAGTATCATCATGCCTTCTTCGGGAAAAATTAATAAATAATAATATAAAAATGTATCCATGCTATACATTTTCTGTGTCTCTAACAAGGAAAATAAATTCATGATGGAATGTTGTATATCTTTTCCAAAGGAAGGGTGATGTTGATACAGCGATACAATTTGATCAGCTAGAGAAGGGTGAGAAAGTCCCACATATTGATGATCGTCTTTAGAGACTGAGTACAACAGGGGAGAAGAGTGAAGACTTTTCTCAATGGCTGACGAGGGAACGGACAAGAAATTCTGTAAAAAATCCTTACGAATAGGGATTTCATATTGTTCAAGAAATGCAATGGGTAACAGAATATTCTCAGCATGGGAATTTTGTATCGTTTCTATCAAAATGTCTTCAATTGGAGTGTTTTTTTGAAGAGCATGCAATGCAAAACACAATTCGTAGAGGTTTTTGTACTTGTCAAGGGCGGTACGCTGGGATAGTATTTCTTGAATGGTAGCATTGTCAGAGGACTCTCTTCTTAATATCATAAGCAGTCGTTCAACGATACGACTGGATAAATTTGTTTGTAATGAGATTTGAACGCAATTTTGTATGGTTGATAATGAAGGTTTTCGACGTAAGAACAGAATCCGGTTTTTGAGGGAGGAATAGAATTCTTCAGAAAAAAATTCTTTGGGATCGGCAAGATGAACATCGTCCAAAATCAGAAAACTGTTTCCTTGTTCCAACAATGAAGCCAAATCAAAGAGTTGTTGAGGGCTGATTTGTGTTGTCTTCAACGAGATGTACAGTGCTAGATGTCCTTTTTTTGCAAGTTCATAGCCAACAACGTAGCCAAAAGTGGTTTTTCCACTTGCTTCTTCCGATTGCATCATAACAGTTTGGTTTTCGATGTGGTCTAATACTTTTTTTAACGCAGGATCTTTTACAATAAAACCTTTTTGAAGGTCAATCCATCGGATACCTTGCATTCTAAAAAAAGCAGGTTGTTTGTACTGATCTTTCTCTAGTACTGTTTCAATAGAATTGTATTGATTCTTTAAGTATTCTTGAATTTGAGAAGCGATGGTAGCATGGAGATTAGAATACTGCTCGGTTATGGGGTGGTAAATACTAACACGAGAACTTTTTTTTGGATCAACAACCCATTGAATCGTTAGGCGATGAGCAATCAGAAAAATCCCACAAAATACAATCGACATATAAAAAATGAACAAAATGGTCGGGAAGGGCAAAATAAACTGAACGTTGATCAAAAGAATAAAAAGCACAATAATGTTTAATCCATTGATCCAGGAAGATGCTGTTTTGAAGCGAAAACGGGAAAATATTCTGGAAGAAGTAGTGATTTCTTCTAGCGTTGTGCTGATTGCTTTGTCAAAGGATTCTTGAATCCGATCCATTGCTTTGTGGACTTCAGATGGAGAATCATTGGATTCAATATGAAGTTTTGAAGCAATGTGCTGAAGCTTCTTTCGGAGAGCGTGTGGTTTTTGAAGAAGAAGGCAGTAGGAAAGAGCTGTGATGATACTTTCGGTAAAGAAAAAAAGTGTCACAAACATAAGACCATTTTGCAAAAATGTATATTGCTTCATTGTCTCTAAAACGACTGGAAATTGCCCCCCCAGGAACCGTAAGGCAAAAACATGGAGATAGGCAATAAATGCTAGAGTATACATTGTGTAACTTCTCTACAAGAAGAAGAATTCATAGTAGTTATCATTAACAAGCAGTTGTACCGTTTAGTAGTTCAATATGATGAATCAAATCATCAGCTGTTTCGAACGTATGAGCCGATCCTGAAACGGGTATTGGAGGAGTGGCAATGAATTCTTTATTGGAGACCATTTCGACAATTGACCAGGGGAAAACAAGAGGAGGGGACGGAGTATCTGCTTTGAAAAAATGATCTGGGAAAGGATAATTTTTTAAAGTAAACGTATAGTATGTTTCTCGAAAAGATGCATTTTCCACCAAGAACAGGAACTGAGAAAAGTAGCTTTCATTTCCGAAATATCGACCTTCTTTTGTAAAATAGGGATTGCTAGTAGATAGAAAAGTATTGTGCCAATGTATCAAAGACTCAATCGTCTCAAGCTCCCCATCTGTAGGCTTTGTTTGTGTCCACGAGGAAAGAAGTTTGTGAATGCGGTTCAATTCAGTTTTGGCCATTTTTTTTGAAGCTTCACAAGGAAGCTCTTCAAATGGAAATACCTTAACTGATAAATCGCTTTGCGTAATCATAATCAACTCCATATCTTTATCGATTAACGAAATTACTCCAAAAAGAATTACCTAGTACTATTGTACCATATTTCTAAAAAATGAAGAGTGAATACTGTAACCTTAGGATATGTGGGGCTGAATAGCAGACAAAAGCTCTTCGGGGGTATCTGAGCCAATAAATATGGTGGCACCATTTCTGAGCGTAAGCATGACACCTGTATTCCCGTGCATTATATAGGCTTTACGCTTTCCCAAACCTCGGTTGCCCCAGCCTCCATACTCGAAAAGGGGATGTATGGTCTTGGCCTCTGCATCTTGAATGTCGCTGAAAGGAATGAACCGTCGCACAAGTATTCGATTTGTAGAGGTTAAATGAATGCCTTGCTCATGAACCTTTATGTGCAAATCACTGGTAATCATGAACAATGGGAACAAAATACCCATCCCGATCCATAAAATGACAACAGCTGTATCTGAGGCAGGATTAGACCCAACAGGGATGCCTTTGATCAGCTGAATGGCTGCCGTATACCAAGCAAAAAAAGTGGTCAGAAGGATAAGAACCCAAACCCACCACTGATCAATCACTTGTCTTTCTTCATATTCTACAAAGGCGTCTTCCATATTATCTTCTTTCTGATGCTGGATGCACCAAACGAACAAGTCAATATTATTTGAAATGATACATTCATTGTAATGGTATTTTTTGACAAAGAAAAGAAAATTTTACCTCCAATGCAGAAAGAAAATTCTATAATGAACTTTTTCTTTTATAATACATAATGATCCGTCAATTCTTTCCGATTTATAGGAGGCATCGTATGGCAGATTTTACATTTACCATTGAGGAAATGATTGGAACTCTTTCAACCAACGCCAAAGGATGGAAGAAAGAGCTGAACAAAGTATCGTGGGGTGGACGACCTCCCAAGTATGATATTCGGGATTGGTCACCAGAGCATGACAAAATGAGCAAAGGTGTAACGTTAAGTGACGAAGAAGTTGTCGAATTGAAAAAACTATTGGAACCATTAACCCTACCCTAAAATAGGGCATAGATTTCATTAAACTCTTTTAGGAGCTGCTTTTGAATATTATTGAAGTGAACAATCTAAGCAAACAGTTTGGTATTTTTACTGCCGTTAACCGCGTTAGTTTTACGGTTGAAACAGGCGAGATATTTGGGTTTTTAGGACCCAATGGTGCAGGGAAAACAACCACAATTAATATGCTGACAGGACTTGCTAGACCCACATCTGGAGATCTATTTATTTCCGGTTATGATGGCAAAAAAGAAATGAAAAAAGTGCAAGGTTCCATTGGCGTTGTTCCTGATGAAAGCAACCTGTACGACGATATGAGCGGGTTTGAGAATTTAACTTTTTGTGCCTCCCTTTATGGAATTCCCAAAGCAGTACGTGAAAAACGAGCCAAAGAACTGCTTGAGCAATTTGATTTGGCGGATACAGGAAAACGGAAATTCAAAGCTTATTCCAAAGGCATGAAAAGAAAATTAACCATTGCAGCAGGTGTTATTCATGAGCCTTCCATCCTATTTCTGGATGAACCTACCACGGGAATTGATGTCGAAAGTGCACGTCATATACGGTCCTGGATTCGAGATCTAAACAACAAAGGAACGACCATTTTTTTAACCACCCACTATATTGAAGATGCAGAAAGACTATGTGATAGAATTGGTTTCATTGTGAACGGAAAAGTGATTCAGGTGAGTAGCAAAGATGATTTAATGAAAAATACAAAAAATGAGCATATCATGGAATTCTTTTTGGATCAACCCGCTGAATTATTTCGAAATGATCTTCTAGATCGTTTTCCTTTGATTCGTGTGAAACGAACGCAAGGAGAAAAAATACGGATTGGCTCCGATCAAATCATTCATTTGGTACCCTTTATTAACTTTTTTCAAGATCGGAATGTGAACGTATTGGAAGCAAAAATTATCCGCCCTTCATTAGAGGAAGTATTTGTTTCCATTACAGGAATCGAAATTGATAAATTGAAAAAAGAGAAAGAGGGGAAAAAGAAATGAAAAAAGCCATGGCATTTTGGAACATATTGATGAAGGATATGAAAAATTACTATTTAAAACCCCCCAACATTAGCTGGGGAATCATTTTTCCAATATCCTGGACATTGATGTTTTTCATGAAATCTACCACTGCCGTCAATATTCGCGATATTTTACCTGGTGTGATGGCTTTATCCATTTTATTTGGTACTACCTCTATGCTTTCTGTAACCATTACGTTTGAACGAAAAAGTCGATCGTTTGAAAGATTGTTACTGGCTCCCGTCAGTCTCAACTTATTAATGCTTGCGAAAACTTCTGGGGCTATCTTTTTTGGTATCGTGAATGCCTGTATTCCCGTCATTATGGCTTCTTTTTTAATTCCTTTAGTCGGTGTTCAATGGGGGTTCTTGTTTGTTGCCATTGTATTAATTGCTATTACTTCTACATTTTTGGGTCTTTTCATTGCTGTGTCGGTGAGTGAAGTATTTGAAGCCCAAACCTTTTCCAATTTCTTTCGATTTCCCATGATGTTTTTATGTGGATTATTTTTCCCCATTCAACAGCTTCCAATATGGATTCAGCCAGTA
>Ga0334898_1001112_pt1 | contig 33340 bp, 26 predicted proteins | sample GraSluR3_MG_10_FD_207228 | JGI IMG/M metagenome (GOLD analysis project Ga0334898, IMG submission 207228) | Sludge microbial communities from methane-producing bioreactor in Wageningen University, Netherlands - Granular Sludge_3_08-R3 | ecosystem: Engineered > Bioreactor > Anaerobic >... | reverse complement strand
CCCCCCCGATTTGCCTGCCTCTCGGGTCCCGGGGAGTTTATCGCTTGTAACGCCTCGAATCGCGATTAGCCTGGAACTTATGGGCAATGAATTCCAAGCGACGATTTGAGGTAGCAGCCATGACGCACCGATCGAGAGTGTCCGCGCTTCTGGGGCTTTGCGCGGCGGCCATCGTGTTGGGCCTCACGGCCCATTCGCACGCGATGGGGCCGTGGACATGGGGGGGACCGCAGTACGCCTACTACGCGTATCCGTGGGGATGCCTCGGGAGGGCCGGGGACCGCGACATTCCCTACTTCGCGGCCCACCCCCCGGTCTATTACAGCCACATCGTGGCACGGCCCTACGGATACAGCCCGTACGCGTACCTTCCGGGAATCGTGACGCCGGGTTTCGAGCTGACGATGCCCCCGTATTGGGATGGCGAGCAATGGCAGGGGCGTCAGTCACCCGAACAGATCGTCGTGCCGCCGAGCGAACCCGAGCCGAAAGCCAACCCGGCCGTTGCCCAAACGGTGCGCAATCCCTTCTTCTCCGACGCGGACGACGCGCCGAGCCGGGTGTCCGGCAAGGCGTTGCGGATCCGCAATCCCTTTGTCGAGACGTCGAGCGGTCCCCAGGCCGACGCGGTCAGCCGCCGATAGGCCGAGCGGTATCGGCTTCCCCGCCGTGGACCCGATACCGTGCACGATTCTGGGGGGGGCGCGCTCGCACCGCTCCGTGCGAGCGCGCCTTTTTTCTGGTTCGTCCGGAATTCGCGTAGGTGGCTGCACCGGTACTCCCGTGCGGGCCTCCGGACCTGCGCTATCCCCAGATGACCCGTCATTCTGCCGTTGTCTCGTTGTCTTCCCATCGCTGAAGTCCTCTTTGAGTACCGCCCGGCGCGGGCTATACTCCGCGGCGTCGAAGTACGGGTGGGGCGGGTCGCGACGGCCCCACCGAAGCACCAGGACGGGCGGAATCATGACCGAACGGAATCGTGCGGCATTTGTCGATATCCACTGCCACATCCTCCCCGGCCTGGACGACGGGGCCTCGACTCGGGAGGAAGCCTTGGCCATGGCTAGGCTGGCGGTAAGCGACGGGATCGCGACGGTCATCGCCACCCCCCATCAATTGGGCAACTACGGAGAGAACCGCGGAGCCGGCATCCGCGAAGCCTGCCACGAGTTCCAATCGCTTCTCAATGCGCACGGAATCCCGCTGCGCGTCTTGCCCGGGGCCGACGTGCGGATCGAGCCCGACCTGGTACGCAAGGTGCGCGACGGCGACGTGCTGACCCTGGCCGATCAAGGCCGCTACGTGCTTCTCGAGTTACCCCACGAGTTGTACTTCCCGTTGGACCGACTTCTTTCGCAGCTCGGCGAGGCAGGGCTGATCGGCATTCTGTCCCATCCCGAGCGCAACCTGGGCATCCTTTCGCAGCCGGGCGTGCTTGAGCCGCTGCACGAGGCGGGTTGTCTGTTCCAGATCACGGCCGGGAGCCTGGTGGGGACGTTCGGGCCCGCGATCCGGACGTTCAGCGAGGGGCTCGTGCGCCGAGGGCTGGTTCACTTCGTGGCCACCGACGCCCACGGCTCCCGATCGCGCCGGCCCCTGATCGGACGGGCCCATCGCCGCGTCGCGTCGATTGCCGGAGACAACGCGGCCGCCGCCGTCTGCTGCACGAACCCGGCGCGGATCGTTGATGACCGGATCGTGCGAGGGCGTACCGGCTCGCCCAACGAGCGTGCGCAGCGGGGCTGGTTCGCTTGGAGGCGGGTCGGTTGATGGCGAGATTCCGGGGCCCGGCGTTCCGGGCATGCTGGCTGGTGTCGGCCGCCGTGGCTCTCTCGTGGCCGGGCACTCCCTGCCGCGGGGCCCCTTGGGTCGACTGGCGCGAGGCGGGGCCCTTCGTCTGCCGGGCCGACTTCCCCCTGCACGACCTGGAGGGGCTTTTCGACGAACTGGCCCAACTGCAGCAGGACCTCGTCCGTTACTTGGGCATCCGGCCGGCCAACGAGACGATCGAGCTGTACCTCTTCCGCGATCAGGCGAGTTATCGCCGCTTCGTCAGGCAGCATCTGCCCGAGGTGCCCTACCGGCGGGCACTCTACGTGCGGAGCGGTGGGAGGGGCATGGTGTTCGCGCAGCTCGGACGGGACTTCGCCGTCGACCTGCGGCACGAGTGCACCCACGCTCTGCTCCACGCCAGCTTGCCGCTGGTGCCCCTCTGGCTCGACGAGGGGCTGGCCGAGTATTTCGAACTTCCGGCCGAGAGCCGGGCGTTCGACAATCCCCACCTCGGCCGGATTCGATGGGGCGCCCGCTTTCGCATCACGCCTCGGATCGAGAATCTGGAAAAGCTGAGCGATCTGTCGGAGATGGGCGGATCGGAGTATCGCAATGCCTGGGCCTGGGTCCACTTCATGCTGCACGGATCGCCCCAAGCCTACGGCGAGTTGATTGCGTTTCTGGCCGACATCCAGGCGCACACGCCTCCCGGCCGGCTCAGCCAAAGGCTGCACGCGCGCATTCCGCAGCTCGATCGACGGTTTGCCGCCCATTTCTCAAGCTGGAAACGTTAACCGGTTTCGGCGACTTGAGCAGTTCGGGCGAAATGACCGCAGAATTCTCAAGAACCCGGCAGATTTTCCCATGTTTTGATCATCGCCGGCCGATCTACGGCCGATAGCTGTAGTGCATGCAGACCGTGCATCCAGCGGTAGAGACGGTGCGTCGTGATGCGTTCGCCGGAGACGCGCCGCACAAACCTCTTCTCTTCCTTTTGGGGACGGACGCGTATCATGAAGTGTGTCAAAGCGATTCAAGGATTGGCCGTCTGTCTGGCGGCGATCGGGTTCTGCTTGCCGCAGCCCCTCGTGGCAGCCTCGATTCAAAGCGCCCCGACGCTCATCGACGTCGAGTTGCAGAAGGGGCCGCAGGGCGACGTCCTGCTCGGGCAGGTCCAAGACCAGCAAGGCGCGGTCCAGGCGAAGGTTCCGGTGATTCTCTACGGCGCCGGAAACAAGGTTGCCGAGACCACCACCGATGCCGACGGTTACTTCACCTTCCACAACGTTCGAGGCGGGGTCTATCAGCTCACCTCGGCCGAGGGCGTCGGCACCTACCGTGTGTGGCAGGCGGGCACGGCACCCCCCACCGCCCAACCGGGAGCTTTGGTTGTCGCGGGCGAAGACGTGGCGCGCGGGAACTGGCACCAGCAGGGCGGGCGCCTGAAGTTCTGGCTCAGTCACCCCCTGGTGATCGCCGGCATCGTGGCCGCGGCCGTGGCAATTCCGGTCGCGATTCACAATTCCCGGGATCGCGGCGAGACGCCCACCAGTCCGTAGACGGCGCGCCTTTCCGACACGTCGAAACGTTGCGCAATGCCACGGGCTCACTCCGATCGGTTCGATGCTCGGCGTGAGCCCGCGGCCGGTTCTTGGAGAACGCTTCGCTCGGCGCTTTCTCCGATGCGAACTCCTCGCCGCCGGCGCGCCGTGAACCATCACGCGGTCTGGTTTCGGCTCGAAGCCGCGGGGTCGTCCCGGCTGGCTTGCTCGGCTGCCAGCGCCAAGGCCCCGTGAATGACGACCTCTTCACCCAGCGCGGCGCGCACCACGTCGAAGGTGCCGTCCAGCGGCGGGAACACGTAACGGCGCACGTGGTTTCGCAGGGGGATCAACAGCAGCTCGTCGGCGACCAGCGATACCCCGCCCCCCACGACGACGACGTTGGGGGCGATCAGCGTGGCCATTTGGGCGATGGCCCAACCGAAGGTCTGGCAAGCCTGATGGAAGATCTCGCGGGCGAGCTGGTTGCCCGCCCCGGCGGCTTCGGCGAGGATCGTGGTGGTCAGTTGATCGACCTGTCCCTCGCACCGTTCGAGCAGGTCGCCGGCGTCCTTCTCGTCGGCCTCTTCCCGTTCGATGAGCCGTTGCCTGACCGAGTCGGGTTGCGTGGGCCGGGCACCCCGGGTCAGCGACTCGAAGCGGTGGGTGACGGGATCGCTCAGTCGGGCCCGGGCCGCGGCCGCCATGCCGAACCCGCTGGCGATCGACTCGACGGTCTGGTCGGGACGCTCCGACTGCAGGCCCGGCCGAAGGTGCCCCAACTCGCAGGCCACGCCCGACCCGCCCCGGTAAAGCCGGCCGTCGACGACGAGGGCCCCGCCGATACCGCTGCCCACGTTGGTGTAGAACACGACGCGATGCCCCCGGCCGGCGCCGAAGCGGGCCTCGGCGAGGCCCGCCGCGTCGGAGTCGTTCGAGAGCACGGCCGGCCGGCCGAAGCTCCGGCGGCACCAATCGACCAGCGCGAAATCCTGCCAGCCGTCCACCTGATGGCTGACGATCGTGCGGCCGGCCTGGGCATCGACCGGTCCGCCGAAACCGATCCCGATCGCCCGGATCGCGTGTCGCTCGATCAAGGGGCGGGCGGCCCTCGCGATTTGCTCGCGGATCGCCCCAGCCCCGCCCTGCGGTTCCACTTCGAGGCGTTCCAGGGCTTCGAGCGGCTCGCCGCCGCCCTGGCCCACCCCGAGTTGCAGCTTCGTGCCGCCGATTTCGATGCCGAGGAACATGGGAGCAGTGGGTCGTGAGCTGGGGGCGGTCACAGCTCCTTGATGCGAATGTTTCGGAACTCGACGCGGGCGCCGTGACCGGCCCAGCCGAGGTAGCCCTTGTCGCGTTTCAGACCCGGGTGGTCGCGTCCGTCCATGGGCTCGTCGATCGTCGCGAGGTCGGCATCGACGATCACCGTGCCGTTGAGCGTGACCTTGACGTGGCTTCCCCGGCAGAAGATCTCCTCGCAATTCCACTCGCCCACGGGCTTCAGAAAACCCCGCTTGGCGGGCACCAAACCGTAGATCGACCCGTGGTACTGGTACGGCTTGAGATTCTGGTACTGGCTGCCCGAGTCGTCGAGGATCTGGATCTCCATGCCCGCGTAGGCCGGGTTGCCCTTCAGGGGAGTGCGAATTGCCACGCCGTTGTTGCCGTTCGCCTCGAGCTTGAACTCGAAGCGGAGGATGAAGTCGCCGTACTCCTTGGTCGTGAGGAGGTTTCCGCCCCCTTCCTTCTTGCACACCAGAACGCCGTTTTCGGCGGCGTACCCGCCGACCGAGCCTTGCCACCCGTCGAGGGTCTTCCCGTCAAAAAGACGGACGAAGCCCTGGGCGGCTTCTTCGTTCGAGAGTCCGTCCTCGGCGTGGACGAACCCGGCTGCCAGCAAGGCGAGGGCGGCGGCGAGACAACAGCGACGCATGGTTGCTACTCCTGGGAAGGTGGGGGCGGCGTCCGACGTCGGCGAACAACCCGTCCGACCGGTTCGCCGGCAGACCGACGACGCGAAGGAAAGATGGCTGACGCCTCATTGTGTTCTCAGACGGGCCTTGCAGTCAACGGCCGGCCTTCTCGCGACGGATCTGGCGAAGATCCTCGGTCGTCTTCATCGAGCAGAACTTCGGCCCGCACATGCTGCAATAGTGGTGGTCGGCCGCGCCCGAGGCGGCCAGCGATTCTTCGTGCATGCGCCGGGCCGTCTCGGGATCGAGGGCCAGGCGAAACTGCTCTTCCCAGTCGAACGCGTAGCGGGCCTTCGACAAGGCGTCGTCGCGGTCGCGGGCCCCGGGGCGATGCCGGGCCACGTCGGCCGCGTGGGCCGCGATCTTGTAGGCGATCACGCCCTGGCGCACGTCGTCGAGGTCGGGCAGGCCCAGGTGCTCCTTGGGCGTGACGTAGCAGAGCATGGCGGCCCCGTACCAGGCGGCCAGAGCCGCCCCGATCGCGCTGGTGATGTGGTCGTAGCCGGGCGCGACGTCGGTGACCACGGGGCCCAGCACGTAGAAGGGGGCCTCGTCGCACACGTTCATCTGACGGCGGACGTTCATCTCGATCTGGTCGATGGGGATGTGCCCCGGCCCCTCGATCATCACCTGGCATCCCCGCTGCTTCGCCCGCCGCGCCAACTGGCCCATCACCTCGAGCTCGGCGAATTGGGCCTCGTCGCTGGCGTCGGCCACCGAGCCGGGGCGCAGCCCGTCGCCCAGACTCCAGGTGACGTCGTAGGCGCGCATGATGTCGCACAGGTCGTCGAAGTGCGTGTAGAACGGGTTCTCTTCGTTGTGGACCGTCATCCACTTGGCCGCCAGCGAGCCCCCCCGGCTGACGATCCCCGTCAGACGCCTCTCGGTCAGCGGCAGATGCGCCCGCAAGATCGCGCAGTGGATCGTCATGTAATCGACGCCCTGCCGGGCCTGCTGCTCGACCACGTCGAGAAAACCCCTCGGCGTCATGTCGGCGATGTCGTCGAGCTTCTCGGCCACCTGGTAAATGGGCACGGTGCCGACCGGCACGCTCACCGCATCGATGATCCGCTGCCGGATCGCGTCGATGTTGGGCCCCGTCGACAGGTCCATGACCGTGTCGGCCCCGTAGCGCACCGCGCAGCGGACCTTCTGGATCTCGCACTCCGAATCGCTGCTGATCGGCGAATTGCCCAGGTTCGCGTTGATCTTCGTGCGGGCGGCTGCGCCGATCCCGATCGGCTGGAGCCCCCTGTCGAGGTGAACGCGGTTGGCCGGGATCACCATCCGCCCTCGGGCGACCTCCTCGCGCACCGTCTCGGGCTCGATCTGCTCGCTTCGGGCCACCGAGTCCATCTCGGCTGTGACCACGCCGGCCCGAGCCTGCTCCAATTGGGTCATCACGCAAAGGACCCCCGTTCGGGTGAAAGGGGCCGAAGCCGACCCCGCGTTCATCGAGTTGCACGGCGGGAGACGCCGTAACAGTGTATGCTATCACGACTAAGCGGGGTGTCAACCATGCCTGGGACGCGGCGCCGGGCCACGGGGCTCGCCCACTCCACTCACGCAGCGGGCCCGGCAATCGGCGCGTCGAACCATCGTGCGCGGTCATTCAGAACTGGCTGTCCTCAAGATCGCCTTCGGGCGGCCCGAGCGGCAGTTCGACCACGATTTTCGTGCCGGCGCCGAGTTGGCTTTCGACGGTCGCTTTTCCGCCGAGCGACTTGGCCCGATGCTTGACCCCTCGCAGGCCCATGGCTCGACCCTTGACCCGACTCACGTCGAATCCCCGGCCCCAATCTTGCACCTCGACCCGGACGCGAAGGTCGTCGTGGGTGAGGCCGACTCGGATCCGGTTGCTGCCGCTATGGACACGGGCGTTGTTGACGCTCTCTTGCACGATGCGATAGACGGCGTTCTCGACGACGGGTTCGAGCCTGAGGAACCGGGCGGAATGGTGGAACTCGATTTCCACGCTGCTGTGGGCCTGGCATTCGGAGAGGAAGTTTCCCACGGCCACGACGAGTCCGTTTTCGTCGAGCAGGGGCGGGCGCACCCCGTTGATCAAGCGCCGCGCCTCGGCCAGGGTCTCGGCGAGCAGGTTCGCCCCGGCGCGACGCTGCGCGGCGGCCTGGTCGGGGCGCGCGTCGGCGAGCCGTTCGGCGGCCTGGAAGGCCATGATCGCCGCGGTGAGCTGCTGAGCCAGCCCGTCGTGGATCTCGTAGGCGATCGTCTGCCGTTCGCTGTCGTGGGTGCGGAGCGATTGCTTGAGAAGCCGCTGTTCCTGCCGCAGGGCCAGTTCGGCCTGCTGCCGGCTCTCGACTTGGGCGCGAAGGTCGTCGTTGGCCGCCGTAAGCTCCCGCGTCCGCTCGGCGACCTGCCGTTCGAGTGACCCGTGCAGCGAGCGCAGCTTGCCGGCCAGGGAATTGAAGCTGTGGGCCAGCACGGCGATCTCGTCGTTCCCCGACTCGGCAATCGGATCGAGTGCCCAGTCGCCGTGGCCGGCGGCCGCTTTGAGGTGCCTGGTGATCGCGCCCAGGCGTCGGCCCACGATCACACGAAAGGCAACGACGATCGCAACGCAAAGGATGGCCAGGCACACCCCGGTGGTCACAAGCTCGTTCCTGGCATAGACGAACAGCGAGTCGCCGGCCGCGGCGATCGGGACGGCGACCATGTCCATCCCGGCCAGATCGCCCACCTTGTGGTAGAAGCCGCCCGACGTGCCGTACCGCTCCAAAAGCTCCTTGGGGCTGTCTTCCGGCAAACCGTGACACACCAGGCAGCCTTCCTCGATGCGCATCGGGGCGAAGCGGGCGTAATACTCCTTGCCGCCAATCTCCATACGACCCGTCCACTCGGTCTGGTCGGGATGGTCGCGAAAGTGCTGGAGGATTGACCGCTCCTCGGCGGTTGCCAGGTTCTTCGGGTTGCGGGGGTTTTCGGAGGAGAACTTGATCGCGTAGTCGGGAAAGGCCTTCGTGGCCTTGCCGAAGACCTCACGCGCCACGAACGAGGTTGACATCGCTTCGACGACGAACTCGTCCTTGCCAAGCCGTTTCTCCATCGAAGGCCGAATCGCGTCTTTGACGTACTCGCGGATCGCCAGATCGAACTCCAGCGCCAATCGGGCCTGAGCCGAGGTCAGCTCTTCCGCGTACCGATCGGTGGAACGCCATGCCTGGTAGAGAATGATCGCCGAGAAGACAAACGCCAGGGCCCCCCCGGCCAGCGAGAACTTCGTCCCGATGCTCATGATGACCCGCGGATCCACGAGACTGTCACGGTACCCGTTTCCGTGGTGCGCCGCCCGGCTTGGCGTGCCGAATGCCGCAACGTCAATCCCAGTGTAATCGGACGCCCCGCCCCGTGTCCAACCGGCCCGGTAGACGGACCTGCATCGTCTCGCCTACCCGGAGAGCTTCGGCGAGCGGAGAGAGCCGGTCCAGGTCATCGCAACAACCCACTCGCCCTACTTTGTGGATCTGTTCAGGGAGCATCCCGAGGAGATCGTCGTGTGTGAGAAGACGGCCGACGGGGTGCGCTTCCGTCGCGTCTCCGATCTTCCTCACATCGACGAGATTCTGGGCGACGCGCCGCTCGGCGAAGCCTGGTACACGGGAATCCTGGGAGGAGTGCCCTCGGAGACATGAAGGTCGCCGTGTTCAGCGGCAACCCCGCCTGCCGGATAAGGTTATGGCGTTCTGCGCGGTCGTCGCGACGGGCGATGTTGCGCCCGCGTCTCCCTTGCAGGGCTGGAAACCGCGGAAGGCACGCGACGCAGGGGATCGCGGCGGGGTGCGGCGGGAGGCGCCTTTTCTTGCTAAGTCGTTTTTTCTGAAGCACTTAGGCACAACAGTCCGCCCCCGAATATCTGGCCTTTACCCGGAGGGCGGTTACGGGCAGAATACCGCCTCGAAGCCGGAGCTTTTCTGGTCAACCGTGTGGGGCGAGTCGACGTGGCCGGCACGCGCCGCGGCCGCCGGCTCAAGGAGGACCATCTTTCACAGCAAAGGAGTGCTGCAAGTGACCAAATCCCAACTCTTGGCCGCCACCGCGGGGTGCCTTCTGGTGCTTGGCCTCACCCGCGCGGGCACCGCCCAGACGCAGGCCCGAACCGCCCTGGGGACCTCGGCGAAGATCGCCGTGATCGACGTGAACTACATCCTCGAGAACCACACCGTGCTGAAGGCGCGCATGGAGGACCTGAAGGCCGAAATGGAGCGCGATGCCCAGTTGCGCAAGGCCGAGAACGACACCATCCGCAAAATGATCACCGAGATCCAGACCCTGGAATCGGGATCCCAGGCCTACAAGAACATGGAGGAGGAGATCGCTCGCCGCCGGGCCGATCTGGAGATCCGGGCGCGGATCAAGAACAAGGAATCGCTCACCAAACAGGCCAAGATCTACCACGACGTCTATCAGGACATCGTCCAAGAGGTCAACTACTACGCCAGCCAGCCGCAGAACAACATCGCCCTCGTGCTCAACTTCGACGGCGAGAGCGTCGACAAGGAACAACCCGACTCGATCTTGCGGGAACTCCAGAAGCAGGTCGTCTGGTATCCCGAGGAATTGGACATCACGCCCATCATCCTCGAGCGGCTGAACCTGCGTGCGGGCACGGCGAATCGGTCGTCCTCGCAACCTCAACCCAGCCCGCCCCGTCGAGCCGGAGTGCCGGCTCCGACCTATCAGCGATAGGTCGGCCGCCGTTCCTCGCCGAACCCGTGCAGGCAGGGAAGCCCGCGGGGCGCGTGCGAGGAGTGTCTTTCCCAAGTCACGGATGACGGGCATCGCTTGATGTTTGCGAGTCGAAACCAACAAACGATTGCCGGACCGGTCACGGTCGAAGGGTTCGGTTACTGGAGCGGCAACGACGTGCGGCTCGAGTTCCATCCCGCCCCGGCCGGCGCCGGTGTCGTTTTCGTCCGGCGCGATCTGGCGGGTTGTCCGCGGATTCCCGCGCGCGTCGCCTATCGCGTCGAGGCCCCCCGCCGCACCTGCCTGCAGGCCGGCGACGCGGCCGTCGACATGGTCGAGCACGTCATGGCGGCCCTGGGGGGCCTCCAGATCGACAACTGCGAAGTCTGGGTCGACGGCCGGGAGATGCCAGGCTGCGACGGCTCGAGCCGGCCCTTCGTCGCGGCGCTCGATTCCGCCGGAAGGGTCATCCAGGACGCCCCCCGGCCGCAACACGTGGTCCGCCGGCCCATCCGCCTCGGAACCGACGAGATCTGGTTCGAGGCCCTGCCGCCCCTTCGCGACGAGACCCTGCTGGAATACTCGCTCGATTACGGCGCCGAGGGTCCCATCGGGCGCCAGCAGTTCCAGATCGTCTTGACGCCCGAGTCGTTCCGTGCCGAATTGGCTCCCTGCCGCACCTTCATGCTCAAGGCCGAGGCCGACCAGCTCCTCGAGCAGGGGCTCGGCGGGCGGACGACATGCCGCGATCTGCTCGTGTTCGACCGGGACGGCCCGATCGACAACCCGTTGCGATTCGACGACGAGTGCGTCCGCCACAAGCTGCTCGACATGGTGGGCGACTTGACCCTCAGCGCATGCCGCCTCGTCGGCCGCTTTCGCGCGCACCGCAGCGGGCATCGCCTCAACGCCGAGCTGGTTCGCGCGCTGGTCGCCCCATGCGAACGGGCCCAACTCAAAAGACGGTGTGCCTGACGCCCCAGTGCAGAGGATGATCCATGGCAACCTACGTCGCCGACAACGTTTCGATCCACCCGGCGGCCCAGATCGACGATGAAGTGGAGATCGGCCCCTTTTGCGTCATCGGACCCCACGCCCGGATCGGACGGGGCACCCGGCTCGAAAACAACGTCACCCTCATGGGGCACGTGACCCTCGGCCAAGACAACCACGTCTATCCCGGGGCGGTTCTCGGCGGCGAGCCCCAGGACCTTACCTACCGCGGCACCGACACGCAACTCGTCATCGGCAACCACAACATCATCCGCGAGTGCGTAACCGTCAACCGGGGATCGGAGAAGGAATCGGGCCTGACCGCGATCGGCGACCACTGCTTTCTCATGGCCTGCTGCCACGTGGCCCACGACTGCCGGCTCGGCGACCACGTGATCGTAACCAACGGAACCCTGCTGGGCGGCCACGTGCACGTGCACGACCACGCCATCCTCTCCGGCGGCGTGGCCGTCCATCACTATGCCACGATCGGCAGCTACAGCTTCGTGGCCGGCATGAGCGCCGTGCGCCACGACGTGCCCCCTTACATGCTCGTCGAGGGGCATCCCGCCCGGCCTCGCTGCATCAACGTCGTTGCCCTCAAACGCCACCAGTTCTCGCAAGAGACGATCGATTGCCTCGCCGAGGCCCATCGCCTCTTGTACCGCGCCAAGGTCGGTCTGGCCAACGCGCGCGAGATCCTCCGCACCAACGGCCAGCTCGTCCGCGAGGTCGGCCATTTGCTCGGATTCCTCCAGCAGCAGCAGGAAGGCCGGCACGGCCGCGGGCGCGAGCGCATCCGGAGGGCCGCGTGAGAAAGCTCCGCTTCGCCGTCGTCGGAGCCGGCCGCCTGGGACGTTTTCACGCCCAGAAGCTCGCCGCCATGGAACGGGTCGAGTTGGTCGCGGTCGTCGATCCCCTCGCCGAGAGCCGCGAGCGCGTGGCGGCCGAGTGCCGAACGCGCGCCTTCGCCGACCTGGGCCGGGCGATCGGCGCCATCGACGCCGCCGTGGTCGCCGTCCCCACCCGGCTCCACCATGCCGTCGGAGCCGAACTGCTCGACGCGGGCGTCCACGTCCTCATCGAGAAGCCCCTCACCCCCTGCGTGGCCGAGGCCGACGACCTGGTCGATCGGGCCCGGCGCAACGGACTCGTGCTTCAGGTGGGGCACGTCGAGCGGTTCAATCCGGCCTTGACCGCGGCCGCGCCCCACGTTCGCGATCCCAAATACGTCGAGGCCGTTCGGGCCAGCGGATTCACCTTCCGCTCGACCGACGTGGGCGTCGTGCTCGACCTGATGATCCACGACCTCGACGTCGTGCTCTGGCTGGTCCGCTCGCCGGTCGCCAAGGTCGAGGCCCTGGGGCTGTCGGTCCTGGGCGGACATGAAGACGTGGCCAACGCGCGGATCGAGTTCCAGAGCGGTTGCGTCGCAACGCTCAGCGCGTCGCGCGTCAGCCGGCGGCCCGCCCGTCAAATGCAGGTCTGGGCGCCCCGGGCCATGGCCGACGTCGACTTCGCCGCGCGCACGACCGCCGTGGTGCGCCCCAGCGAAACCTTGCTCGCCCGGCGATTCGACGTCGACGCGCTCTCGCCCGGCGCGGTCGACCACTACCGCGAGCATCTGCTCGACGAGCATCTGCCGCGCGAAGTGCTTCAGGCCGAGCCGTTCGACGCGCTGGCCCTCGAGTTGGCCGATTTCGTCGAAAGCATCCGCCTTTCGCGCCCGCCCCGGGTGACCGGCGAGCAAGGCCGCGACGCGGTGGCCCTGGCCGAGCAGATTCTGGCCAAGATCGCCGCACATCCCTGGGACGACCGGATCGACGGCCCGGTGGGCCCCCTGGCGGCGCCGCGTCCGAGCGTCATTCCGGCCCCCCACTGGCACCTGGCGCCCTCGCGAACGCCCGAGGTTCGCAAAGAGGCCGGCTAAGCGGCCCGGTTCCAAGAACGCCCGGTCCCGATCGAATGCCTTGGGGAAGGTGTTGCGCGTTTGCCCGGGGGGTGGGCAGGCCGATCGGGGGTGCGTACACTTCTGACGAGGGATCGACCCCGCTTCTGGTTCCCGAGAGGAGGTTATCGACATGCGACGGCGAATTGCGGTTCCGATCGTTCTGCTGGTCCTTTTTGCCTGGCTGGCGCCGTCGGTCGCCCCGGCCGGCGACGTGCTCGACGCGATCCCCGGCAATGCGCTGGGCTTCGTCGTCGTCAACCGTCTAGCCGAGACCGACGACAAGGTCCTTTCGGCGGCCGAGGCGATGCAGTTGCTCGTGCCCAGCCCGCTTTACAAGCTCAAGGAGGCCGCCGGCGTCAAGGAGGGGCTCGACGAGGCCGGCACCGCGGCGGTCGTGGCCATGCCGGGCGACGACCCGAGCGACCGGCCCCGCGTCATGCTGATCGTGCCCGTGAGCGATTTCGCGAAACTCGTCGAGCCGCTCGACGCGAAAGACCCCGGGGCGCCCGTCGTCGAGACGCGCACTCCCCCGGCGCTGATGGCGAAGCGGGGCGGCTACGTGCTCGTCGTCGAGAAAGGCAATCGCGCGATGCTCGATGCCGCGCTTCAGTCGCCGAACAGGGCGGCCGCCGAGTTGGGCCACCTGCGACCCTGGCTCGACGAAAACGACGCGGTAGCCGTGGCTACCACGCAGGGCGTGAGGCTGGCGTGCGACAAGATCCTGGAAGGGATTCGCACGATTCGCGGCGTGGTGCAGGCATCGGGCCAGGAGAACCCGGGCCTGGCCGTCTTCGAGCTCTACGAGCAAGGCTTCGCCGCCGCCCGCGAACAGGTCATTTCCGTGGCCGTCGGCATTGCCATCGACGCGGAGAGCACGATCCGCGTGACCAAGCGCGTGCGAGCGGCCCCCGGCAGCGATCTGGCCGCCTTGGTCGCCGAGGCCGAGCCGGGCCGCGATAACTTGCTCGCCGGACTGCCGGCCGGACCGTTCGTCGTGGCGGGCGGAGGCGCGCTGCCCAAGGGCGCCATCGACGCCATGATGCGGGTATCGGGTAGGATGATGAAATCGATGCCCCAAGTGTACGGCATGACCGAGGAGCAGGTCGACGAGCTGATCGCCCTCTCGTCGAAGAGCATGTCCGGCGTCCGGGGGATGTCGGCGTTTCTCGGCGTGGGCAACGCCGGCGCACCCGTGCTCAGCGACTGGATCTTCACCATGTGGCTGGACGACGCGGGCCAGTACCTCGAGACCTACGAAGAAGCGATCGAGACGATGAATCGCCTGGCAAAGCAGGCGAAAAGCCCGGTCATGGCGGTCACCGAAGTCACCCGAATCGAGATCGACGGGCGTCCGGGGCTCGAAGTGCAGTCCACGATGCCCACGCCCCCCGGCGTCGAGGGCGTGCCCGACTTCGCCGACCTGATGGAGAAGTTGCTCGGCCCCGGCGGAAAAGTCGTCATGTTGCTGGCGCGGGCCGACGCGAAGACCGTGGTGGCGGCCTACACGAGCAAGGAGCCCCTCGAACGCAGCATCGAGGCCGTGGCCAAGCCCGAGGCCGGCCTCGCGGCCGACGAGCACGTGGCCAAGACGACCGCCATGCTGCCGGCCCACCCCGTGGGCGTGGCCTATTGGAGCCCCAAGGGCACGGTCGACTTCGCGCGGCGCATGATCCCGCTGTTCGTGCCGGAACCCGACGCCGTGCGCCTGCCCGACTTCCCCGACACCCCACCCGTCGGATTCGCCCTTACCACGGCGGAGAACGAAGCCCGGTGGCACGTGGTCGTCCCCGGCGAGGTGCTCAAGGCGATCGGCGCGTACGTGCGCCAGGTGCAGAAGACGGTCGGTGCCGAGAAGGCTCTCTGACGCCTTCCGAATCCGGTCCAGACTTACCACTCCTCCGCCGCTTCGAGCACGAGGCGTTCGGTGGCCTCCCAGCCGATGCACCCGTCGGTGATCGACCGGCCGTACTCCAAGCAGGCCGAGGGGCGAGGGAAGGGCTGGTTGCCGGGCAGCAGGTTGCTTTCGAGCATGGCCCCGACGATCGAGCGCGCGCCCGAGCGCCGCTGGGCCACGAGATCGCCGAGCACGTCGGCCTGGCGTTCGGGGTCTTTGCCGCTGTTGCCGTGGCTGCAATCGATGACCATGACCCGAGCGAGGCCGGCCCGTTCCAACAGGCGTTCGGCCCGGGCCACGTGCTCGACCGCGTAGTTGGGACCCGCCTCGCCTCCGCGCAGCACGAGGTGGCAGTCGGGGTTGCCCGTCGTCGAGACGGCCGAGGCCACGCCGTCGCCGCTGATCCCGAAGAACGTCTGGGGCTGGCGAGCCGCCTCGATCGCGTGGATCGCCGGCAGGACCGCCCCGCACGTCGCGTTCTTGAACCCCAGGGGCATCGATAGCCCCGAGGCCATCTGGCGGTGGGTCTGCGATTCGGTGGTGCGGGCGCCGATGGCCGACCAGCAGATCAAATCGGCGATGTACTGCGGGGTGATCGGGTCGAGAAGCTCGGTGGCCGTGGGCACCCCGATCTCGACCACGTCGCGCAGGAACCGTCGGGCGATCCGCAAACCCTCGGGAATGTCGTCCGAGCCGTCGAGATGGGGGTCCATGATGAGGCCCTTCCACCCCAGGGTGGTGCGCGGCTTCTCGAAATAGCACCGCATCACCAGGTAGAGCTTCTCGCCGACGCGCTCCAGAAGCCGCCGCAGGCGGGTCGCGTACTCGCGGCCCGCCTCGACGTCGTGAATCGAGCACGGGCCCACGATGAAAAGCCCTCGGCGGTCGTTGCCCAGCAGGATCTCGCGGACCTGCTGCCGGGCCGCGGCGACGGTCTCCTCCTGGGCGTCGGACCGCGGGATTTCGTGCAACATCAGCGCCGGCGCCGGCAGCGGGATGTTCGACGCGACGTTCAGATCGGAGACTTTTCGCATGGGAGGTTTCCTGGGACCGCACTTCGCATTCGGTTGACTCTTATTCCAACGCTTCGCCGCCCCGGCCGACGTTCTCTTGGGTGAAGACGCGGGAACCCAGCACGATCTTCTTGGGCACCTCCTCGCCGGCGAGGATTTTGAGGGCCGCGTCGATGGCCTCGGCCCCACCCGTGGGATACTCGAAACTGGCGCTGAGGATGCCTCGCTTGACATAGGCCACGCCTTCCTGCGGCAAGGCGTCGATGCCCACGAAGAGCATCTCCTTCTCCCGCCCGGCCGCCTGGGCCGCCAGATAGGCGCCGTGGGCGCCGGGGTCGTTGTGGGCGTAGACCGCGTCGATCTTGTCGAAGCGGGCCAGGGCCGATTCCATCTCCTTGCGGGCGTTGGGCTCGAGCCACTTCATGTCGGCCTCGAAGATCACCTCGATGGCCGTTCCCCCGATCGCGTCGCGGAACCCCGCGTGCCGATCCTGCCCCGGCGTCGAGGTCATCAGGCCCTTGAGCTCGACGACCTTGCCTCGGCCGCCGAGTTGGCGGGCGATCCACCGGCCGGCGGCCTTGCCGATCTTGACGTTGTCGGCGCCGATGAAGCAGGTGTACTTGTCGCCCTGGACGGCCCGGTCGAGCACGATCACCGGGATGCCGGCGTCGACGGCCTTGGCGACCGGCTCGGTCAAGGGCGCGGCCTCCTTGGGGCTGATGAGGATCAGATCGACCTTGGCGCCGACGTATTCCTCGACGTGGGCCCGCTGCTTGAGCGTGTCGTTCTGCGCGTCCTTGAAGATGACCTTGAGGTTCGGGTGCTTTTCGGCGGCGGCGCGAATGTCGGCGTCCATCTGCACGCGCCAGGGTTCGTTCAGGTTGCACTGGCTCATGCCGATCGTGCAGGTGCGGCCCGCCGTCTCGCCCGGACCGGCGTCGGACGAAGCCGACGCGGCCCGCTCGCCGCGGCTGCCGGGGGTCGGCGCGTCGCCCGGCTTGTAGCATCCGCTCGGCAGAACCACGAGGACGGCCCCCAGCACCGAAAGGGACAAAGGGCGGAAGGCATGCACGGCGTCTCTCCTTTGCTGGTTCGTCACGTGCGCGACCGTCGCTGGGTGAGCACGGCGGCGACGATGATGATTCCCGTGAGCATCAGCCGGCGCGACTCGGGCACGGCGTTGATGCTGAGGATCTTCTCAAGATACCCGATCGTCAGGGTGCCGATCAGGGTAAGCCCGATGCCGCCGCGGCCCCCCATCAGGTTCGTGCCGCCGATGACGACGATGGCGATCGCGCTGAGCTCGTAGCCCCCGCCGGCCTCGGGATCGCCCTGTTGCTCCTGGGCCGCCTGGCAGATGCCGGCCACGGCCGCCAGCAGTCCGGCCGCCGCGTAGGCGAGCACCTTGGCCCGGTCGACCAGGACGCCCGACAGGCGCGCCGCCTCTTCGTTGCCGCCGATGGCGTACAACTCGCGGCCCCAACGGTGCCGGGCGAGGGCGATCCAACTCAACGCGGCGCAAACCAGAAAAACCACCGTGACCATCGAGACGTTGTCGGCCAGCAGGCGCGAGTCGATCGCCCGAAATACGTCGGGCACCTCGACGTACCGGTACGTGCCGTCGGCGTTCTGAACGGCCGTCGAGACCTTCATTCCACCGCTGACCGTCTTGGCCAGGCCGCGGGCGAAGACCATCATGGCCAGGGTGGCGATGAAGGGCTGGACCTTGAACCGGGCGGCGAGCGTGCCCGACACGCCCCCGCAGGCCGCCCCGAGGGCCAGGCACAAGGGCACGGCCAGCCAGGGCGACCAGCTCCAATGGATGCTCATCCGGGCGAACGCGACGGCGGCCAGGGCCAGCACGCTGCCCACGGCCAGGTCGATGCCGCCGGTGATGATCACCAGGGTCATGCCGCAGGCGAGAATGCCGAACACCGACGCCTGGCGCAGCCCGTCGCGGTGCGTCTGGACCTTATAGAACGCCCCGTCGGCATCGAACAACACGCCCAGAAGAAGCACCAGCAGCAGGGCGATCAGCGCCCGCGAGGCGGGATGGGCCAGCAACCGCACCCCGCGGTTTCGGCGCGCGTCGAGGTTTTGGCAGGCCCGCAGCACGATGAACACGCCGACCACGGTCGCCACGTACCAGGCCAGCAGCACGTACGGATAGGCCGAGGCCCGATCGTGCGCCAGGCCCGCGAAGCCGGCAAGCCACGCCACCGCGTCGAGCAGTAGCACGGGCACGCCGCCGAACCGCGAGACGACGGCCAGGGTGAATCCGACCACCATCGTCACCAGGCCGACAAACAAACCGGAACGGTTCAAGCGTTGAGCCCTCTACACAACCACCTGCTTGCCCATGGCCGCCTCCAACACGCGCTGGGCGGTCGCCTGCCCGCGCGACAGCTCGGCGATCGCGCGGCCGCGGTGCAGGACGAGAATCCGGTCGCTCATCGCCAGGAGCTCGGGCATTTCGGACGTGATCAAGATAATCGCGATTCCCCGCAAAGTCCACTCGTTCATGAGCTGGTAGATTTCGCGCTTGGCCCCCACGTCGACGCCGCGGGTGGGTTCGTCCAAGAGCAGGATCCGCGGATCCGTCTGGAGCCATTTGGCCAGGGCGACCTTTTGCTGGTTTCCGCCCGAGAGTTCGCCCACCTCCATCTCGAGCGATGCCGCGCGAAGGTGCAGGGCTTCGCTGAGGCGCGAGGTGGCCTCGCGCTCGCGCCGTGGGCGTCGCCATCCGCCCGGTGCAAGCCGCCGCAAGTCGGCCAGGGTCGCATTGGCGACCACCGACATCGAGAGCACCAGGCCGGTCGCCTTGCGGTCGTTGGTGAGCATGGCCATGCCCCGGTCGATCGCGTCGCGAGGACGGCGAATGCACACCGGCCGGCCGTCGAGCCAGACGCGGCCCCGCGCCCGATCGCCGTACGCTCCCGCAAGGCCCATCAGCATCGCGCTGGCCCCCGAGCCCTGCAATCCGCCGATGCCGAGGATCTCGCCGGCCCGGACGGAGAAGCCCACCCGATCCACGAGCGGGCGGGCCGACCGGGCCCCGCCCGTCACGACGAACTCTTCGACCCGCAGGCGCTCGGCGCCGGGGCGCGCTTCGTGGCGGGGGAACTGCTGCGCGACCTCGCGCCCGACCATCCACTCGACGAGCCTGGGCGTGGGCAACTCGGCGGCGGGCGCCGAGCCGACGAAGCGCCCGTCGCGGAGCACGGTAATGCGGTCGGCGATCGCGTCGATCTCCTCCATCCGATGGGTGATGTAGACGATCCCGCGGCCTTGGGCCTTGAGTCGCGCGATCAGCCCGAACAGGCGCTCGACCTCCGGGGCGCTGAGCGCGCTGGTCGGCTCGTCCATGACGATCACCTTGGCACGGTACGAGAGGGCCTTGGCGATCTCGATGAGTTGCCGCGTGCCGATGGGAAGCTGCTCGACGAGCCGATCGACGTCGACCTCGATGCCCAACGGTTCAAGCAGACGGCGCGCCTCGGCCCGCTGCGCCCGATCGTCGATCAGCCCGGCGCGGGAAGTGGGGGACCGGCCGAGGAAGATGTTGTCGGCCACCCGCATCGAGGGCACGAGCGACAACTCCTGGTAGATCATCGCCACGCCCAGGGCGTTGGCGGCCAGGGGAGAGTCGGGGCGAACGGGCCGGCCGTCGATCTCGAGCGTCCCTTCGAAATCGGTGTGGACGCCGGCCAGAATCTTCACCAGCGTGCTCTTGCCCGCCCCGTTCTCTCCCGCCAGAACGTGCACCTCGCCGGTGAAGACCTCCAAATCGACCCCGTCGAGGACCAGCACGCTCCCGAAACGCTTTGCGATGCCCGTCATGCGGGCCAGCCGTCGTGGTTCGGATGGGGTCACGTTCGAAGATGCTCCCGCCCCGAAATCGCTTGTGCCACGGCCCGAGCGCCTCATCGGTTGGGACGGACTTCCATCAGCCTGCACCCCCCGATTCTTGGGAGCCTTTCCGAGAGACTCCATGAGGCGCAAGTCGTTGCGGCCTCATGTTTTGCGTTCAATACGCCTGGCAGGAATCGAACCCGCGACCTACGGCTGAGGAAATGATCGGTTTGGCAAGGCCCTCCCCACGAAAACCGCGTTTCTCCCGAGGAATTCGCAAGATCGGCTGTTGGGACAAACCTCCCAATCATCCCTTCTTAACGCGCGATCGAAGTTTCGCTGACATCGTTGACGTCCGGGGAACTCTGACAGCCAAGGGGTCCATAGGTCGCAAACTCCGACACTGCCATTGCCGCAACTCCGCGCCGTGGGTCTCGCACCCACAGCCTTCGGTTTGGCGAATTCAAGTACCCGCGGCAGGATTCGAACCTGCGGCCTGAGCTTTAGGAAAGCCCTGCTCTATCCCCTGAGCTACGCGGGCCGATACCCGTCATAGTGCGTATCTTGGTCTCCAGTTCACGCCCCGCGACAGGCGACGATCGCCGCTATTCTACTCAACCCGAATGGACGGTGGCAACCCCGTAGGCGCGCCGTTGGGATGCTCGATGAAGATCGGACCGCCACTTCCGCATCCTCGTTCTGCCGATCTCAGGCAGGTGGTGGCCAAAAACTTGCCTGGAACGACGTGGCACTTTCCGTTATACTATACATCTGAATATATTCGCCCGGCCGTGTTGTCCTCGGCAACCCAGCGGCCCGGCCTGATGTTCGATGGCTGCCATGCGGGCAGGTTTACCTTGGAGAAGGTGCCTCGTGGGAATCCGACGGCTCTTGATCGACGAACTCAAGCCGCGGAACAAGAACCCCCGCGTCAACGATAGCGCTGTCCATGCCGTGGTGAAGAGCATCGAGACGTTCGGTTTCAACGTCCCCATTCTCTATGACCAGCACATGCGGATGATTAACTGCCTGGACTGCGGCTTCTGCGTGGTCGAGTGTTTCCGATGCCGGCACTTCGACCGGTAGAGCAAGACCCTGCGAATCGACGGCCGTGTGCAGTGCGGCCGTTGCCTGCGGCTGACATTCTGCATGGGGTGGCGGCACCGGTTCTGGCGCAGGATCATTGTGGAAGGGGAATCGCATGACTCGTAGAACGGATCAGAGACAGGGCTGTCTGTTCGACGATGGCAAGCAAGGTGAACCGGTCCTGGTCAGCGCGTGCCTGCTCGGCATCCCCTGCCGTTGGCACGGGCGCAGGCCGAAGAGAAGGGAAGAACTCATCCGACGATTGCAGCAGCGATACGTTCTCGTGCCGATCTGCCCCGAGCAACTCGGTGGTATGCCAACGCCCAGGACGGGCGAGACGCTCCACGGCACGGGCGCACAAGTTTTCGACGAGGGACTGCGGATCATTGCTCCGGAAACAGGGGAAGACGTGACCCATTTCCACGTCAACGGGGCACGATACGCCTTGGAAATCGCGGAGATCATCGGTGCCCGGCGCGCCTATCTCAAGGGTGGGAGCCCTTCGTGCGACCGTCAGGGCGTGGCGGGCGAAGTGCTCACACGCGGCGGGATCAAAGTGATTCGGGTCGGTTGGGTGAACTGTGATATCAAGCATCTTGGCTGCGGGCGAGGGCAAACGCGGATGAATACGCCGCTTGTGAGGTCGTTTGCCAGAGGAAGCACGAAAGGCGAAACGGGGGCCGCACGAGATGGCACGAACGAGGCTCCGCGTCGGGACGGGCGGGTTGGCCCGAGATGATGCCGGGCCTTTTGCCCGTCCCGGCCGCATGGCACAATAGACGGCGATCGACTCCGAAGAAGCTCTCACCACTCCGTGAAAGGCAGGCTGCCATGATTCCGAGATCCTTTCGTCTCATCCTGTTGTGTCTGTTCCTCGGCGCGGTCGCGATGCCGGAGGCCGTCGGCCAGCCCCCCAAGGCAGGGGCTGCCCGGTCGGAGGCCCCGGCTTCGAAGAGCAAGTCGCGCCCCAGGGACGATTCGCAGAAACGTGCGGAATCGCTACGGACCATTGCCGAACGTCTCGGGGTGGGGCCCGGGTCGGTGATCGCCGACATCGGGGCGGGCACCGGGCGCGACACGTGGACCTTTGCCGACATCGTGGGCGAGAACGGCAAGGTGTTCGCCGAGGAGATCGAACAGGGCAAGGTCGACCGGATCGCGAAGGAGGCCCAGAAGCGGGGCCTGTCGCAGGTCGAGGGCGTGCTGGGCACGCCGACCGATCCCAAGCTGCCCGCCGAAAGCGTCGACTTGGCCTTCATGCACCACGTTTATCATCACGTGTCGAAGCCCCGCGAAATGCTCGACGGAATCTGGCGGGCGCTGAAGCCCGAGAGATACCTGGTCATCATCGACCAGCGCCTGGGCACGCTCGTCGATTGGGTGCCACGCGAGGAGCGGGCCGAGAAGCACTACTGGATCGCCGAGACCACGGTGGTCCGCGAGGCGCGCGAGCAGGGATTCGCGTTCGTCGAGTATGCCGAGGAGCACTGGCACGGGCAAGGGTCGTTCATTCTCGTGTTCCAGCGGCCGGCCGGCGTGAAGAGCCCCGATGGCGACCCCGACCCGCTCTCGCCGCTCCCGGCCGGCACGGTCGAGCAGCTTCTGCCGCCACCCGGCCAGTCGTACGGGCGCGTGGCCTTTGTGGCACTCGGCGAAGGGCGCACGCTGATCGGCCCGATCGTCGAAGCCACGGGTTGCGAGGCGGTCGACGTGGTCCTCGAAGAGTGGGCCACGCAGAAGGACGAGCGCCCGCCCCTGCCGGCGGGCGTCGACCTGCCCTCGACGCTCACCGAGCGGGGCGATCCGCAACTCGGGCCCGAGCCCATCGACGCGGTGTACTTCCTCGACACGTACCACCTGTTGTTCCACGGCCCGACGCTGCTGGCGCGACTGCGCGAGCGGCTCACCGCGTCGGGGCGCGTGTACGTGCTGGATCGCCGGGCCCCCGAGACGATTCCGCACCGCGAGGCCAGCCACCGCCGGATGATCGCGCCGGAGACCGTCAAGCAGCAGATGCGTGAGGCGGGCTTCACCCTGCTCCACGAGGGCCCACCCCCGGCCGCCGAACGGTTTCTGCTCGTGTTCGGCAAGAGCGTCGGTCGCACCGGGTTCGCTCCCGCGGCCCCGAACCCCGCCGGTCGCTGACCACATGCCGGCTTGCGCCGCCCCCGAGTCGGAGCGTGCGGGGAGGCCTCGTTCGAAAGGCCGGCGCGACGCCTCGAAGACGCTCCGGTTCGCATCGACTCGCCCTGCGCGCCGCGTTCAGAAGTAGAGGTCGCGATCGTCCGTTTCGCGAATTCGCCGCAGGCGGTCGATGAGTTCCCGCTTGCGCCGGCCGTCGGGGAGCTTCTCGAGTTCGGCCCGGATGGCGGCCTCGCCCGCGGCGCGGGTTTCGGGCGAGGCGTAGTCGACGAGGTACTCCATCAACGTGGTCAGGGCGTTGGGCGTGCACATGTTCTGGATGAACCCGGGGATGGCGAACTCCATGAAGTGCTCGCCGGTGCGCCCCAGGCGGTAGCATGCCGTGCAGAAGCTGGGCACGTAGCCGTCGACGATCAGCTCGCGCATCACCTCGTCGAGCGGGCGCACGTCGCCCAGCTCGAACTGCTCGCGCTCAAGCACCTGGGCATCGCCGGCCTCGGTGTATCCGCCCAGTTCGATGCGGCTGCCCGCGTCGATCTGCGAGACGCCGAAGCCCATCACCTCGCGGCGCAACGCGGCGGGCTCGCGGGCCGTGAGGATCAGGCCCGTGTAGGGCACCGAGAGCCGCAGAATCGCCACGAGACGCTTGAACGGATCGTCGCCCACGTGGTGAACGGGATCGAGTTGGACTCCGCTGGCCGGTCGCAGCCGGGGAAAGCTGATCGTGTGGGGCCCGACGTTGTAGTGCTTCTGAAGGTGAAGGGCGTGCGCGACGAGCCCCAGCACCTCGAAGCGCCAGTCGTACAGTCCGAACAAGGCGCCGATTCCCACGTCGTCGGCGCCCGCCTCCATGGCCCGGGCCACGCCGTCGAGGCGCCACAGGAAGTTGCCTTTTCGGGTACGGGCGGGATGAACGCGCGCGTACGTGGCGTGGTGGTACGTCTCCTGAAAGATCTGGTAGGTGCCGATGCCCGCCTCCTTGACGACGCGATATCCCTCGTGATCGAGTGGGGCGGCGTTGATATTCACGCGGCGGATGTTGCCGTGCCCCAGGCCGATCGAATATACCCGGCGCACGCAGTCGGCGATGAACTCGGGTCCGTAGCGGGGATGCTCGCCGAACACGAGGATCAGTCGCTTGTGCCCCTTGGAAAGCAGGGCTTGGACCTGCCCGCGCAGATCGTCGTCGCTGAGCGTTCGGCGAACCGCGTCGCGGTTCGAACGGCGAAACGCGCAGTAGAGGCAGTCGTTGACGCACTCGTTGCCCACGTAAAGCGGCGCGAACAGCACGATCCGATTGCCGTACACGTCGCGCTTCAGCCGCCGGGCCGCGTCGAAAATCGCTTCGACGAGTTCGGGGCTTTCGGCGGCCAGCAAAACGGCCGTCTCGTCGACCGAGAGCGCCTGCTTGGCCATGCTCTTGGCCAGCACGTCGCGGACTTCCCCCGCGTCGGCCTGGCGGTCCATCAGGCCGTGGAGGTACTCCTCATCGATGAAATCGTAACCGCTGCTGCTCAGCTTGCTCTTGTCGACGACCCAGGTCATCGCGGCGTCCACCTATGGTTTTCGGTTCTGTGAGAAAGAGGCCGGAGGCTGGAGGGCACCAAGTGTGGCAAGGGTACGTTCATCTCCGATCTTCCACCTCCGATCTTCAATCTTCAATCGTCAATCTTCGCTCTTCCCTACCCGGCCGCTGCGGACCGCGTAGTTCGGCGAATCGCCCCGGCCGGCGCCGACGCGGCGGCCGATCGACTCGATGCGGCCTCGCAGGCACGCGTAGCATCCGTCGGCCGTCTCGCGGATGCACGCCTTGTTGGGATAGATCTCGTAAAGCGCCCGGTACTTCGGGGGCGTGAGGTTCGGCATGACCACGTTCGCCCCGCGCTCCAGCCCCAGCTCGCGCCCCTGCCGCCCGTTGATCGTCGCCAGGGCCGTCGTGCTGGGGATATTGGCCCGCGGACAGACCAGTCGCGTCAGGGCGATCACCTTGTAGGTCGTCAGCTCGTCGGCCGGCAACTGCTCATCGCCGGGCACGACGGGGCAAAAGTCGGGGTCGCCCAGCGGCGTGTCGGGATGGAGGATGCAGGGTCCCACGCCGATCATGTCGAGGTCGAGCCGGCCGAAAAGCTCGATGTCGGCCGCCAGATCGTCGTAGGTCTGCCCGGGGATGCCGATCATCACCCCGCTACCCACCTCGTAGCCCAGTTCGCGCAGCCTCCCGAGGATCGCAAGCCGGTCGGAACGCGTGCCCGGTCGAGGGGGGTGAATGCGTTCGTACAAATCGCGATTCGAGGTCTCGAAGCGAAGCAGGTAGCGGTCGGCCCCGGCCTCGCGCCACAGGGCCAGCTCGTCGTCGGTCCGCTCGCCCAGGCTGAGCGTGACGGCCAGGGGCGTGTCGCGCTTGATCGTGCGCACGAGCGACGCCATGCGCCCGGCCTCGAGCCCGGGGTCCTCGCCCGACTGGAGCACGACCGTCCCGTAGCCGAGGGCCACGGCCTGCCGGGCGCAGGCCATGATCTCGGCGTCGGACATGCGGTATCGCTTCAGCTCGGTGTGCGGTGCGCGCAGCCCGCAGTACGCGCAGAGCCGCACGCAATGGTTCGACAGCTCGACGAGCCCGCGCAGATGCACCTCGCCCCCGACGTGTCGTTGGCGCACGTCGTCGGCCCGCCGCCACAACTCAGCCAGCCGGGCCGGGTCGGTCTCGCGGAGCCAGGAGACGATTTCCGGGCGTTGCATCTATCGGCCGGCATCGACGGAAACGGAGGATAGGAACTGCATCAACTGCCGCACGAGAGCATGTTGGCGAAGAACGGACAACGTGTCTTCGCCGACCCCGTTCAGGTGGTGCGCCACGGCAGCGCGATCGGGCATGACGGCCGTCAACCACTCCTTGGGATGGCGTCTTGCCATCTGCCACTCCAGGTCGCTCCAATCGCACTGGGCGATTCTCGCTTCGTATTCCTCCTTGCTGGTCATGCCTGGTGCTCTCTCCATTATACGAATCGGCGTCGGCGGACAATGCTCCGCCAAGCCGTCGGTTCGAGCCTGGGCCGGTTCGACCTCACCCCTCAAACCCCGTGGGCCGCTCGTACAGTTTGGCCCGCGTGGCCCATAGCCCTGCCGAGGGGGTGGGGATGAAGAAGATCCGCTCGCCGTCGATCTCGTTGAAGCCTTCCTTCAGCCGGTCGGGGGGGTACTTGGCCAGCGTCGCGTCGAGATCGGCGTATTGGAAGTTCACGCCTTCGATCTCTTCTTTGGAAAGGTGACCCGGCGCGTAGGTGATCGTGAACCGGCCTTCCGACGAGCCGTGAATCAGGTGGGCGGTCGCGTGGGCCAGGTCCTGCATGTCGGCGTTCCGGGCGTACTGCTCCATGACTTTGGGCGTGCCGACGTAGCCGTATTTGCGGATCAGCCGGTCGACCTCGTCCTGCTCGCCAAACCGCTTGAGCCCCGGGGCGATGATGATCAGCTCGCCGCCGTCGGCCAGCACCATGCGCGTGCGATAGACGGCCTTGTTGGCCACCCAGGTGCTGTGGAACTCGTCGGCCTGCATGACGCACACCACCTTATCGAGCGGCTCGTCGAACACGGTGATGTTCTGCTTGCGCGACTGTCTGGCCGCCTCGAGATACGTGTCGACGTCGTCGCCCACGTACACACCGGTGTGCACCAGCTCGTCTTGCTCGTTTCGGGCCATGACGACCTGCACGTACAGGTCGGGCAGATCGCCGAGGTAGTCGGCCTCGGCCTTGTTGAAGCAGGCGCGGACCGGGGTCGTCAGGGTGCCCAGGTTGTTCTCGATCCCGCAGCAGGCGGCCGCCATGTGCGAGGCGCAAATCAGGTCCTTGCCGGCCAGCCCGATGAAGTAGTTCTTGTTGTGGTTGGCAAAGCCGAGCACCTCGTGGGGCACCACGTGGCCCACGTTGATCACCAAGTCCCAGGCCATGCCCACGAGCATCTTGTTGAGCACGATGGGGAAGGCCCAGTCGGCGGCCCCGGCGGTCGCCTGCTTCACGTAGTCGGCCGGCACCTCGCCGACGGCCACCGCCCCGGCCCGCCAGTCGTGCGGGTGGATTCGCATTTCGGGAATCGTGCCGAACATCTCGCGGTTCTGCTCGGGCGTGTGCGGCACGTGCTGCCCCAACGTGGGGATGACGTGCACCTCGGCCTCGTGGCGGAACTCGTGGTACAGCAGCTCGGTCAAGCGCCCCGCCCCCGAGTGCATCCGCGTAATGTCGGGGGGAAGCAGCAGAACCCGCTTGGGATGCGGGCAAATACGCTGGCGGGCCTCGTCGGCGGTCCGCCGCACCAATTCCTCGAGTCGTTCGGGAGCGATCCGTTCGGCCTTCTCAGAAAACCAAGGCATCGATCACCTCTATTGCGGGCGGGATTTTCCTGGGTGCCAAATCGTTTAAGATACCAGTATTCGAGGCCCGTCGCCAGGATGCCGGGCACCAACGTGCGCTCCCCAGGGACTCGCGCTTCGCAGGAATTCGCAGGAAGACGACAAACATGGCCGACAAGCGACCGTACCTCACCGACACGATCCAACACCTCGACATCACCCGGTACGGGGACGTCGTCCCCCTGGTCGAAGCGATGGGCAAGATGGCCTTCAGCGCCCGCGATCTGGCCCGGGCCGCCGACATCTACGACCGGATGCTCGCCGACCGCGACTGCGGGGTGATTCTCTGCCTGGCCGGGTCGCTGGTCAGCGCCGGGCTGAAGAAGGTGTTCGCCGACCTGATTCGCCTGAACATGGTCGATGCCGTGGTGTCGACCGGAGCGAACATCGTCGACCAGGACTTCTTCGAGGCCCTGGGATTTCGGCATTACCTTGCCGCCGATCTATTGAAAACGGGCGTGCGCGACGACGAGCTCCGCGAGCTGCACATCGACCGCATCTACGATACCCTGATCGACGAAGACGACCTGCGCACGTGCGACGACATGGTTCGCCGGATCGCCGACGCCCTCGACCCCCGGCCCTATTCGTCCCGCGAATTCCTCATCCGCATGGGCGAGCACCTCGACGGACGTGAGGCGAAGCCGGCCGACTCGATCGTCTACGAGGCGTGGAAGGCCGAGGTGCCCATCTTCTGCCCGGCGTTCAGCGATTCGTCGGCCGGTTTCGGGCTCGTGGCCCATCAGGCCGCCCGGGGCGACGGGCCGAAAGTCGCCATCGACAGCGCCAAGGACTTTTTGGAGCTCACCCAACTGAAGCTCAAGCTCCAAGAGACGGGCCTGTTCATGGTGGGTGGCGGCGTGCCCAAGAACTTCGCCCAGGACGTCGTCGTGGCGGCCGAGGTGCTCGGGGCCGACGTGCCCATGCACAAGTACGCCGTCCAGGTCACCGTGGCCGACGTGCGCGACGGCGGCCTGTCGGGCAGCACGCTCCGCGAGGCCACCAGTTGGGGCAAGGTCGACACGGGCTTCGAGCAGATGGTCTACAGCGAGGCGACCCTGGCCGTCCCCCTGATCGCCGGCTACGCCTACCACCGCGGCCACTGGAAAGACCGCCAACCGCGCCGGCTCAACCGAGCGCTCGAGGCGGCGGAAGTCGCCTGAATCGCCGAATTCCCGACCGCGCACGGCGGTCGGGCTCGATCGCCACGGGGTCGATCACGGCGTGGGAGGGGCCCCGTCGGCAGCGCGCGGCTGGGGCGGCCCCATGGCCTCGTCGGGATGTTCGAGGAACCAGAGCCACCGCTGGTGGTGGATGCGCTCGTCGTCCCAGATTCGCAGCAGCATCTGGTAGGTTTCGGGGTGCCACTGGCAGGCGGCCGAAAGGTGCTCGTAGTGGACGATGGCCTTGGCCTCGGCCCAGGCCCCGGTTCGCATCATGGCCCGGAACCCCATCAGCCGCGACATCCGGCCCATCGTCCACCCGACCATGTAGTACGGCAAGCGAAGGATCGTCGGTCGCCCGCCGAATTCCATCAGTCGGCCCAGGCTGTCGGTCTGGTGCGTCAGCTCGTTTTCCATCGCGGCGATGAGCTGGCGATTCAGCTCGGTGGGCCGGCTGGTCCACTGGGCGCGGTAGATCTGAACGGCCATCGTCTCGAGGCGATGGACGTCGCGCAAGGCTTTGCGGGCCGCCCCGATCTGCTGGGCCGACGCGTCGGCCGCCAGGAGCCGCACGTCGTGCGTGTGCTTCGCGTTGCGGATCAACTGATCGGGTGCTCGTTCCACGGAATTCATGCGTCGGCTCTCTCCTGGGCGGCGAAAATTCTTCCGCTCCCATCCTAGCCGTCGGGGCTCACCCGGCAAGTGGCCCCCCGAACGGAGCAAAGAACCCGCCACGCGACGCCGGCACGTGAACGGCGTGTCGCCCGGCCCAAATCGTTTGACAGAGCCCAAATCGTTTGACAGAGCCCAAATCGTTTGACAGAGCCCAAATCGTTTGACAGATCCGACTGGCCGGCCCATGATGGCGGAGGTGGGACACCCACCCCCGTTCGTGGTGCCCATGTTCGTCCGGTCCACCCCAAATCGACGGCGAAAGACCCGGCGCATTGGCTCCCGGCGAGCGGCTTTTCGGCCCCGGCATCGAGGAGGAGGCGTGTCATGCAAGCCGTGCGATACTGTCGTGCGCTCACGTTGGTGTTGGCGATTGGGGCCGTTCGTCCGGCCTTGGCTGCGGAACCCCAGGTGGGGGCCGTCCCGCCGGTGCCCGATGGCGTGCGCCGGTTGATGCAGGACCGCAACTATGCCGAGGCGGTCGCGGCCATCGACGAGGCGGCCCAGGCCGACGGATCGCCGCGCGAGTACCTCGCCTATCTCAAGGGTTGGGCATTCCACCTGGCCGGACAGCACGAGGCGGCCGCGGCGGCGTTCGACGATCTTCAAGAGAGCTTTCCCGAAAGCCCCTGGGCCCGGCACGGGCGATTCGGCAAGGCGGTGGCCCTGGCACGCAAAGGCGATTTTCGCGGTGCCGAGCTGATCTACCGGGCCGAGGCCGAATACCTGTTCAGCGGCGCGCGCCGGGAGGAGTTGGCCCGGGTGTGTTTCGACCTGGCCGACGCCTTTTTCTCGCCGCCCGAAGCGCCAGAGAAGCAGCCCGACTACGAAGCGGCGCAAGCGTTTTACGAGAAGGCGTTGGAGGTGGCGCCCGAGTGCGAACGGCGAACCGAGGTCGAGTTGCGGATCGCCCGGTGCCATCAGGAGCGGGGCGCGACGGCCGAGGCGGCCGACCTGTTCGCGAAGCTCGCCGGCGAGCGTCCCGGCGGCCCCCTGGAGGCCGAGGCCCGCTGCCGCTGGGGCGATTGCCGCTTCGCGGAAGGCGACCTGAAACAGGCTCGGCGGATCTGGCAGGACCTGCTGGCCGAGCATCCCGATTCGACGTCGAAGTGGATCGCCCGGGCCGCCTTTCGCCTGGCCGAGACCTGGGGCGTCCCCCAGCCGGCAAGCGACGAAGACCTGAATCTCGGCGTGGCGGCCCTCGAAGGGGCCGCCGAGCGTTTCCCCGACCACGAGTGGGCCCCCCGGGCCCGACTCGACGTGGCCAAGAGCTACCTCCATCGCGACCGGCACGAGGAGGCGGTGGGCGCGCTGACGCGCTTTCTGGCCGACGAGCGCTACGGCGACCGCGACGAGATCGCCGACGCCCGCGCGCTGCTCGGCCGCGCCTACCAGTTGCAGAAGAAGTACGCCGAGGCCCTGGGCGCCTGGCAGGAATACCTGGCCCAGCATTCGTCGCACGCGTCGTCCAGCGCGGTCCAGCGCCGGGTGATCGACACCGAGTACATGATGGGGCTCGAGGAGTTCCAGGCCAACGATTTCGACGCCGCCCGAAAGCTCTGGAACGCCTTTCTCGTCAAGTATCCCCTCGATGCCCGCAATCCGCAGATCCTTTTTCACTTCGCCGAGATCGACTACGAGCAGAACGAGTGGGAGGCAGCCATTGCCGCCTGGCGGCGGGTCGTGTCGAAATATCCCGAGTCGGAGGAGGCCGCCCAGTCGCAACTGAGGATCGCCGCCACGCTCGAGCGCAAGCTGAACCGTTTCGACGAGGCCCTCCACGAGTACCGCAAGGTTGCCTCGGGCAGCCATTTCGCCGACGCGGCCCGGGCGATCACGCGGCTCACCGCGAAAAGCCTCTCCGTGGCGACCGATCGCGTGTTTCGCTCCGACGAGACCCCCACGATCCAGGTCGCGACGCGCAACGTCGAGGCGGTCGCGGTGCGCGTCTACGAGATCGACATGGAGACCTACTTCCGCAAGATGCACCTGGCCCAGGGCGTCGAGCAGTTGGACGTCTCGCTGATCGATCCCGACGTGACCTTCGAACTCGAGGTGCCCGGCTACACCGAGTACCAGGAGTTCGAAAACGCGGTCGAGGTGCCCATGCCGCGCGGCGCCACCTCGGGCGTGGCCGTCGTCACCGTGGCAGGCAAGACCCTCGAAGCCACGACGTTGGTGATCCGGAGCGATCTCGACGTGATCGTCAAGAGCTCGCGCGACGAGGTGTTCGTGTTCGCCGAAAACATGCGGACCGGCAGGCCCTGGCCCGGCGTGCGTCTGGTGATCTCCGACGGGAAGCAGGCGTTTGCCGAAGCGACGACGGGAGAAGACGGCGTGCTGCAGAAGACGTTCCCCGAGCTGCACAGCGCCGACGACGTTCGCGTGTTCGCGATTGCCGACGGCCACGTGGCGTCGAACGTGGTCGGCCTCGAGGGCCTGGGCGTCGCGCGCGGGCTGACCGACAAGGGCTACATCTACACCGACCGGCCCGCCTACCGTGCCGGACAGGCCGTCGACGTGCGCGGCTGCCTTCGCCGGGCGGTCGACGACGTCTACCTGCCCGAGGAAGGCAAGAAGGTCACGCTCGGCGTGGTCGACGTCCGCAATCGGCTGCTGCGCGAAGAGGAGGTCACCCTGAGCCGGTTCGGCACCTTCCACGCCCGATTCGTGCTTCCCGCCACCAGCCCCCAGGGCGAGTATCGCGTGCTCGTTCGCGACGAGGTGGGGCGAAGCCATCAGGGGTCGTTCCGCGTGCACGAGTACCGGATCGAGCCGATCCGGCTCACGGTCGACGCGCCTCGAAACGTCTACTATCGCGGCGAAGAGATCGAGGGGACGATCCGGGCCGCGTTCTACTACGGCGCTCCACTGGCCGATCACGAGGTCCGCTACACCCTCGCCGGCGGGCGCACGTACGCGGCGCGGACCGACGAGCGGGGCGAGGTGCCCTTCAAGCTCGCCACGCGCGACTTCAGCGAAAGCCAGGTCCTGCCGATGGTCGTCACGCTTCCCGAACGCAACGTCGAGGCGGCCAGGAACTTCTTCCTCGCGACCCAGGGCTTCGGCATCGCCGTCCGCTCGGTACGTCCCGTCTACCTGGCGGGCGAGTCGTTCGAGATCACGGTCAAGACCTACGATGCGGAGGGCAAGCCGGTCGGACGGAAACTGGCGCTTGAGGTGCTCGAGCGGACCACGGTCGAGGGCAAAGTCGGCGAGCGACTCGTCCAGCGGCACGAGATCGAGACCGATCGGGCCGAGGGCATCGCCCGCCAGACGCTCTTGCTCGAACAGGGGGGCGACTACCTGCTGCGGGCCGAGGGGATCGACCGGTTCGAGAACGCGGTCTCGGGCGCGCTGGCCGTGCGCGTCTCCGGCGACGACGACGAAGTCCGCCTGCGAATCCTCGCCGAGCGGCACACGTACAAGGTGGGCGACACGGCCGAGCTGAAACTCCATTGGCGCGACGAGCCGGCCCTGGCCCTGGTTACCTTCCAGGGGGCCCGGGTGCTCGACTATCGACTGGTCGAGCTGGCCACGGGGGCCAACGCCCTGTCGATCCCCATGGCCGAGAAGCTGGCGCCGAACTTCGAGCTTTCGGTGGCCGTGATGACCGATCCCCGGCCCGCGCAGGGCACGAAGCCCGACAAGCCGCCCCGCCGGTTCCACGTGGCGTCGAGCCCGTTCGCGGTCCAGCGCGAGCTTGCCGTGGCGATCGCATGCCGGCGAAAGAAGGGCGCCGAGGGCCCGGTGCGGCCCGGCGAAGCGTTGGAGGTCACCCTGACCACGACCGATCCCCAGGGGAAGCCGGTCGTGGCCGAGTTGAGCCTGGCGATGGTCGAGCAGTCGCTTCTCGACCGGTTCGAGTGGCCCGTCGCGCCGATCGCGGAGGTGTTTCGCGGCGAGCCGCGGGAGGCGGCGGTTCGCACCACGTCGAGCGCAACGTTCGCCTATCATCCGACGACCCGGCCGGTCAACCCGCGCCTGTTGAGCGAGCACGAGCGGGCCGAAATCGCCCGGCAGGAAGAAGCCAGTCTGCGCGAAGCCCAGGTGGGAATGGGCGAATTCGGCGGCATGGGTGGCGGATTCGCGATGGGCCCACGCTCGACAGGCGAGGTCTTTTCTGCCGACGCGGACGTACCGTTCCGAGTCGAACGCGGCCAGGTGGCCCT
>Ga0334898_1001111_pt1 | contig 33367 bp, 25 predicted proteins | sample GraSluR3_MG_10_FD_207228 | JGI IMG/M metagenome (GOLD analysis project Ga0334898, IMG submission 207228) | Sludge microbial communities from methane-producing bioreactor in Wageningen University, Netherlands - Granular Sludge_3_08-R3 | ecosystem: Engineered > Bioreactor > Anaerobic >... | reverse complement strand
ATCGTAATCGAACAGCCGGCGCAGCTTGTCGGCCAGGGTCAGCACCCAGACCCGCTCCTCGAACGAGCTGCGCCGGCGGTCTTCCTCCTCCTTGGGAGCGGCGGTCAACTCCTCGGGCGAGGCCAGTCCCAGGCGGAGCAACTGTCCGTCGAGGCGCGTGACGGCCAGGGGGCCCGGCGGCAGCTCATCCTGGCCGGGCACGCGAAGATGGTACCCCACCGACCCGGGCATCTCGAGCAGGCTCTCGATCGCCTGCATCCGCTCGCGCCGGTCGGCGATGCCCAGTTGATTGACGAGAAAGATGCCGTAGAGCGGGTTCACGCCCCGCAACATCAACAGCTTGGCGAGTTCCGGGGTGGGATGGGCGCGCTCGGGGCGATAGGCCGGCGCTTCGGGCGCCTCGGGCGCCGGCTGGGACGGCCCCGTGGGCAGATCGAACAGGCCGGCGCCGAACGCGCCGGAGGCGGCGGGAGCCGCGGCCGCGCCGGATTCGTGGGGCGGCGGGGCGTTCGGCTCGGGCTCGAGCGTCACGTAACCGGCGCGCCACAAGGTCAGCAGCATCTTGTCGAGGTCGCGCTGCGCGGCCTCGAGACGCTTGCCCTCCATGAGACGCTTGCTCACCAGCTTGCGGATCAACTCCACGTCGGGCGAGGCGTCGAGCATGTAGGCCAGCAGGCGCCAGGGCAGCCGGCCACGGCTGGCGAGATGGGCGGGCGGCGAGGCGCGAAGCTTCTCGAACTGGGCCTCGGTCCAGTACTGCTCGTTCGTGCGCCGCTTGGGCATCTTCTTCTTGAGCTGCTTCTTGGCGCGGAGCAGGCCCGGGTCTTTCGTGTCTTCGGGGATCTGGTCGTATTTGTCCTTCCAGCGGGAAATCTTGACGTCGTCTTCGTGGGCCAGCACGAACACGTATCCTTGCGAGTCGAACTGGGGGCGTCCGGCCCGGCCGAAAATCTGGTGGGCCCCGCTCGGATCGAGCAGCCTCTTCTTGCCGGGCGGACCCTTGAGGATGCGCGGGACCACGACCGACCGCGCGGGCAGATTGATGCCCGCCGAGAGCGTTTCGGTGCATACGCAGATCGAGAGCAGCTTCTGCTGGAAAAGCTCTTCGACGATCCGCCGGTACTTGGGCAGCACGCCGGCGTGATGCACGCTGACGCCCCGCAACAGGAGCTGCCGGATCTTGGGCCCGGCCCCCTGGCTCCAGTCGTACTGCTTGAGGGCTTCGGTGAGCCGCTGTTGCTGCCCGTCGCCGAGCACCCGCTTGCCCTTGAGCTGTTCGGCGACGTTCCAGCATTCCTCGCGGTTGAAGCAGAAGACCAGGGCGGGGGTCTTGCGCGCCTCGTCGTCGCCGGCGGCCATGGCCTCGATCTGCTCGGTGAGCAGCAGGTCGGGCACCCACTGGAAGGTGAGCGGCACCTTGCGCTCGTCGCTTTGCACCAGCTCGACCCGCCGGTTGTGGCTCTCGCGGAGCCAGCGCACGAACTCCAGGGAGTTGCCCACCGTGGCCGAGAGGAGCAGGATCCGCACGTGTTCGGGCAGGAGTCCCAACGACAACTCCCAGACGATGCCCCGTTCGGGGTCGTTGAAGCTGTGGAACTCATCCATCACCACGGCGCTGACCCGGCTGAAGTCGAACGCCTCGGTGTGGAGCAGGCGGTTGAAGAGGATCTCGGCCACGACGACGAGCACGCGGGCGTCGGGGTTTTCGCGCCGATTGCCCGTCACCAGGCCGACGTCGGTCGGCTCGAATCCCCAGCGCACGGCCGCGGTCTGCAGCTCGCGGAACTTCTGCTCGGTCAGGGCGATGAGGGGGGTGGTGTAGTAGGCCGTGGTGCCCGTGTGCAGGGCCTCGAACAGGGCCGCCTCGGCGATGAGCGTCTTGCCCATGCCCGTGGGCGCACAGACGAGCACCCCCTGATCGGCCGCAAACCACGCCAGCAGGGCCTCCTCCTGGAAGGGATAGGGCTCGTAGGGGAGCTGATCGAGGTAACGCTCGGCAAGATCGTCGCGGGAGATGGGGTCGGGCACGGGTTTCCTTCTCGCGGGGGCGGCAAAACCGTATCTTAGCACTGCGCCCGCGGGCGCGTCCAACGGCCTCGTCGCGTCCCAGGCACCGGCTCTCGTCGCGCCCGCGCCGCAACGATACAATGGGATGATCGGGCTTCGAAAAGGCCCCGATCGCGGGTTCGCCGCGTTCCGGCGAGCCGAGTGTCAACTTGCCTATCTCGTAGGAGGAGCAGGCCATTCCCAAACCGCGAGTCAACGACCAGATACGTGTTTCCCCGGTGCGCGTAGTGAATCAGGACGGCAAGATGCTGGGCGAAATGCCGACCGACGCGGCCCGCGCGATGGCCCGCGAAGCCGGACTCGACCTGGTCGAGGTTGCCGCCGACGCGCGCCCGCCCGTCTGCCGGATCATGGACTACGGCAAAATGGAGTACGAGCGGAAGAGGAAGCGCAACGACGGGGCCAAGACGCGGCGCAGTCAGCTCAAGCAGATCCGCCTGCGCGCCAAGACGGGCGAGCACGACATCGATTTCAAGGTGCGACGGGCGGAGGAGTTTCTCAAGCGGAAAGACAAGGTCAAAATCAACGTGCTCTTTCGTGGCCGGGAGAACGCGCACCACGACCGCGGACGGGAGATGCTGTTGAGCATCATCGAGGCGTTGGAGAGCGTCTCGACGGTCGAGAAGCCGCCCAGCATGGAGAGCGGCCGCATGATGACCACCGTGCTCGCCCCGAAAAGCTGACCCCCGCTCGCCGGACTTCGTTCAACGCCGCCAAGCGCCGCGCCGGCCGCTGCTCAGCCGATCGCGATCAACTCGATGTCGAACGTCAGGTTCTGCCCGGCCAGCGGGTGGTTCGCGTCGAGCTTGACCGACTCCTCCGAGGCCTCGGTCACGGTGACGGGCACGGGCTGTCCCTGGGAGTCGCGCATCTGGAACTGGTCGCCGACGGTCGGCTCGACGTCATCGGGGAACTGTTGCCGGCTCACCTCGATGAGAAGCTCCTGCTGGTACGGACCGTAGGCTTCTTCGGGCGCGAGTTTGACGGTCTTCGATTCGCCGACGTTCATTCCGGCGACCGCCTTCTCGAAGCCGGGGATGACCTGTCGCTGGCCCAGCTTGAATTCCAGGGGATCGCGGCCCTCGGAAGTGTCGAACACGGTCCCATCGTCGAGCTTGCCCGTGTAATGAACCTTCACTTGATCGCCGTTCTGAGCCTCTGGCATTTGGCTTCTCCTGGTTAGGGGGAGGAAATCGACGCGGCAACAGACCGAGGCCATCACCGGCTAAAGACTTCCGCAATTCTACGCCTGGGGTGGTTGAGGTCAACCTCGCCGGCGAAGCGCCGGCCGGCACGCGTGCGACCGGGCCGGCCTGCCGCGATTCGCAGAATTCGGCCGAAAGTGGAAACCTTGTCGACGTCGACTTGCGACATGCGGCGGACGGGCGATCTGCGGCATCCCGGGCATCGCCTTCCCCTCTGCTAAGGGGCATGGAGATGCATCCCACTGGCCATCGATGATGGAATGCCCGATAATCCGAAGTATCCTGAGAGTTGGGTGCAATCGGGGTCTCGCGATGACGAAGATTCGTTTGGCTAATCTGGGTTTTCTGGGCGTCCTCTTGGTTGCTGGGGGCATGTTGCCGCACATCGTCGTGGGGCAGGAGGAGTCGCCCGCCGCCACGCGCCAGTATGCGGCGGCGGCCCACTTGCAGAGGCTGAAGTCGTACGACCTGGCGGCTCAGGAGTGGCGCAAGTTCGTCGACGAGCACCAGGGCGATCCGCGCCTGGCCCAGGCGTACTACAATCTCGGGGTGTGCGAATACCTGAACGATCAGCCCGAGGCGGCAGCCGCCGCGTTCAACAAGGTGGTGCGTGATTTTCCCAAGTCGGAGAACGTCGAATCGGCGCATCTGTATCTGGGCGCGTCGCAGTACGCCCTTGCACAGGGGGGCAAGTCCGGCGCGGCCGAGCAAGCCGTCAAGACCTTCGATGCCCTGCTGGCGAAGTATCCTCAGGGGGCCTCCGTGCCCGAGGCCCTCTATTACCGGGGCGAATGCCTTTACCTGGGGGGCAAGAAGCAGGAGGCGGCCGACTCGTACCGCCAGGTGGTCGAAAAGCACGCCCAGCACGCCTTCGCGCCCGACGCGCTGTACGCCCTGGGCGTTTGCCAAGAGGAACTGGGGCAACACGCCGAGGCGGGCAAGAGCTACGATGCATTCTTGAAGGGCTATCCCGACCACGGCCTGGCCGCCGAGGTCACGCTCCGCCGCGGCGAGACGCTACTGGCCGCCAAGCAATACGCCGAGGCCCTCGAACGGTTCGAGGCGGCCGCGTCCCGGCCCGGTTTCGATCTGGCCGACTACGCCACGATCCGCCAGGCCGACTGCCAGACCCAGCTCGGCCGGCACGCCGAAGCGGCCGCGTTGTACGAATCGGTGCCGGCGAAGTTCCCCGAGTCGCAGCACGCCTCGCGGGCCGCGCTGGCCGGGGGGAAGTGTCATTATCTGGCCGGCAATTTCGCCCAGGCCCGCAACCTGCTGGCCGATTTCTTGCAGACGAAGGGCCCGGCCGCCTACGAGGCCGCCCACTGGACCGCGCGAACCTGGCTCGAGGAACAGCAGCCCCAAAAGGCGGTCGAGGTGGCCGAGGGAATGATCCCCCAGGCCCGCGGCGACAAGAGCGAGTGGTTGGCCCCGTTGCTGATGGACCGCGCCGACGCGGTCTACGCGATCGCCGAGCGGCGCAAAGAGTCGATCGGCTTTTTCGAGGCGGTGGCCCAGACGGCTCCCCAGGATCCCATCGGCGCGCAGGCCCTTTACATGGCCGCCTTTGCCTCGCTCGAGGTGGGCGACAACGCCGGCGCCTTGAAGCGGGCCGAGGCGTTCTTGGCCGCCCACCCGAAGCACGACCTGGCCGCCGAGGTCACCCAGATCAAGGCCGAGGGCCATCTGCTGCTGAATCAGTGGAAGGAGGCCGACGCGGAATACGCCAAGCTTCTGGCGCAGCAAGCCGAGCATCCCGATCGGTTGCTCTGGTCGGTGCGCCGCGCCCTGGTGCTCCAACTCCAGGGCAAGCACGACGAGACGCTCAAGGCCCTCCAGCCGGCGCTGGCGGCCATCGAGGCCAAAGACCCGGCGATTGCCGATCGGCCCGACCTGATCGCCGAGACGCGGCACCTGGCGGGAATCTGCCAGCTCGAATTGCAGCAGGACGAGGCGGCGGCCGCGTCGCTCGAAGCGGCCCTGGCCGCCCAACCCAAGTGGCGCCACGCCGACGAGACGCTCCTGGCCCTGGCGCGGGCCTACGCCCGGTCGAGCCGCGTCGACAAGGCCAAGGCCACGGTCGAGAAGCTGCTGGCCGACTTTCCCCAGACGAACCTGCTCGACAAGGCGCACTACCGGCGGGGAGAGTACGCCTACCTGTCGGGCGATTACGAGACGGCGGCGGCCGAGTACCGGCGCGTGATCGACGGCTGGCCCGAGAGTCCCCTGGTGCCGTACGCGCTGCACGAATTGGGCTGCGCCCAGATGGATCGGCAAGACAACGCCGCGGCCGAGGCCACGCTCACCACGCTCCTCGACGCCCACGGCAAGCATCCCGTGGCCCCGACCGCGCGGTTCAGCCGCGGCATGGCGCGGCACCGGCTCGGCAAGTTCGGCCCGGCCGTCGAAGACCTCCAGGCGTTTCTGGCGGGCCGTCCCGAGCCCTCGGCCCGGTGCGACGCCCGGTATCTCCTAGGGCTGTGCCAGATGGGGCTCGACGACTACAAGGCCGCGGCGGCCACGTTGCGATCGCTCCTGGCCGACGAGCCCGACTACGGCAACGGCGACAACGTGCTTTACCAGTTGGCCTGGGCGCTGAAGCTTTCGGGCGACGAGGGCGAGGCGGCCAAGGTGTTTCAGCAGCTTGCGACGAAGTACCCCGACAGCCCGCGCAGCGGCGAAGCCTACTACCATATCGGCGAGTTCACCTACGCGCGCAAGGACTACGCCCACGCGGCCGCCGCCTACTACAAGGCGATGCAACAGGCGGGAGTCTCCGAGCTGGGCGAAAAGTCGGCCCACAAGCTGGGATGGTCGTATTTCCACCAGGGTTCGTTCGACGACGCCCTCAAGACGTTCGCGTACCAGTGGAAGACCTATCCGCAGGGGCCCCTGGCCCCCGACGCCGCGTTCATGCAGGCCGAGTGCCTGTTCGCGCAGAAGAAGTATTCCGAGGCCCTCGAGGCTTACGATGGGGTCGAAAACCTTCGCAGCGAGGGGTTTGAGGCGTTGCGCCTGCTGCACGCGGGTCAGGCCGCCGGCCAGCTGAAGCAGTGGAAGAAGAGCCTCGAGTATCTCGACCCGTGCGTCGAGCGATTCCCCGACTCGCCCCATGCGCCCGAGGCGATCTACGAGCGGGGATGGGCCCACCAGAACCTGGGCAGCGCCGACGAGGCGGGGCGCCTGTACCGGCAGGTGATCGAGAAGGCCGGCAACCGCGAGGTGGCCGCGCGGGCCCAGTTCATGCTCGGCGAGCTCGAGTTCGCGCGCAAGGATTACAGCGAAGCGGTGCGCAGCTACTTCAAGGTGATCTACGGTTACAGTTATCCCACTTGGCAGGCCGAGGCGTACTACGAGGCGGCCCGATGCTTCGAGATGCTCCGCCAGACCGACAAGGCCGCCGAATTGTATCGCGAACTGGCCGAGAAGTTTCCCGACTCGGACAAGACGCCCATTGCCAAGAAGCGACTCCAGGATTTGAGCGGGTGAGTTCACCCAAATTGAGGACTCTCATGAGCGATCCCGTCGGCTCTACGCTGGTTACGCCGGGCAAGGCTTACCCGGGCTTCGACGACGCTGGTTCCCACGCTTCGCGTGGGAACCGAGGGCTTCGACGCTTCGCGTCGCCCTCGGGACCGCGAAGCGGTCAAGGCTTGTGTTCCCACGCGGAAGCGTGGGAACAAGGAAGAGCGGTCACGGCGGGCGTTCGTACGCTGGTTCCCACGCTTCGCGGTACGCTGGTTCCCACGCGGAAGCGTGGGAACGAGCAGCGCCCGTTTCGGAACGAGCAGCGCCCGTTTGGATTTCGCCAACCCCTCGGCTGGACGGCCGTTTTGTGGCTCGTGCTGCTGGCAGGCGGCGCCGCCGTGGCGCAGGAGTCGGCCGACCCCGAGGCGGCGAGGGCCGCCGCCGAAGAGCGGCTTCGCGAGGCCGAGACCCGAGCCGAGGCTGCCCTGGCCGATCGGGCCGCCGACGAGCCCTCCGACCAGGCCGCGGCGCAGACGCCCATCGTGGTTCGCGAGTCGAAGATCAACCTACTCGACCTGCTGGTCCAGGGCGGGTGGCTGATGATCCCCATCGCCGCGATGTCGTTTCTCGTCGTGGCGTTCGGGGCGGAGCGGTTTCTGGGTTTGCGCCGCGGCCGCGTGCTGCCGACGAGACTGATCCGCGAGCTGCAGGCGGTCGCCGCCGGCCAGCGGCCCTTTGACCCCTGGGCGATCGAGCAGTTGTGCCGCCGCTACCGGTCGTCGGCGTCGCGGATCATCCGGGCCATGCTGCTGAAGATCGGGCGTCCTCAGGGCGAGGTCGAAGGGGCGATCAGCCAGGCCAGCGAGCGGGAGGCGGCGCGGCTCTATTCGAACGTCCGCTGGCTGAGCCTGGCGGCGGGCATTGCGCCCCTGCTGGGATTGCTGGGAACCGTTTGGGGAATGATCGAAGCCTTCTTCCGCACCACGGAACTGCCCGTGGGCGCCAACAAGGCCGAGTTCCTGGCTAAGGGCATTTACATGGCCTTGGTCACCACCTTTGCCGGGCTGGCCGTGGCGATTCCGGCGGCCGTCTTGGCGCATTACTTCGAGGGGCGCATTCAGAAGCTGCTGCACCGGCTCGACGAGGTTCTCATCGAGCTGCATCCCAAGGTCGAGCATTTCGAGGGTCGGGGCCGGCCCGCCGATCCCCTGGTCGGCCCCGACGCGCGGTCGCGCGACGCCGCGTCGCGCCCGCCGGCCAAGCGAGCGCCCACGTCGATCCCCAAGTAATCCGAAGAGGTCGTCCATGGCCGTCAAGATCAAGAAGGGAAGCGCGCTGGACGCGCTGAGCCTGACCCCGCTGATCGACGTGGTCTTTCTGCTGCTGATCTTCTTTCTCGTGGCCACCGAGTTCGCCGAGCAGGAACGCGAGATGCGCGTGCTGCTGCCCGACGCTTCCGAGGCCCGGCCTTCGACCAGCGTCCCCCGGGAGCTGTTCATCAACATCGACGCCGAGGGCCGCTACTTCGTGACCGGCAAGGTGCTCACCCTGGAAGAGCTTTCCCAGGTGCTCGAGCGAACGTGGGTCAACAACCCCAGCCGCGCGTCGGTCATCATTCGCGCCGATCGGCGCTGCCGGTTTCAGTACGTGGTCGACGCGATGAACGCCTGCAACAAGGCGAACATCCGCGACTACCGCGTCGCCGCTCGCGAGGGGGCGGCGTGACTCGATGAGCACGAACCGCTCCAGGGAAACGCGGGCGCCGCGACCGGCGCGGATCATCTCGGGCGGGCAGACCGGGGTCGATCGCGCGGCGCTCGACGCGGCGATCGCGCTGGGAATCCCTCACGGCGGCTGGTGCCCTCGCGGGCGATTGGCCGAAGACGGCGCCGTTCCGTCTCGCTATGAATTGACCGAGACCGACTCGGCCCAATACCAGGTGCGGACGGAATGGAACGTGCTCGACTCCGACGCCACGCTGGTTGTCTGCCGCGGTCCGCTCAGCGGCGGCACCGAGCTGACCGTGCGGTTGGCCGAAGCCCACGGAAAACCGTGCCTCGTGGTCGATCTCGACGATCCTCCCGCGCTCGACGTGGTTCGCCAATGGATCGTCGAGGTCGGGGCCGAGACGCTCAACGTGGCCGGGCCGCGCGAGAGCCAGAGCCCGGCGATCGGCTCGGCGGCGGCCGCCTTCCTCAAGCGGGTGTTCAGCCTCGGTCGCGCGTGACCACCATGTTTCCCTCGCGGAACGCCGTGGCCATCGCCTTGGGCACTTCCGCCTCAGCCAAAACCACCATAGCCCGGTTGCGGGCGACTTCGGCCTTCATCTCCTGCTCGCGCGCGGTGGCCAGCGCCCGGCGCTCTTCGGCCTTGGCCCGGGCCACGCGCGTGTCGGCCTCGGCCTGATCGGCCTGCAGGCGGGCACCGATGTTTTGGCCCACGTCGATGTCGGCAATGTCGATCGAGACGATCTCGAAGGCGGTCTGGGCGTCGAGCCCCTTCTTCAGCACGGCCCGGGAGATGCTGTCGGGATTCTCCATCACCTTGAAATGCGTTTCGGCCGAGCCGATCGAGGTGATGATGCCCTCGCCGACCCGGGCGATGATCGTGTCCTCGGTCGCCCCTCCGATCAGGCGTTCGAGGCTGGTGCGCACGGTGACTCGGGCACGGACCTTCAGCTCGACCCCATTCTTGGCGATGGCGCTGAGAAACTGCCGGTCGGACTTCTTGGGGTCGGGGCAGTCGATCACTTTCGGATTGACGCTCGTCTGCACGGCCTCGAGCACGTCGCGCCCGGCCAGGTCGATCGCGGCCGCCTGGTCGAACTTCAAGGGAATCTCGGCGCGATGGGCGGCGATCAGGGCGCTGATGACCCGGGGCACGTTTCCGCCGGCCAGGTAAAGCTCTTCGAGACGCCCCGTGGTGATGCCCGTCTCGCGATCCGCCCCCAGGCCGGCCTGGATGGCCATGATCTTGGCCTGCACGATGACGCGGGCGTTCACCTGCCGGAAGCTCATCCCGATGAGGCTCACGATGCTCACGTTGGCCCGCGACATGTACGCCTGGAACCACAGGCCGCCGTACAGCATGACGACGATCCCGATCAGCACGGCGAACGCGACCAGCACGAAGCCTCCGACGATCATCCACAGACCCCACTCGGCGAAACCCCCCGGCTCCTGCTGCGCCAGCAACATGGCAAGTCCCCCGTACATGGCACTCTCCTGTCTGATATCGGGAAATCGGAAAAGTCGATCTCGGTCGGCCCACGGCCCGAGTTCGGCACCGCGGCCACGGGCCGGGTCGCCGTCAGCATACCGCATCGAGCGAGTTTCGAGTAGCTCCCCCGGGGCGTGGGCGGACGAATTTGCCGCCCACCCGATCGGGCCGGTCTTCGACCTCGACCCCCACCCCTCCGCCAAGCGGCCATTGGTCTGCTATGCTTGTGGTATGACCAGCCCCGAACTGGCGCACCTGGAGCTGTTGGCGGAGATCGACGCCCTGAACGAGGCGCTCGATCGGTGGGCGTCGGCTGCGCCCGATTGGCCGTCGGCTCGCACCTGCCAGGCTCTGATCCGCCGGCTGATCGAGCGAATCGGCTCGACGCGAATCCGCCTCGCGGCCCCGCTCGTGGTGGCCACGCTGGGCGGCACGGGCACGGGCAAAAGCGCGCTGGTCAACGCCCTGGTCGGTCGGGAGGTGACCGAGACCGGGCCGACCCGCCCCACCACGCGACTGCCCAAGCTCATCGGCCGCCCCGACCTCACCCCGGAAATGCTGGCGATCGACCCGTCGAGCGTCGATTATGTCGCGGTCGATGAGCCGGCGCTGGTCGATCTGGTTCTGATCGACTGTCCCGATCCCGACACGACCGAGTCGCCCGAGGCGGCCAGCACGAACCTCGCGCGGCTGCGTCGGCTCCTGCCGCACTGCGACGTGCTGCTCGTAACCTCGACCCAGCAGAAGTACCGCAGCGCCCGGGTCGCCGACGAGTTGGCCGCGGCGGCACCGGGCGCCCGGCTGGTCTTCGTTCAGACCCATGCCGATCGCGATCAAGACGTGCGCGACGACTGGGCCAAGATCCTGGCCGGGCAATACACCACGGGTCACATCTTCCTGGTCGATTCGCTTTCGGCCCTGGCCGATGCCCGGAACGACCGGCCGCCGCGCGGTGAGTTCGCCGGGCTGGTCGACCTGTTGACCCGGCAACTGGCGGGCGCGGCCGCCGTGCGGATCCGCCGGGCCAACTGCCTCGACCTGGTAGCCGACACGCTGGCGGTCTGCCGGCAGCGGCTCGACGAAGCGCTGCCCGCGGTGCGGCGGCTCGACGAGGCCATCGCCGCGCAGCGATCGCGCCTGGCGGCCCGGCTGGCCGAGCAGATGCGCTCGGAGCTATTGGCCAGTCGGCGTCCGTGGGAGAGCCGGCTGGTCGGCAAGGTCGCCTCGCGATGGGGGTTCAGCCCCTTCGCGCTCGTGCTGCGTCTGTTTCACGGATTGGGCGGACTGGTGGCCGGCTCCCTGCTGTTTCGGGCGCGGACTCCCGCCCAGATCGCCCTCTGGGGCGCGATGCAGGGCGCCCGGACGTGGCACGAGCGCCGGCGCCAACGCCGCGCCGACCTGACCGCCGACCGAGCCGTCATGGAGTGCTGGGGGCAGGCCGAGCTGCGCGAAGCGGCCCTGGTGCTCGACGGCTACGCTTCCGAGGCGGAACTCGACCGCGAGGGGGTTCGCCCGGGCGCGATCGCCGACGAGGCCCAGCAGGCGGGACAGGCATTCGTCGACGCGGTCGCCGGCGACCTGGAGGCGCTCGTCGATCGCCTCGCCCGCCGCCACACCGGATGGTTCACCCGCTGGTGCTACGAGTTGCTGCTGATGGCCATGATGGGGCTTCTGCTGGCGCGCCTGGGCAAAAACTTCTTCTACGACTCGTGGCTCGCCGACGTCCCGGCGCAGGCGTTCGGGCTCGACGTGTACCTGGTGTCGGGCTTCTGGATGGTCCTGTGGTGCAGCCTGCTGCTCTGGGCGTTTACTTCCCGGCTCCGCCGCGGCCTGAAGCGCGAGATCAACCGCCTGGCCGAGAGCTGGAACACGCCGAGGCCCGCCGAGGGAGTCTTTCACGGCCTTGCGTCCAGCGCGGAGAAGGTCCATCGCTTTCGGCGCGACCTCGATCGGCTCGATCAGCACGTGGGCGCGTTGCGCCGCCGCCTTGCCCTGCCCGACGCCCAACTGGGCCGGCGGCGGTAGCGCGGGTCATCACGACCGTTCGTAGTCCCGCCTTCAGGCGGTCTTTTGGGTGAATTCTTCCGGCTGAAGCCGGTACTGCGAACCATGAGGAACAATCCGCCGTGGCGGCCCCGGCAGCACTCAGGCCAGCACGCACTTGCCGGGGGCCCCGGCCGTCTCGCGCACGTACCTCGGCACGGCGTACCCGGGCAGCCGGGCGCGCAGCAATTCCACGAGCTTCGCGCCCTCGCATTCGGGCGCCTCGAAGTGGGCCGCGCCGGCCACGCGATCCAACTGGTGCAGATAGTAGGGCACCACCCGCAGGTCGACGAGTCGCTCAAAAAGCTCGGCGAGCACCTCGACGCGATCGTTGATCCCGCGGAGCAGCACCGACTGGCTCAACACGGGCACGCCCCCGTCGACCAGCCGGCGCAAGGCCGCGGCGACCGTCCGGTCGATCTCGGCCGGATGGTTCACGTGGATCGCGACGACCGGCGCGAGCTTGCCCTCCCGAAGCCATGCCAATAGATCCTCAGTGACTCGCTGAGGAATCACGATCGGAAGCCGCGTATGGATTCTCAGCCGACGGAGGTGGCTGATCTCAGCCAGACGGCGGGCGATCTGGGCCAACTGATCGTCGCCCAGCATGAGGGGGTCGCCGCCGCTGAGGATTACCTCGCGGATCGAACCGTCGGCCGCAAGGTGGCGGAACAACGACTCCCAGCCCTCCGGGGTTATCTCTTTGCCCCGAAAATGGCGGCGAAAACAGAATCGGCAATGGACGCCGCATCGACCAGTTGTTAGGATGAGCGCTCGGCCCGGGTACTTCTGGAGCAGGCCGGACTCCCGGGGCGTGTCGGATTCTCCCACCGGGTCGGTCGTGAATCCCGGCCGTGGCGCCCGTTCCGCCTCCCGCGGCAGAACCTGGAGCAGCAGCGGATCGTCGGGGTTGCCCGGCTCGATCCGGGCCACGTAATGTCGGGGGACGAGCACCCCGAACTCAGGCTGGGATCCCGCATTGCCAGAGGTCTCCGCACATCCGAATGTCGATGACGAAAGGTCGAGCAGTCGGCATAACGACGCGGCGTCGCGCACCGAATCCTCGAGAGCTTTCCGCCATTCGAGGGGGTCGGTGCGCCGTCCCTCCTCGACCCGATCACACTGAGAGATTCCCGTCGCCATAACAGGCGAATCCTACCACAACCTTCCGCGGTCAAAAAGCGAGACAGGAAACCGAACGTGGCCACGTACAACACCAGCGACTTCCGCAAGGGGCTCAAGGTCCAGATGGACGGCGAGCCCTACCTGATGATCGAGTGCAACTTCGTCAAGCCGGGCAAGGGACAGGCCCTCTACAAGTGCAAGCTGAGGAACCTCGTCCGCGGCACGGTGCTCGACCGCACCTACAAAAGCGGCGACTCGATCGAGGCCGCCGACATCGAGGAGATCGAGGCCCAGTACCTCTACCGCCAGGGCAACACCTTCGTGTTCATGCACAACGAGACCTTCGAGCAGTACGAACTCGGCGAGGCCCAAATCGACGACGCCTGGAAGTACCTCAAAGAGGGCATGAACTGCAGCATGCTCCTGTTCAACAACAACCCCATCGGCATTACGCCCCCCAACCATGTCGTGCTCAAGGTCGAGTACTGCGAGCCCGCCGTGCGCGGCAACACGGCCACCAACGTGACCAAACCGGCCAAGGTCGAGACGGGCGCCGAGTTGATCGTGCCCAACTTCGTCGAGACGGGCGAGCTGATCAAGGTCGACACCCGCACCGGCGAGTACATCGAGCGGGTCAAGGAGTAGCCGGCCCCTTCCCGTGAACGCGACTGCGCCGTCGAGCGCCGCCCCCCTTTCCGCGAGCGGTTCGACTGCGGCAGAACCCCCCTTGGCAGAATTTCGCCTGCCGGGACTCAGGCGAAGGATTCTGCGCACGAAGAGGGGCCGCGTCACCCGTTCTGGTTCGGGGCAGCGTGTCGTTGGGCGGCCCAGGCCTCGAGCATCTGGAACTGGCGCGCGAAGCCGTGCTCTTCGACGCCGTGGGGACTCTTGAAAAAGCTGGCAAGGAACGTGAGCAGGCCGGTTTCGCCGCGCCGCCGGGCCAACTCGGTCAGCCTCGCCAGGTCGAGCACCAGCGGGGCGGCCAGCAACGAATCGCAGCCTTGCCAGGTGAACTGCAGAGTCATCGGCGTGCCCAGGAAGCCGGCGAAGTGCACATGGTCCCAGGCCGTCTTCCAGTCGCCCATGCTCTCGATGAACTCGATCGACACGAGAGTTTGAGGGCGGTAGCCGAGGATCTGGCCGATGAGGTGGTCCTTGCTGGCGACCTTGGTGGCCTTGTTGACCGGGTCGTTGAGCACCCGTCCGTCCATGTTGCCGAAGATGTTGTGCCCCACCCAACTCATGACCCGAAGGTTCCGGTCGTGGAACATGGGGGCCAGGATGCTTTTGAGCAGGGTCTCGCCGGTCTTGCCGTCGCAGCCCATGTGCCGGGTGGCGCGGGAGCGGGCCAGCTCGTCGATCGCGCTGGGGGCCGAGCCGAGCGAGGGAGCGAAGTTGACGTACGAGCACCCGAGGTCCAAGGCCGCGACCGCGTAGAGCGAGCTGGCCGGCAAGGGGCATTGTTCCGGGTCGTCCAAAAGCGGTTCGAGCTGCGCCCAGGTCGGCGGGATCGACTCGGCGGCCACGGGCGGCTCGGTCGAGGCCACGTTGACGACGACCACGTGCTCGAGGTGATGGTCGTCGATGAATTGAGCGAGGTCGCTCCGGATTCGGCCGACGGCCTCGCGGGGCGATTCGCGCCGGGGGATGGCGGGCGAGGCGAGTCGCTCGATCGTGTCGCCCACGCCGTGGATCGTGCCCGGCCGGACGCGCCGGTCGACCGCCTCGAGGTCGGCCCGGCATTGCTCGACGAGTGCCCGGTCGACGGCCCGGCTCTCGGTGGCCATGCGCAGGGCCTCGTCGACGACGGAGACATCGCGGATCTCATGCCCGCCGACGACAAAGTCCTCCCAGTCGGCCAGGCCGATTGCCTGGAACGGCGGCAGTCGGCTTACCAGCCCCCACTCGGGCACGAGCCCCCGTCTCAAGGCGGCCAGGCCAATGATGGTGGTGGCGGCCACGCCGCCCTTGGCCCCGATCAACCAGAGTCCAATATTCGCGTCGGGCATCGGCGGTAGAATTCTCCTTGCGATCGGGCCGCGGCCACTTGAAGCAAAGCTCGAATCGCCTATGATTGTCCGGCGTGCGCCATGACCCGTCAACCGTCCCCCATCCACCTCCACAGGGAGTCCATTCATGCCCCCGGCCATCTCTCGGATCGTTCAGGCGCTGGAACCTTCGGCCACCATGGCGATGGCGGCCAAGGCCAAAGAGCTGAAGGCGACCGGAAAGACGGTGTACGATCTCAGCCTGGGCGAGCCCGATTTCGACACGCCCGCCCACATCTGCGAGGCGGCGATCGAGGCGATGAAGGCGGGTCACACGCACTACACGGCGGCCAGCGGCATCGCCGAGCTGAAGCGCGCGGTGGTCGACCAGTACCGCGCCACCCACGGCATCGAGTACGCCCCGGCCCAGGTGGTGGTGGCCAACGGCGCGAAGCACGCCCTGCACAACGCGTTCACCGTGCTCCTGGACCCCGGCGACGAGGTGATCATCCCCGCCCCGTACTGGGTGAGCTACGCGGAACTGGTCAAGCTGACCGGCGCGGTGCCGAGGATCGTCGAGACCGAGCAGGCGGACGACTTCAAGCTCGCGCCCGATCGGTTCCGCGAGGCGATTACCGACAAGACGAAGATGCTGCTGCTTTGCAGCCCGTCGAACCCGACCGGCAGCATGTACTCGCCCGAGGAGCTGGGCGCCCTGGCCGATGTCGTGCTCGAGAAGGACCTGCTCGTCGTTTCCGACGAGATCTACGAGCGGCTCGTGTACGGGGGGCACCGGTTCGCCAGTTTCGCCACGGTGCGGCCGGGCCTCGAGGAGCGGACGATCCTGGTCAACGGGGTGAGCAAGACGTACGCGATGACCGGCTGGCGGATCGGCTGGACCCTGTCGCCGGCGAACGTCGCGAAAGCGATGGGCGACCTGCAAAGCCAAGAGACGTCGAACCCGTCGAGCATCAGCCAGTACGCCGCCGTGGCGGCGCTCGAGGGGCCCCAGGATTGCGTCGACCGGATGCTGGCCGAATTCGCCAAGCGGCGCGAGTACGTGCGGCGGCGGATCGACGCGATTCCCGGCCTGAGCTGCGCCGAGATCGCCGGGGCTTTCTACGCCTTCATCAACATCCGCGAGCACCTGGGCCGCCCCTACAACGGGGTGGCGGTCGGCGACTCGAGCCAGTGGTGCCTGGAGCTTCTCGCGCAGCAGAACGTGGCCACCGTCATGGGCTCGGCCTTCGGGGCCGAGGGCTACGCCCGCATCTCGTTCGCCACCAGCATGGCCAACCTCGAAGCGGCCTTCGATCGGCTGGAGCAGTGGTTGGGAAGTCGTGGTTAGGGTCTTACGCTGCAATTTCTTCGCGCCGTGCGCGCATGTTGTGGAGGGATGGAGGGATGGAGCGATGGGCGCCCATCCGTGCCGATCCCCATGATTCCATCCCTCCAACATTCCATTCCCCCATCCCTCCACCCCCTCACAGCTTCGGGCCCAGCCCGGCGGCGACCTGGCGGAGCCGGTCGGGATCGACGATTTCGACCCGATTGCCCTCGGGCAGGCGGATGACCTCGGCGTCGGCCAGCCGGCGGATGCTTCGCGAGAAGGTCTCGCTGGTCAGATTGAGGTGGCTGGCCAGGTGCCGCTTCAGCGTGGGCAGCTCGATCTGGCCGCCGGCCGTCGGGGCGTCGAGCAAATAGCGGGCCAGCCGGCCCACGGCGTCGCGCAAGACGATGTCTTCCATGAGCCCCACGAGGTGGCGGACCCAGAACGTCAAACCCTGCATCATCCCGAGGCAAAGCGAATGGTCTTCCTCGATGGCCCCGCGGAAGCGATCGATCGGCAGCAGCACGCAGGTGGTGGGGGCCACGGCCTCGGCATTGGCCGGAACCGGGAAGTTGCCGATGGCCGCCACCTCGGCGAACGTCTGGCCGGGCCCGACCATGTGCAGCACGTGCTCCTTGCCGCTGGGGCCCATCTTGAACACGCGGACCAGCCCGGCGCCGACCACGTACACCCCGGGGCACTCGCGGCCGTCGCGGAACACCGTCTCGCCGCGCTCGAACTTGACCAGTCGGGCCATGGCGACCAGGCGCTGGAACGCCTCGGCCGGCACCGCCGAAAAGAGGGGGCAGTCGTGGAGAATCTGGGCAACGTTCAGGGCCACCGGGCCGCTCCTCGGGTTGCGCGCTTTCGGCGGAGACGCTACTTTTCTCGGAATCGGCGAATCCCTTGATCCAGATCAAGGTCCCGACCTCTCCCGTCCCGTAGTATACCGCCGAGGTGGTTGTCGGCGAGAGGACGCGGCGAGGGGGCCTTCGCGAGGATTTCTCGCGTTTTTTCGCCGGGTCCTTGATCCAAATCAAGGCTTCGAGTCGACCGCTGCCCGATGATGGACCTGTGGGCCGCAGCCAACGGCCCGGCAAGTACCGTCGAACCCCGCTTGGAAATGCGACTTTCCCCGAAACGAAGGAGACCTTGAATGTTCTGCAACCAGTGCGAGCAAACGGCCAATTGCAGCGGATGCGTGACCAGCCCCGGCGTCTGCGGCAAAGACGAGGACGTTCAGTCGCTTCAAGAGACCCTGCTGTACGGGCTGAAGGGCATGGCCGCCTATGCCCATCACGCCCGGCGCCTCGGCAAGAGCGACGAAAACGTCAGCGCCTTCATCGAAGAGGCCCTGTTTGCCACGATGACCAACGTGAACTTCGACATCGACTCGCTGCTCGAGCTGGTCCTCGAGTGCGGCAAGCAGAATCTGCGCGTCATGGAACTGCTCGACGAGGGCCACGTCGAGCGGTTCGGGCCCCCCTCGCCCACGAAGGTCAAGCACGGCACGACGGCCGGCCCCGGCGTGCTGATCACCGGCCACGACCTGCTCGACCTCGAAAACCTGCTCAAAGCGTGCGAGGGGACCGACGTGAAGGTCTACACCCACGGCGAGATGCTGCCCGGACACATGTATCCGAAGCTCCGCGAGCACCCGAACTTGCAGGGCCACTATGGGGGGGCTTGGCAGAAGCAGCGACGCGAGTTCGAGGCGTTTTCGGGCCCGACCGTGGCCACGACCAACTGCGTGCTCATCCCGAAGCAGAGCTATGCCGATCGGCTGTTTTCGACCCGGGCGACGGCCGTGCCCGGCGGGACGCGCCTCACCGGCGACGATTTCTCGGCCGTGGTGGCCAAGGCGAAGCAGTGCCCGCCCCTTCCCGAGCAGAACGACGGCGAGTCGACCATCGGGTTCCACCACGACGTGATCCTGGGGCTGGCCGATACGATCGTTCAGGCGGTCAAGGAGGGCAAGATCAGCCGCTTCTTCGTGATCGGCGGCTGCGACGGGGCCGAGGTGGGGCGCAACTACTTCAGCGACTATGCGCAGGCCACGCCCTCCGATTCGTTCATCCTCACCCTGGGCTGCGGGAAGTATCGCATCCGCGACTACGACTACGGCGAGCTGCTCGGCCTGCCGCGGCTGTTGGACATGGGCCAGTGCAACAACGCCTACGGGGCGATCAAGGTCGCCGTGGGCCTGGCCCAGGCGTTCGACTGCACGGTGAACGACCTGCCGCTGACGCTGGTCGTCTCGTGGTTCGAGCAGAAGGCCGTGGCCGTGCTGCTGACGCTCCTGTACCTGGGTGTCCGGGGCATTACGATCGGTCCCAAGCCGCCCGCGTTCATCTCGCCCAACGTGTTCAAGGTCCTCCAGGAGAAGTACGACCTGCGGCTGACCGGCGAGAGCGCGCGGAACGATCTCGAACTGGCACTGGCGGGCTGAATCGGGTAAACTGGTAACAGAATCCTGACCGACGCCCGCGGGGGGTGACGGAGGGGGCGGCCTGCAGGACGAAGACTTCGGTCGGTGCGAGGCGGGCCGCCCCCCGGCTTTTCGAGGATTCGGCGGTCGCGCCGGCGCGGGAACCTTGTCTTGGCGGTGGTTTCGTGTAGCCTAAGGGTCTGTCCCTTGTCGCAGGCCCACCCATGAGCCACTCGATCGAGTACCTCGAGCTGCGTTGCCCACGCTGTTCCTGGGCCGAGGTGTGTGGGCCCGAAGGCGTGGTCCGGTGGCTTCGACGGGCGCACAAGCTCCGCGCCCGAAGTCAGCTCGATCTGCCGGTTCTCTACGAGGTTTTCCGAGCGGCCGTGCCCCAGTTCGTCTGTCCGAACTGCCAAGGTCGAGGTCTGGCCCTGGCCGCCGCCGAGGACGATCGGGCCGATTGGCCCGAGACGCGACGGTGCGAGGCGTGCGGCAAGCCGATCTCGTGGGAGCGGCTCCACGCGGTGCCCGACAGCACCCTGTGCGCGGCCTGCCAGCGTGAGGAAGAGCTCGGTCGCGGGCCGGCCGAGATCGAATACTGCCCCAAGTGCGGCGCCCCGATCAAGTTACGACCGAATCGAGCGGGCGGGGTGACCCGATACGTGCCCACGTGCACGGGCAACCCGCCTTGCCGGCTGCGGGGCTAGGAATGCGCATCGACCCCCTCTTCAGGAGTTCTCGCATGACGCACTCTCCCTTGGCCCTCGCCCGCATCCGGTCGCGGGTGTTTTGGCCGGGCCCGTTGGTGGCCGGCTTCCTTGTTGTCCTGCTCGTGCCGACGGTTTCCGGCCAAGAGCGGCTCGATGTCGCTCTCGACCTGGGGACTGTTCGCGTGACGGCGTCGGCCGACGGAGACCCCGTCACCGTGGCGATGTTCGACTCGCCCGGCAACCCCCGGCATCCGGCCACCTGGTTCACCATGACGGATCCCTTCGCCTATGTTTCGGCGACGTTGAACCTCGGCAACGAGCCCTTGGCCATCGACGCCGGCAAGCCGCTCGACTTGGAGTACGCCGTGGCCGCGTGGGACGGCCACGGCGATGCGACGGAGGTCGACAAGCTGGCCGCCCGGCTTCGCAGGTGGGCCGAAGAGGCGAGGCAGCCGTAGCCCACGCGTTCTTGCGCAGCAGCGGCTTGCGGAGCGAACTCGGCACGGGGTACGATGGCCCTTGGCTGAACCGTCCCCCCTGTTTTTCGGAGGCTTCGAGATGCACCCTCGCAGGATCGCCCGGCTGTTTGCCTTTTCCGTCGTGGTCGCGGCCACTTCGCTGGCGGGCGCGCGACCCGCCCCGGCCGCCGATGCCGTGCAGTTCACCATGCACCGCATCGGCAACTATCGGGGCGAGCCCTGCGGCGTGGGCGACTTCAACGGCGACGGAAAGCTCGACGTCGTGGCCGGGCCCTACCTCTACCTGGCCCCCGACTGGAAGGCCATCGAGATCCGCAAGATCCAGGGCGAGGTCGACGACGCCGGCAAGGGCTACCGCTACGACTTCATGAACCTGCCGCTCGACGTCGACGGCGACGGGCTACTCGATGTGGTCACCTGCTCGTGGCACGAGAAGAAGACCTCGTGGTTCCGCAACCCCGGTGCGGCCGGCGGGCTCTGGATCGAGCACCTGATCGAAGAGAACGGCAACTACGAGTGCGGCGATCTCTGGGACATCGACGGCGACGGCAAGCCGCTCGAAGTGCTCCCCCACACCCAACGCACGGTCTGGTACGAGCGAGGAACGCTCGACGACGGCAGCCGCGGGATGATCGTGCACGTCATCTCCGACAAGCCCATGAACTTCGGGGGCGGCGTGGGCGACATTAACGGCGACGGGCGCCCCGACGTGCTCCGCCCCGACGCCTGGTTCGAGGCCCCGCCCGACATTCGGAAGGACCCGTGGAAAGAGCACCCCCTCGCGCTGGGCAGCCTCGAGGAGGGCAAGTCGGAGCACACCCCGCAGATCCTCGTCTACGACGTCAACGGCGACGGCAGGAACGACATCATCACCAGCTCGGCCCACCGCTACGGCATCTTCTGGTACGAGCAGATCGCGAGGGACGGCGAAATCGCCTGGAAGCAGCACGTCATCGACGCGTCGTGGAGCCAGGCGCACAGCCTGGCCCTGGCCGATCTCGACGGCGACGGCGACCTCGACCTCGTGACGGGCAAACGCTTCATGGCTCACAACGGAGGAGACCCCGGGGCGTTCGATCCGATCGGCGTCTACTGGTACGAGCTCGAGCGCGGGCCGGCGCCCCGCTGGACTAAACACGTCATCACCCACGGCGACGGCATCGGCTCGGGGATGAACATCCCCGTGGTCGACCTCGACGGCGACGGCGACCTCGACGTCGTCGTCACCGGCAAATGGGGTGGGCCCGTGTGGTTCGAGAACCGGAGGAAGTAGGGCCGCCTCGCGTGGCGAGGCGATAGCTTGGGTGTGTTTCGTCCTTTCTTCCGGCCTCGGACGGAGATTCCCGACGTCGCTGCGGCGTTCTCTCGTTGGTGCCGGGCCGGGAGGGGGCTTCGCTGCATGCCTTCCAGCACCGGCGTTTCGGCGCCTCTTGCCCCGCCAGGGGACGCTCAAATACAATGGTAAGGTGGTAGGGGAGCTTCTTCCCGTGGTTGGAGGAGGAAATGCCTGAAACAACGCTTGAACAGCGAGTTGCCGCCCTTGAGAAAAGCATGGCGCAATTACTTGCGCAGTCCGGGCCCGACTCCCGCAGGAAAGACTGGCGCCGTGTGGTCGGGATGTTTGCCGACGACGCGGTGATGAAGCAGATCGATGAGGAAGGCCGGAGGATTCGCGAGGAGGACCGAAACGAGGCCGAGCGGTGATTCTTCTCGATACAGACCACGTCGTCGTGCTCAAGTATCCCGAGGATCCGTGCCACGCCTCGCTTTCGATTCGCATGAGCGCGTCGCCCGATCAGGATTTCGCAACGACCGTGGTGACGATCGAAGAGCAAATGCGCGGCTGGCTGGCGTTGATCCACGGCGCCAAAGACGTGCATAAGCAGGTGCCGGCCTACGCGCGGCTCAAGGAGTTGTTTGAGTTCTTTTCCCGCTGGAACGTCGAGGGATTCGACCACCAAGCCGCCGATGAGTTCGATCGCTTGCGTGGCCGAAAGGTCCGAATCGGCACGATGGATCTGAAAATCGCAGCGATTGCCCTCGTCCATGACGCCGTGTTGCTTTCTGCGAACCTCCGCGATTTTGGACAAGTTCCGGGCTTGCGGGTGGAAGACTGGCTCCGGCAGTCTTGAGGACGACGGTTCCCAGTACACCACCGATGCCCTTCGCCTGTTTGCGGAGGTCTTCGATACGACATGACGGGATTTGCGGAAGGCCCCGGGCCTCGCTATGATGGGCGAACGGCCGTTGACCGCCAAGCCGTCGACCCTCCCCACACCAAGGAGACCGACCGTGAAGTCGAAATCCCAATTCCCGCGGCGCCGGTTCCTTGCCGCGACGGCGGCGGCGGGGCTGCCGTACTGGATCCCTTCGGGCGTGCTGGCTTCGCGGGGAAGGCCGGGGGCCAATGAGCGAATCGTCGTGGCCGCCATCGGCGTCGGCGGCATGGGGGGAGGGCACCTGGGCCGGCTGCTGGCCTTCCAGCAGCAGGGCGCCACCCGGGTCGCCGCCGTCTGCGACGTCGATGCGAAGCGGCTGGCCAATGCCCGCAAGCAGGCCGTCGACGCCGGCAGCGGCGACGTCGCCGCCTATGGCGACTACCGCCACGCGGTGATCCGCAACGACGTCGACGCGGTGGTCATCTCCACGCCCGATCACTGGCACGCGGTGCAGACGGTGCACGCCTGCGAGACGGGCAAGCACGTGTACGTCGAAAAGCCGACCTCGGTCACGATCCGCGAGGGACAGGCCATGGTCGACGCGGCGCGCAAGAACCACTGCGCCGTCCAGGTGGGCGCCCAGGGGCGCAGCGGCATCCCCGCCTATTACACGTGCCGGGCGATCCGCAACGGGATGATCGGCAAGGTGAACAAGGTGACCTGCTGGCACTATGAGACACCCCAAGACGACCATCCCGTGCCCGACGGCGCGCCTCCGCCCGAACTCGATTGGGACGCCTGGCTGGGCCCGCTTCCCTGGCGCCCCTACAACCCGCGCTATTGCCACGGAGTATTCCGCTGGCTCATGGAGTCGGGCGGGGGCCAGATCCGCGACCGCGGGGCCCACCAGTTCAGCGTGATCCTCTGGTGCCTGGGGGCCGACGAGCAGACGTCGTGCACGGTCGAAGCGACCGGCACGCCGCCGACCCGGGGCTTGTGGGATTGCCCGCCCACGATGCACGTGACCTACACCTTCGAAGACCCCGATTGGACGCTCGTCTGGGGCCAGCCCGGCGAGAAGCTGGGCAAAACCGAGTTCGGCCAGGTCTTCTGGGGCGACGGCGGCAAGCTGCTGTTGGAGTGGGAGGGCGCGCGCAAGTGGGCCGAGCCCGAGGCGATCGCATTCCAGACGCCGCCCGGCGGCTTCGAGCCCTATCATCCCGACTACTTTGAAGATTTCGGCATGAATCACATGGCCGAGTGGCTTCACGCGATCAAGGAGTCGCGCCGCCCGAACACCGACGTCGAGCTCAGCCACCGCGTGGCCACGCTCTGCAACCTGGGCAACCTCGCCTACGTGCTCGGGCGCAAGCTGGTCTGGGACGGCCGGCGCCAGGAGGTCGTGGGCGACGCGATTGCCAACCGCCTGCTCGCCAGGCCGCAGCGCCACCCGTACCATCTGTAGGGCGCGGGGCGGATGCCGGCTTGCGCGCCCGTGTTCCGTGCGTCGCTTCGACGGCGGCGGCTTTTCCAACCGCGTGGGAAGACAGACCGATGGCAAGACGCGAGATCGCAGGGAGTCGCTCGATCGTCACCGGCGCGTCGAGCGGAATCGGCCGGGCCCTGGCGATGGAGCTGGCCCGCCAGGGCGCGGCCCAGGTGATCGTGGCCCGGCGCGAAGAACGGCTCCGCGAGCTGGCCGGACAGATCCATGCCCTGGGCGCCCGGGTCGAAATCGTCGCGGGCGACGTGACCGACCCGGCCGTGCGCCAACGGGCCCTCGATGCGGCCCGCGACGGCCTCGGTGGGCTCGACGTTCTGGTCAACAACGCGGGCATCGGCGCCATGGGGCCTTTCGAGACCGCCGACCCGGACCGGCTTCGTCGGGTCATGGAGGTCAACTTCTTCTCCCTGGTCGAGATGATCCGCCTGAGCCTGCCCCTGCTGAAGCAGGGCAACCGGCCCATCGTGGTCAACGTCAGCTCGATCCTGGGGCACCGGGGCACGCCGCACAGCAGCGAGTACAGCGCCAGCAAGTTCGCCGTGCAGGGGTTCAGCGAGGCGATCCGGGCCGAGTTCGTCCGGCACGCGATCGACGTGCTCGTGGTCAGCCCGGGAACCACCGAAACCGAGTTCTTCGACAAGGTGATCGAGCGGACCGGTGAGCCGTCGTGGCCCCAGCATCGGCCCGTCTCGCCCGAGAAGGTCGCGCGGCAGGCCGTTCGCGCCATCCGCCGGGGCAGGCACGAGATCATTCCCTACTTCTGGGGCCGCGTGCTCTGTTGGCTCAACCGGCTTTCACCGCGCCTGGTCGACGCCCTCATGGCCCGATACGCGTGACGGGAACAACCCAACGCTCGGCCGAGGCGGCACGTCTTCACGTCGAACCATCGGGCGGCCTGGACGCGGATGCCCCGCAGCCTCAAACGCTGAAATCGGGCGTCGCGGCACAAAGAATGCGCCGCCGGGGCTTGCGAAGGGTCTCGGGCGGTGCGACAAAGGGGAGGTTGCGCGGGCGTTCCAATCACGATCGTCAAGCACGGGGAGGGACCTGCGAAAATGCACCGAGTTGCAGCACACCGGGCGTATCGTGCCGCGGCGGCGATCGTGGCGGGGCTCGCCGTCGTGCCGGCGTGGACCTGCACGGCCGCCGCGGCGCCCGACCAGGTCGTGTTGGCCGCCGAGGGGCGGTCGGAATACCAGATCGTTGTACCCGACCGGTATCCCGACCCGGCGATCGGCGAGTGCCTGGCGCAGACCGCGCGCCTGCTGCAGGCCGCTTTCGAGGCGAACGGGATCGCGGTGCCGGTGGTTCCGGAGGGCCGTCGCGATCCGGCGAAGCCGGCGATCTGCCTGGGCGACACGGCCGCCGCGCGGGCCGCGGGCGTCCAACCGCCGACGCTCGATGGCTGGGGCTACGTGCAGCGCGTGGTCGGCGAGGATGTGATCCTCGCGGGGCACGATCATCCCGCCCGCGGCGAAACGGTGAACAAGCGTCGCCCGAACTGGGACCGCGTCGGCACGGCCAAGGCCACGGTCGATTTCGCGCGCCAGTTCCTGGGCGTGCGGTTTCTGTATCCCGAAATCGCCCCCTACAACCCCGTGAGCGCGGCGTCGAAGGTTGATCTCGTCGCCTCGCCGGCGATCGAGTTCCTGCCGCGGGCGACGATCGCGGTGCCGGCCGAGCTCGACGTGTGCAAGACGCCGCTCTTGCGGGTGAACACGTCGCATCCGGCGGGCGGCGGCTTCTACGATCTGGCGCACAACCGGTTCCCCCGCGTCGACGAGGTGTTCGGCGGACATACCTGGCAGCGCGCCGTGCCGCCCGAACAATACTTCGACGCCCATCCCGAGTATTTCGCGCTCGTGGGCGGCGCCCGCCTCAAGCCCGAGGGCGGCAACGCGCAGTATTGCCTGTCGAACCCCGACGTCCGGGAGTTGATCTATCGCGATCTGGCTTCCTGGCTCGACCGCGGCTACGAGTCGGTCGATCTCGGGCAGCCCGACGGCTTTCGCCCGTGCGAGTGCGACGAGTGCGCGAAGCTTTTCGACACGGGCGACGACTGGGGCGAGAAGATCTGGATCTTCCATCGCCGCGTCGCCGAGCGATTGGAGCAATCGCATCCGGGGCGCCGGGTCACGATGATGTCGTACATCCTGACGGCCGCGCCGCCCAAGACGTTCACCCGGTTTCCCGCGAACACCTGCATCATGCTCACCGGCACGAACGAAGACGACATCGCCCCGTGGCGCGGGCACGAGGTGCCGCGGGGCTTCACGGGGTACGTCTACAACTGGTGCCCGAACCTCGGCACACGCTACACGCCGATGCGCACCCCGAGTTACGTCGAGGCGCAGGTCAAGCGGCTGGCGGCGAACCGCATCGGGTCGCTCTACCGCGACGGGCCGGGCCAGTTGTTCGGGCTCGAAGGCCCCGTGTACTACGTCATGGGCCGGATGTTCGACGATCCCGAAGGTAACCGGGCCAAGGACCTCGTGCCCGAGTTCATCGAGGCGGCCTTCGGCCGCTCGGCGTGGTCGATGCGTTCGTTCTACGACCAGTTGAACCACGCGATCATGCTGTACTCCGACCACATCGGCACGCGCTGCGACCTGTGGACCTACGAGCCGCTCGAGGGACGTCGGCGCAAGACCGTGACCGATCCGTTCCGGCTCATCGCGTTTCTCTACACGCCCAACCTGCTCGCGGCGCTCGACGCGGATCTCACCCGGGCCGAAGAGCTGGCGAACACCGACAAAGTCAAGGCGCGGCTGCGACTCGTGCGGACGGAGTTCGAATACGTGCGCCACCTGGCGCGCGTCGTGCATCGGTATCACGCGTATCAGATGCGGCCCGACGGGGCCTCGCGCGACGGCTTGCTCGACGCCCTCGACGCGCGCAACGCCTACATCGCGTCGCTGTACGGCAAGCCCGCCCCGGCCGCGTCGCCGAGCGAATTCGCGTACGTGCTGTTCCCCTTCGCCGGGCACGACGCGAATCATCTGCGCCTGGCCTACGACGGCTATCAGGAGCCCTACGCCAACACCTGCCTGAACTGGGACACGGCGGCCATGCGCAACGCGCCCTCGCCCGGCAAGAAGCGCCTGGCGGTGCGGCCGGCCCAAGGGCCCGTCCCCCTCGACGCGCCGCCCTGGCAACGGGCCGCGACCCACGAACTCACGCTGCTGCCGCCGTTCGATGGGCTGCCGCGCAAGACGACGCTGCGCTTGCTGTACGACGCGGCCCATCTCTACCTGCGCGCCGAATGCGAACTCGACCCCGACGGCCCCGCCGAGTTTCCCGCCTTTTCGCGCGATCGCGACCTGCGCCACCAGGAGGCGCTGGACGTCTACCTGGCCCCGCGGGCCGGGCGCGAGGCGTTTTACCGTTTCGCGGTCGGCGCGAACCCCGCTTCGAGATACGACGCCGTCGCCGGCTTGATCGACGACCCCATGGATCCGCGTTACGGCCGGGACGATCCCACCTGGAACGGCACGTGGCAGTACGAGTCGCGCGTCGACCCGTCGGCCCATCGCTGGCACGCGATGCTGGCGATTCCCTTCGAGACGCTCGCCATCGAACCGCCCGCACCCGGCACCATCTGGCGCGGCAACTTTGCCCGCTACCACCAACGGCCTCGCGGGAAGATCGACCGCTCGATCTGGTCGTCGACCGCAAGCAGCACGAGCATCGACGACCGCGGCAATTTCGGCGAGATCGTCTTCGAAGGCGAGCCCGAAGAATGAGCGATCACCCGCGCGCGTTCGCGAACACATTGTAGGGAGCACGATGATGAGAACCGTATGCGCCGTTTTTTGCCTGACCCTGTGGATCCAGACCTCGACCTTCGCCCAGCACGACGCGCACCGGAACACCGTGCGGGAGATTGCGCGGGGGCAATACGACGGGGCCATGAAACGCCTGGAAAGCGTGGCGGAGAACCCGGCCTCCGTGTGGTACAGCCTTCGGGGCCCCTACGCCCGGGCCGGCGAAACCGTCCAGCGCGCGGGCGACGGCTACGCGCGGCTCGTTGCCCCGGAGAACCACTTCGTGCTGGCCATGCTGGCCGGCAGCCAAGGCGAGGGCGGCCTCGCCCTGGAGCATGCACGCCGCGCCGTGAAAGCCGGGCTGCCCTTCGAGCGTCTGCTCGCCGGCCCGCGATGCGCGCTGGCCCCGCTGCACGAGTCGGAGGCGTTTCAAACATGGGCCGAGAAGGAGGCCCGCATCCTGATCCACGGTCCGATGCTGGGACACGTCACCTCGGAAGCGGCGTCGTTTTGGGTGCGCACCGCTCGCGAGGCGGAAGTCCGCCTCGAGGTCGCGGCGCAAGACGGGCCGGCGAGCCTTGCCGCGACCGGCCGCACCCTTGCCCAGCGCGATTACACGACCGTCGTGCGCGTCAGCGGTTTGGCGCCCGACACGGGGTACACCTATCGCCTGCGGATCGATGATGAGGCCGTGCCCGTCGAGGGCGCCTCGTTCCGCACCTATCCCAAGCAGGGGACCCCGGGCCGGTATCTCGTCGCGTTTGGCGCGTGCGCCGGCTACGTGGTGGAGCACGAGCGCATGTGGACGACCATCGAGCGGCGCGACCCCATCGCCCTGCTGCTGCTCGGCGACAACGTGTACATCGACGACCCGGAGCACGTGATGACGCAGCAATACTGCTACTATCGCCGCCACAGCCGTCCCGAATGGCGGCGGCTGATCGCCGGGCGCGGCGTGTACGCGATCTGGGACGACCACGATTTCGGCGTCGACGACTGCTACGGCGGGCCGGCGACCGACGATCCGCCCTGGAAGCGGCCCGTGTGGGAAGTGTTCACGCAAAACTGGAACAACCCGGCCTATGGCGGCGGGCCCGAACGGCCCGGCTGCTGGTTCGACTTCTACATCGGCGACGTCCACTTCATCATGCTCGACGGACGGTACTACCGCGACAAGGCCGGGCGCCAGGGCGTCGAGGTCGAGAACCCGTCCATGCTCGGCTCGGCCCAGTGGGCCTGGCTGAAGAAAACGCTCAAGAATTCGCGCGGGACGTTCAAGGTGCTGGCTTCGCCCGTCCCCTGGGCGCCGGGAGCCAAGGGAAGCCCGCCCGGCGGCCTCGATACGTGGGACGGCTTCGCCGACGAGCGCGACGCCATCGGCGAATTCCTCCACGAGCATGGCGTCTCCGGCGTGGTCCTCCTGTCGGGCGACCGGCATCGCTCCGATGCCCGTCGCATCCCGCGGGAGAAAGGATACGACCTCTACGACTTTCTCAGCGCAGGGCTGACCAACTACCACACCCATCCCGTCGTCTCCACGCCCGGGCTGTTGTTCGGTTACAACGAGAAGAACTCCTTCGGCTTGCTCCACTTCGACACCGCCGCCGAGGATCCCAAACTGACCTGGGAGATCGTCAACATCGACGGCGAGTCGATCTGGTCGTTCGATCTCACCCTGAGCCGGCTTACGGACGGCGAGCCCCGGCACGCCGAGGTCGGCACGCCGAGGCCGGACGGTACGTCGATCGAAGCAAGGCATGCCGACGCGAAGAAAGGAAAGGACCCACCGTGAAGGACTTCGTGACGCTGCTTCCCCACGGGGGCATGGTTGCCTTCGCCCTGGCGGGCGTTGCGTTGGCCGGAGCTTCGGCCGCGTTGGGCGAAGGGCCTGAGGCGCCCTTTGCCGCCATGTCGCCGGAGCAGGTGCGCCGGTACGAAGACGAGGTGCGCGAGGCGTACCTCGCCGGCGACCGATCGCCCGAGACGATGCGAAGAGTGGCCGACCTCGCCCTGATCCCGCCGAGGCTCAACACCTCGCCGTTGCCGCAGTACGACTACGACCGGCTGGATTACGGCATGACGATCGGCATCGAAAGGACGCCGAAGGGGCGGCTTTGGGCCGCGTGGGTGGCGGGCGAGGACGGCCCCCAGGCGTTCATGGTCGCCGCCACCAGCGACGACGACGGCGAAACCTGGTCGAAGCCCCGGCTGGTCATCGACGGCCAGTCACCCAACCTGCCGCTGCCCCGCAGCGTGCTCGTCGGCACACTCTGGACCGATCCCCTGGGCCGGCTGTGGTTCTTCTTCGACCAGGCAATGAACATGCGCGACCGCCGCGCCGGCCTGTGGGCCGCCGTGTGCGAGAACCCCGACGCCGAGAACCCCGCGTGGTCGAACCCGCGGCGCATCTGGCACGGCCGGATGCTCAACAAGCCGACCGTCCTCTCGACCGGCGAGTGGCTGCTGCCGGTCTACCTGCTCGAGACGCCGGGCCTCGGCCCTTTCGCCGCGTGCGCCTTCCCGGAACTCGACCCGTATCGGGGAGCCAGCGTATTTGTCTCGACCGACGCGGGGGCCACCTGGCAACGGCGCGGCACCGTGCCCTTTCCCAACCCGTGCTGGCACGAGCACATGATCGTCGAGCGTAAGGACGGCTCGCTGTGGATGCTCGCCCGAACGCGCACGGGCCTGATGGAGTGTTGCTCCGACGACCGGGGCAAGACGTGGTCGACGCCCGCCGCGCCGCAAGGAATCGACCATCCGGTCGCGCGATTCCATCTGCGCCGGACGGCCTCGGGCCGCATCCTGCTGGTCAAGCACGGCGAAACGATCGACGCCCACGAGGGCCGGAGCAAACTGACGGCCTGGTTGTCGGAGGACGAGGGCGCCACGTGGAAGGGCGGGCTGATGCTCGACGAGCGCAAGGGCATCTCCTACCCCGACGGCACGCAAGCGCCCGACGGCACCCTCTACCTCTCGTACGACCGCGAGCGTTCCCGGCTGGGCGAAATCCTCATGGCCCGCATCACCGAGGACGACATCCTCGCCGGCAAACTCGTGAGCCCGAACTCCCGGCTGAAGATGCTCATCAGCCGCCCATGGAAAAACCGCAACCGGGTGGCGCCGTAGCAGGGCGACGTATCCCGGAGAGCGCCGGCTGTCGACCTCTTTTCGCCATTGCGGACGATGTGCCCGCATCGACCGAGGTCGGCGTCACTTGCCGTGGCGTCACGGACTCCACCGTGTCGCCGCCTTTGTGTTCGGAGTACCGCTCGGACGCGCCGCCTCGCCCTGGCGCGCACTCACGGCATGGTGAGCGTTTCCTTGTCCGCGCCGTCGGCGTCGAGGGTCACGTCGAAGGTCTTCGTCTTGCCGTCGGTGGTGACGACGATCGCGTAACGCCCGCGAAAACCGCGAAACGCGACACGGCCCCGGGCGTCGGAGGTCGTCGCGAGGCGGGTCTTCCAGTCGTGGTTGATGAGTTGGTCGAGGGCCTGGTAGGCGGGCTTGGGGTGGAAGTCGTCGTCGGCCAGTCCGCCGCCCGCGATGCCTTCGTTCTTGTAGGCCGTGCCGTCCCCGAGGTTCCACCAGGTGATGCCGGCCATCTGCGGCGCGGCGAACCAGAGGCGGTAGATGTCGCGGACCACGCGCCGCTGGATTTCGAGCCCGTCGTCGCCCGCCGACCCAATGGTGATCTCGGTGATCCACAGCGGCAGGCCGAGCTCGGCGAACATCTCGTACGTGTCCAGAAGCCGGCCCGGATCGCAACGATCGCCCTCCAGGTAGCCGTCGAGCGCCTTGCGGCTGAAGAAGTGGAACTGGAACCCGATGCCCTCGATCGGCACGCCGTTTTCGAGCAGCTTCGCACACTGGCGGTAGAAGCGGTTCGATCCGTCGGGCGGCCAGTTGAAGCTGGCGACGTCGTTGATCATGAGCACGTTCTCGGGGCGGAACACCTTTTGCTGCTCGGCGAATGCCCAGGGAACGTAGGGGGGGGAATCGCGGTCCTCGGCCGAAAAGAAAGGATAGTGCGCCGGGCAGACCAGCGACTCGTTCACGCCGTCCCAGATCGGGATATCCTTCGCGTAACGGTCGGCGATCTCGCGGAAACGCTTCTGGTAGAGACCCGCAAGCACGTCGGGATCCTTGGGCATCCAGTCGGGATTGATGCTGTGCCACACCAGGGGATGGCCCTTGAGCGTCAGTCCGTGCTTCTTGCCGAAAGCCACCACGCGGTCGGGCGGCGGCCGGCGCCAGATGTCGGGGCTCCCCTCGGCAAACCGCGGCTTGCCCTGCTCGGGCTCGAGGTCGCCCCAGTAAAACGGCGCCGTCGCGAAATTGAACAGCTTCAGGAAGGCGTCTTCGTACGCCCGGTTCTTCTCTCCCATCTGCCCCAGCACGAAGATGTTGCAGCCGAAGAGGAACGCGTGCGACTCCTGGGCGATCTTCACGTCGGCGCCGGCCACCGGGCGGCCGTCGGGGGCCACGATCCGCAGCACGGCGTCGCTCTTGCGATGCTTCTCGATGCCGTCGTCGATACGCTTCTGGACGGCCCGATCGTCCCAACGCTTGAGATAGTTCTCCGGCAAACCGGCCACGCTCGGCGAAGGCGCGGCCGTCGAGAGGGCCAAGGCGGCCGCCGCGGCCAGACCGATCGGCGCTTGCATGACGAAGACTCCTTGGTAAGGTCCCATGGTAGTTTCGGTCCTCCACTCACCGCTCGCGTTTCGACATCGTCAGGACGGCGTAATCGTTGAACCCGGGCACGTCGATGCGCCAGTGCGTCCCGGCGTGCTCGCCGACCGGCACGGGTTGCGGCTTGCGGTCCTCCATCGGGGCCGCGAACGTGCAATCGATCGGGCCGAGGGCGTCGACCGCAACGTCAACGCGGGCGCCCGGGCCAACGGGATCCTGGGCATAGTTGAGCAAGTGCACGGCCATGCGGCGGTCGGAACGTTTCACCTCGGTGAAGACCGTCTCGGGCGCATCGATCCGGACGGCGGGCGCCCACAGCCTGGCCAGGTCGGCCGTCAACCGGCGGCCGCCGTCGCGGGGCGCCTCGACGCGGATGACCCAGGAAGCCGCGCGCACGGGCGCGGTGTCGACATCCGCGCGGCGGATGGCGTTGCCGTGTCCGGCCAGCGCGGCCAGCGGATTGGCGCGGCGCTGTCGATACCACTCGTCGTACTCGCCGGAGCGACCCGTCACGATCAGCGGGCCTCCGCGCTCGGCGAAACGCAGCAGGGCCGCCAGTTCGCCGTCGGAAAGGCAGGTCTGGTCGCACACGAGAAGCACCTCGCAGTCGGCCGGTATTTCCAGCTCCTTCCCGGCTTCGGCAGGCAGCAGACCGAAGGGAACGTGGTGGCGCAGGAGGATCTCCTCGGCGCTGAGCAGCGCACGGTGCGCCCGCTCCGAAAACAGCAGCGATTCCCGCGAATAGAGCAAGCGGACCGGAGCATAGCCTGGCAGTTCCAGGGCGGCCCGCCCGTCGCGCACTGCTTCGTTGAACTTTCGCAGCAGCGGCCGTCGAAACGCGACAAGCTCGCGCGACACCATCGCGGGATCGGCTCGCATGACCGTCCGATCGGTGGGAATGCCGCCAAAGACGGCGTTCTCCATGAGGTTCAATACGTACTTCGCCTCCGCGTCGCCCGCGATGCCCGCATCGCTGTCGCTCAGGGCGAGGATGGGCGTATCCAACTGCCGGGCCAGCTTCATCTCGCGCACGCGGTTGACGATGCAGCCGTCGCGCAGGCCGGGTTCGTTGCCCGATTGGGAGACGAACAGATCGAAGCAGTCGCGCAGGTCGGTGACGATCAGGGCGGCGCCGCCGGCCATGTCGGCACGGCGGATGGCCTGGATGTTGCCGCTCATGATG
>Ga0334898_1001110_pt1 | contig 33375 bp, 24 predicted proteins | sample GraSluR3_MG_10_FD_207228 | JGI IMG/M metagenome (GOLD analysis project Ga0334898, IMG submission 207228) | Sludge microbial communities from methane-producing bioreactor in Wageningen University, Netherlands - Granular Sludge_3_08-R3 | ecosystem: Engineered > Bioreactor > Anaerobic >... | reverse complement strand
TCCAGCTTGTAGTTTCATAAAATATTAAATACCTATCACTTAAGGTTTTGAGTGCAAGCAAGGATGCTCGCACAACATTAGTTTTAGGACAGCCTCTTCAAAGCCTGTCCCAAAATGCAGAAAAGTTCTACGAGCTTCCAGCTTGTAGTTTCATAAAATATTAAATATCTATCAATTAAGGTTTTTAGTGCAAGCAAGGATGCTCGCACAACATTAGTTTTAGGACAGCCTCTTCAGAGCCTGTCCCAAAATGCAGAAAAGTTCTACGAGCTTCCAGCTTGTAGTTTCATAAAATATTAAATACCTATCACTTAAGGTTTTGAGTGCAAGCAAGGATGCTCGCACAACAACATTATTCAACAGTCTTAAAGAATACAAAATACATTAGGTTATCGTAAACTATTCCCAATATTTTTTATCTAAATTACGATATTGAACAGCTTCTGAAAGGTGTTTAAATTCTATTTCTTGACTATTATCAATATCAGCAATTGTTCTTGAAAGTTTTAAGATTCTATCATAAGCACGAGCAGAGAGACCTTTTTTTGCCATTGCGGCACGAAGTAAAACTTTACTTTCTTCGTCCAAGTTACAATATTTCCTAATATGTTTAGAAGACATTTGAGCATTACAAAAAATCTTTTCTTTTTTAAATCTTTGAGTTTGCATTTCACGAGCCAGATTAACACGTTTCCTAATATCACAAGACTTTTCTCCACTGGGAACTTCCATTAACTCATTATAATGTAATTGAGGGACTTCTATATGGATATCAATCCTGTCAAGCAAAGGACCGGAGACTTTTGAGCGATATTTAATAATCTGTTGCATACTACAATTACAGGTATGACCTTCAATGTTACTACCAAAATATCCGCATGGACAAGGATTCATACTCGCAACAAGCATAAATTTTGCAGGGAAACAAAGTGTTGACACAGCCCGAGAAATAGTAACAAATCCATCTTCCAGAGGTTGTCTTAATACCTCTAAAGCTGATTTTTTAAATTCAGGCAATTCATCTAAAAAAAGAACTCCGTTATGCGAAAGAGAAACTTCTCCCGGTTTTGGGATTGAACCTCCCCCAATTAAAGCTATATCACTTATAGTATGGTGAGGAGATCTAAACGGTCTTGATACAACTACACCTTTTTTATATTTTGATAAAAGTCCTGCCACTGAAAATATCTTTGTTGTTTCTAATGCTTCATCAAGAGCAAACTCAGGTAATATTCCCGGTAACCTACGAGAAAGCATAGTTTTACCGGACCCGGGAGGACCAATCATTAAGATATTATGACCACCGGCAGCAGCAATTTCCAAAGCCCTTTTTACATGGTATTGACCTTTAACATCAAACATATCATCTATATCTTCATAATCAACTTTAAAAATTTCTTCTAAATTAACCTTAAGCGGTTCTGCTTCAATATTTCCCATCAATAAATCTACTGTTTCTTCTAATGTTGAGACTCCATAAACATCTACACCCTCAATCAAAGCTGCCTCAGCTGCGTTTTCACAAGGGACTATCAATGTCTTAATACCATCTCTAACGGCTGCAACAGCAAAAGGCAACACGCCTTTGACAGGACGAACTTCTCCATCTAACGACAACTCACCTACAATAGCTGTAGTTTCACCATTTTGCATTACTAATTGTTTCGTAGCAATCAAAATAGCAATTGCCATCGCTAAATCCAAACCCACTTCGTCTTTTTTTAAATCTGCAGGGGCTAAATTAACGGTATACGCATTATTAGGAAATCTAAAATTACTGTTTTGAATAGCTGAACATACTCTTTCTTTACTCTCTTTTACAGAGTTTGAAGGTAATCCAACAATTATAAATCTAAATAAGCTTGTCTTTACATCAATTTCTATATCAATCTTTTCCGCATCAATACCATTAAGAGTATATGAATATGTTTTGGCAAACATCAAAACTCCTTATCATAAATTATATAATGATATTTATTGATAAAAATTAAATATGTCAAGAATTATTTTTAAATACACCATATAAACAAAGGCAACAATAATCATATCTTACTGACTTACAGAAATTAAACAAATCAAATAATTAATTTTTCATTCTATGATAAATAAGGATTTTATTATTTATCATTTGCATCATCTACATAAGTTTTTACAAAATCTGAAATCATATCAAATAAGATTTTTTCATTAGATTCAATTTCCCAATTTAAAAACTCTTGTATAAATTTTTCAAATATATGCTGCTTCATTTCAAACAAAATTTGTTTTGAAGAAGGAATCTCTTTTAATATTTTAAAAGTAAAATTAAGCAACTCATCTTTTTCTTTAGGATGTTCTAAATCAAGTTCTTGTTTACCTTTTTTTATAGCATTAAAAACAGTACCTGCGAATGACTCAACTTCTATGTTTACCTCGTTTGTAGATTCATTTTTTTCTTTATTTTTGTCTTTCTTTTGATTATCAATATAATCAAGTAAATCATTAGGTAACAAATCATTAGATTTTAATATAAGCTCAAGTTTTTCTATGTAATCATTTCTTGCGTTTTCGTGAAGACTGGTTTTATAATCTACCAACTTCATAAAGATTTCTTGAAAAAAGTCATTTCTTTTATCAATTTTCCTTTGAATTTCATTTACTAAATCAAGTTTTTTTACAAAGGCATTTAGTTCAATAAACTGATGTAAAACAGGAAAATGATTTTTTATCTCTAACATTAAAAACTCATTAAGTTCATCAGAGATAACAACAGGAATCCTTAGACATAACTCATTAAGTTCTACCAGGTTATATTGATATTTTTCAAAAGACTTCAATATTTCTGTCGGGTCTATACTATCAAGATTTTCAATTGATAAAATATTTAAAGATTGAACCTTTAAGTCATTAACATCTTTTTGAAATACAACACTCAAATCTAAATCTAAATCACTAATAAACTTTTTAAAATTAAGAATTAATGCATCTAATTTCCCTTTTTCTGTAAAACATATAGAATTTTTTATACTTTCAGATTCCTTTTTAATTATATCAAAGTCAATCTTAAGTTTAAATTCAATAATAGCTTGACTACCCGATGACACAGAATATATCTTTTCAAAGCTCATTACATTACATTTATGTACACTATAAATGCTAATCCTTTGATTACTTAAAACACAAGTATCTTTATGAAGTATTGACCATAAATTATTATGATTACGATATTTCTTAATTAAAACAAAATGATTTTCCGGTTGAATTTTTATACTTTGTAAAAGAGGATATTCATCACAATCAAATTCAATAAGAACTTCAGGATTTGAACGACTAAAAGATTTAATTTCTACACAATCAATAATTGTTTGTATAAAAGCCTTAATAAAGATCAAAACAATCAACGCAAAGATACAAAATTTAAAATCATTAATAAACTTGATAGCATATAAATTGTTAATATTTAAGATAATTGGTTTTGTTATAATAATGACACACAAGACAGTAAAAATAGCAGTAATATATATTTGTAATTTTGAATTGCCTTTTTCGTCAAAAAATCTTCTCATATTTACATTTTTCTGATACAATAAAACTGATGCCCACTTTTTACTAAATTGATTATTTCGTTTTAATACTCTTACTATCATTACAAGACTATAAAAGGCTATTAATAGAAATAAGGCAAATGAAATTAAGTCTGTGATGTCATCAACAACATAGTATTCTATATTTTCATAATATGTAAATATTAAAGATTTTATTACATCTAAAGCTTTTACAAAAATAGATTTATACAAATCTAAAACTAATAATAACAAGCAAATAATGCCTAAAGCTGTAGCTGTTGAATTTCTATTTTTCTCATTCATTTAGACCTCACTATCAAACAATTTTCATATCAAAAAACTTGTTTATATATTCTTCAATATTAAATTTCCTTTTTAAGCCTGCATAATTCATATATCTCACCAAGCCAAAGATTGAACGCTCTTTCCAAGCCCTGTCATGCTTTCCAAAACACCACGCAACACCGGCATAACTATTAGGATCTCTCCCGTCAAGACTATATTTGTTGTTTAAATAAAGTGTAATCTCAAAAGCCTTTTGTGGAGTTACTACCCATTCAATAATCTTTTTACCCCAATACATCCTCATATAATTGTGCATTTTACCGGTAAAAACTAACTCTTTTTGTGCTGAATTCCAAGCTTCATCGTGAGTTTGTGCCTTTTCTAAGGTTTCTAAATCATATATAAATTCTCGATAATCACCTTTATGCTTATCTAAAGTTTTTTTTGACCAATCGGGAAGACAATCATATTTACTATAATTTTGATTATAATAAACAAAATTCATTGCCAGTTCTCGCCTGACAAATAGCTCTTCAAAAAACGCTGTGGAGTTTTCACCCTCAATCTTTAAAACTTCCAAGGCAATCTTCAAAGCTGATATTTGCCCAAAATGGAGATACGGACTTAAATTACTACTTACATTTAAAGTTGGATTATTACTATCTTGTGCATAATGAGTTAACTTTTTATTAATAAACAATGCCAAATACTTTTCAGCTTCTGTTTCTCCACCTCGAAAAGAAGGTTTTATTATAAATCTCTCTTTAGTAATATTTAAATAACGGTTATTTATAATATCTTTCCATTCAAGTATTTCATTATCAAAAAGTATTGACTTATTATTAATTACAGGCATTTTTGAAACGATTAAAAATTGACTACTGTATAAATTAATCTTTGGTCTTAAAACTCCGGCAGAATAAGCTTCTTTATGATATGCGACTTTCACGGGTACAATTACATCAGATTCAATAATACTTACATCACAATCAACTTTTGATATGATTTGATATCTCCACTGACGTTGCACTTTCAAATATCCATAATCCATAAATAAATGTGATGCTCTTAAAGCTAATTCAGAAATAATATTGACCGGATTACCTATTTGAACAATAAAATTTATCTCTAATTTTCTAAATCTTTCCGATAATTCCCTAATGCCCTCATACATAAACAAATAATGTCTTTCCTGTGCTTCCGGAAATTTGGTAAAGACAAAACATACTACCAAAGGTAGATTAGTCTCATTAGCTTTTGAAACAGCAGCATTTAAGGTATGATTAAAACTAATCCTCTGAGATTGTTGCATCCAATAAAGAATATAATCACCCTTGCCCTTTGTACCCGATTTATGCAAAAATATTCTTTCTTCGTACATACTACCTGTCAAAATTTTTTAGATAATGCATCACTAATGCACAGGTTGTATATTCAGGATTTAACATACCACTTTCTGTCATTGAGATACCTAATTCGCTTGCACTTAACAAATCCAAAACCTTATTCTGCTCAAAAATATCAGGCAAAGCTTCATAGCCAAAACTTAATCTCGCACCTTTATAATTATGATTAAAATCATCTTGTGGAGTAGTTTTTTCTTCAAGATTTAGCTCATTTCTAATCAGTGAATGAACCTTTGCCGCTAAAGCTTCGGTTAAGGCTGAACAAAAACCATGCCAATAAAAATAATTTTGATACTGATCAGTTTCCTTTAACTCTTTAGCTTTTTGAACAGCTCGTTCTCCTAAGGTTACTAACTGAAAAGCAATGATATCTTTATCTCCGGTATCAATATGTTTTAATGAATGATTTATTGGTTCTCCGTTAAAATCTCCGGTAAAAACAACCTTTGCGATATTTTCAGCTTTATTATTCAGATTACAAACAGAACACGAGCCACAATCATCACATTGAGCATTATAAACAATAATCAAATCATCTCTTGAATTCGCTTGATAATAACCATATACATAAGCCGGCTCAACAAATTCTTCTGCCCATTGCCACATAAGCTTTAAAGTATTATTGATTTCTTTTTGTAATTCTACATTTTTATCAAAATCTTTAGGTTTAAATTGCCATAAAGAATAATATAGGAATTTATAGTTCAACCAATCTTTAAACTTACTTAAAGGATAATTCTTAACAGGATGAGAACCTTTAAAAGGTAAAATCGGAGTAGGATTACTTCTATAAACCTTATTTAAAGGTAATTTATCCATTTTCATATTATCTATAACAAAATTATTTGCTTTGTTTTTGTATTCCTGATCATATAGACTATACTCTTTAAGTGCCTGCATAAATTTTAATCCGGAAAAAGCATCTCTACCATAAACAACTTTTCCTTTATAGACCGGTTGTAATTGCTTAGCAATAAAATCTTGATTGAGTGCTGCTCCTCCACAAACAACAGGAATCTTAATATCCTTACTATTTAAATATTCAAGAGTCTCTTTCATATATCCTGTTGACTTAATTAATAAAGCACTCATTCCCAGACAATCGGGCTGATATTGAATTATTGCTTGATAAATACTTTGTTGACTTTGCTTTACACCAATATCAATTACCTTATATGCATTATTTTCTAATATAATCTGTACAAGATTTTTACCTATATCATGAACATCACCCTGAACTGTTGCTAATAACATTGTTTCTTTGTGATTAGAGCTTGTTTCTCCCATATAAGGTTTTAATAAATCAACCGATTTCTTCATCACTTCAGCTGATTTCAACACAAAAGGTAATTGAATTTTACCTCTCTCAAACATCTCCCCTACTTCTTGCATTGCAGGTATTAAAATACTATTAATAATTTCTAAAGCAAATAAAGGTTTATCTTTTGCTTCTTCAATCATTTCAATAATAGTTTCTTGTAAATAATTAGTTCTACCCTTAATGACATACTGTTTCAATCTATCTTTTGCGGGAATACTCTCAATATATTTTTCATCTTCTTGCTTAATATCAACATCAAGTTCGGCTAACTTTAATAAAGGGTCACTCTTTTCTCTATTATTATAAATTAAATTTAAACAAAGAGTTAAGACATCCTCCGGAATCTCTGCCACAGGTAGTATTTTGGATGAATCTACTATAGCCGCATTTAAACCGTTTTTCACACATTCGTGTAAAAAGACAGAATTTAAAATCTTTCTTATCTTAGGCTTAAGCCCAAATGAGACATTGCTGACACCCATAATTGTATTGATAAAAGGATAATTATCACTTATATGTTTTATAGTCCCAATAGCTTCTTTGCCGGCATCTCTATATTCTTCATTTCCGGTTGATAGAGCAAAGGTTAAACAATCAAAGAATATCTGATTAACCGGATAATTATGCTGTTTTGCTAAATTTATAAACCTATCAAGTATTTGTAATTTATGCTGTTTAGTCTTTGCCATTCCTTGTTCATCTATTGCTAAACAGATTAAAGCAGCATTCATATCTCTACAAAGCTTTAAATACTTAACAACAATTTCATCTCCGTTTTCAAAATTAACAGAATTAACAATAGGCTTACCGGAAATAAATTGCAAAGCGGTTTCAACAGTTTCATAGCTTGTAGTATCAATCATTAATGGAGTCGAAACAGATTGATTAACTATAGGTAAAAATGTACTCATATCGTGTATTTCATCTCTATCAAGTTGCATTAAACATATATCGAGAATATGAGCTCCTTCTTCTTGTTGAGTTAAACAAACCTCATTCATCTCATCCCATTTATTCTCTTTCAATAAATTTTTAAATTTCTTGCTACCATTTACATTAGCACGCTCACCAACAATTAAGGGAGCCGGATTAACTTTTATCTCTTGAGAAGCAAAAAGCGAACTCAAATAGCTCTGCTGAACAACATTATTTTGCTTAGGAGGTTTTGATTCTATACGCATTGAAAGAGCTTTAATATATTCAAAAGTTGTACCACAACATCCACCGATCGCATTAATTCGATATTTTGTAACTAACTCTGCTAAAATATTCGCAAACTCATCCGGATTTAAGTCATAACACATTTCACCATTCTTTAAAACCGGTAACCCGGCATTAGGTAAAAGACTTATATAATGAAGACTATTTTCAGAAAATATCTTAATAAAAGCTTCCATATTCTGAGGGCCTGTACCACAATTAATTCCTAAGCCATCAATAGGCATACCATTAAAAATATTTATAAAAGTTAATACATCCGTACCAACAAGCATTTGACCGTTTTCTTGAAAAGTAGCTTGCATAAAGATAGGGACATCACTATGAAGTTTTTCCTTTACATCAAGAACTGCCTTTAAAATTGCTTTCATTAGCAAAGGGTCTTGCCCTGTTTCTATTTGAATTAAATGTACTCCGGCTCTAATAAGAGCTTCAGCCTGTAGATAATAACTTTTATAAATATCCTTAAAACTAACTTGTATATCTTCTTTCTTAACAATAGAAAGCAATTTTGTTCCCGGTCCCATACTACCCGAAACAAACCTCGGATTATCTTTTGTTGAAAACTTATTAGCTACTTCTATGGCAATCTTAACTCCGGCAGTATTAATCTCATTTACCTTATCCTGTAATGAATACTCTTTTAATAAATAATCAATTGCTCCAAAAGTATTTGTTTCAATAATTTGAGCTCCGGCATTTAAAAAATCTGTATGTATCTGATATATTATCTCCGGATGGGTAATATTTAAATATTCATTGCATTCTACAATTAAATCCTTATAGCTGTCTTTTTTTATCAAATTTTGTATTGAAGTACCCATTGCCCCATCAAAAATCAAAACTCTTTTACTTAAAGCATCTCTAATATCAATCATAAATTATTCCTTAGATATTTTTTCCCTATTATATAATATTTAAAACTTTTGTCAATCAATAATTATCAGTAGTAAATAATTAGTAAAAAAAGTAATTTCTAATAATGTCATTCTAAACCTTATATCCAAAATACTTATCAATCATTTACAACTTATTGTTTCATAAGCAAATAATTACATTAAACTCATATCATAAAAATTTAGTACATTTCTTAAGTTAAACAATAATAAATTAGATATTTAATAAACTCAATAAAAAAAATTAAAAAAAAAACTTGCCATATCAAGGTTTTTATTAAATAATGTCCAAAAGTGCATAAATAATTATAGGGAGCGATTATGGCATTAAAAACTTTTTTTGGAGGGGTACATCCGAAAGATTACAAATCTTTCTCAAAAGATTCAAAGTTAGAACACTCACCCTTACCTGCAAAGGTAATAATATCTCTTTCTCAACATATTGGAGGACTTGCAAGTCCAATCATAAAAGTTGGAGATACAGTTAAAACCGGTCAAAAAATAGCTGAACCATCAGGGTTTGTTTCTATTCCAATGCATTCATCAATTTCAGGTAAAGTCAAAGCTATCGAACGCTTTACTCATCCATCCGGCGCAGTAGTAACCGGAATAGAAATTGAAAGTGACGGCAAAGATGAATGGATTGATTTGATTGATGAAAAAGACTTTATTTCATTGCCTCCGGATGAAATGAAAAACAGAATTGCTGAAGCCGGAATATGTGGGATGGGCGGAGCAGGTTTTCCTACACATGTAAAAATTTCTCCACCAAAAGACACAAAAATTGATACTGTTATATTAAATGGTGTCGAATGTGAACCCTACTTAACTGCAGATTACAGGATTATGTTAGAAAAACCGGAAGAAATTCTCAACGGATTAAAAATACTAATGAAAGTTGTAGGAGCTACAAACGGAGTCATCGGTATTGAAGAAAATAAACCGGATGCTATTAAGATTATGTCTGATATTGTTAAAAACGAACCTAACATCAGAGTTCAAGGGCTCAAATTAAAATATCCTCAAGGTGCTGAAAAACAACTAATCTATGCTTCTACAGGAAGAAAAGTACCTAATAAAGGTGGATTACCAAGTGCAGTAAATGTTGTCGTAAATAACGTAGCTACTGCTATTGCTGTTTATAATGCTGTACGTTACAAAAAACCACTTATTGAAAGAGTTGTAACCATTACAGGCAGTATTGTGAAAAAACCTTCTAATCTGATTTGTCGAATTGGAACTTGTTTCTCTGAACTCCTTTCACACTGCGAAGGAACATCAGAACCAATTGCAAAAGTTATTTCCGGTGGCCCAATGATGGGCTTTGCAATTAATTCTATAGAAGTTCCTGTCACTAAAACCAGCTCAGGAATGATACTTTTAAACGATAAAGAAGCTATCGCCGATAGAGAACATACTTGCTTAAGATGTGGCAGATGTGTAGATGTCTGTCCTTTAAATCTAATGCCAAGTTTTATTGCTTCAGCAGTAAAATATGAAGACCTTCAAATGGCAGAAAAATCCGGAGTTATGGATTGTATGAAATGTGGCTCATGTGCTTATGTATGCCCTGCACACATCAAATTAATTCAATGGATAGATATCGGTAAAAACAAAATCACTGCTTTACGTCGTGCAAACCAAAAATAATTAAAGAAGGGGTATAATATATGAACTCTAATACACAAGGACGTATCTATAACGTCTCAGCATCTCCCCATTTACATGATAGTACAAATGTAAAAAATGTAATGTGGAATGTTGTTTTAGCCCTAATGCCTGCATTAATTGTCGGCATATATTTCTTTGGATTCAGGGCTTTAGCATTAACAATATATAGTATTTTAGCTGCTGTCATAACAGAAGCTATCATTTTATTTTTAAGAAAAAAACCCATCGTTATAAATGATGGAAGTGCTATTGTAACAGGTATATTAGTAGCTTTTAACATACACGCAGGAGTTCCATGGTGGATACCTGTCGTAGGTTCAGTATTTGCCATTGCAATAGGTAAACATACCTTTGGAGGTCTTGGTAATAATCTAATGAATCCTGCCTTACTTGGAAGAGCTTTTCTTGTTGCTTCATGGCCGACACATATGACAAGTGCTTGGGTAAGCACAAAATTAGGTTCTATAAATGGGATGGTAATTAATAACGCAAATAATATTTCATCACAAATTACTTCAGCTACTCCTCTTGCTGTTGCAAAAACTTTACGTAATGATATTTTTATTCAATCCTTGGGAGAAAATGGACAAAGTCAAGCAAATGATATATTCCAATATTTAACTGATTTCCCTTCTTTAATGAATATGTTTTTTGGGAACATTGGCGGTTGCATTGGTGAAGTATCAGCGATAGCGTTACTGATTGGAGCTTTATTTTTACTGATTAAACATATCATTGAATGGCGTATTCCATTCTTTTATCTTGCGACAGTATTTGTTTTAACATATATTTTTGGAGGATTAAATGGTCAATTCCCAGCATCAATTAATGTACCAATCTTTCATTTATTATCAGGTGGCTTAATGCTTGGAGCATTTTTTATGGCTACTGATATGGTAACTTCTCCTGTTTCTAAAAGAGGAAGAATAATTTTTGCGATAGGATGTGGTATTTTAACAGTTGTGATAAGATTAGTCGGAGGATATCCCGAAGGTGTTTCATATTCAATTTTGATTATGAATCTATTTGTTCCTCTTATTGACCGTTTCTCAATACCTAAAGCGTTTGGGGAGGTAAAATAATGAAAGCATTTATTCAATACGGGTTTACTTTATTTCTTATTGTAGCCATTGCTTGTGGTATATTAGCATGGGTTAATACTAAAACTGCTCCCAAAATTGCTGAAAATCTTAAAGTAGCAGAAGAAAATGCCAGAAAAATTGTCTTTAGTGATGATACAAAATTTGAATTAGTTGAAAACGAAAAACTTGATTTTTATAAAGCATACGATATTAATGACAATCTTATCGGTTATGCATTTGTTGCAAGTGGTAAAGGATATAGCAGTAATGTGTTAACTATGGTTGGCGTCAAGACTAACTTTTCTGTCAATAAAATAACTATCCTCTCTCAATCAGAAACCCCCGGCTTAGGAGATAACTGTAAAAAGCCTGAATTCGCTCAAAAATACATTGGGAAAAACAAATCAGTCCTTAAGGTCGATAAAGATGGTGGAGAAATTACAAGCATAACAGGAGCTACAATAACAACAAGAGCTGTTACAAACTCCATAAAACAATATATAGAAATCTTAGAATCAATAATAAATGAAAAAACAAGCGGAGGTGTCCTGTGAATTTAATGAATGTTTTTTCTAAAGGCTTAATCAAAGAAAACCCGATTTTTGTACTTGTATTAGGTATGTGTCCAACCTTAGCAGTAACATCATCAGTAATAAACGGAATAGGTATGGGATTAGCCGCTACATTTGTTTTAGTATGTTCAAATATATTAATATCTCTTATTAAAGGCTTTATACCTTCAAAAATAAGAATTCCTTGTTTCATTGTTGTTATTGCCTCATTTGTAACAGTAATTGATTTAGTGATGGCAGCTTATGTACCCGATATTCATAAAAGTTTGGGTATCTTTATTCCACTGATTGTTGTAAATTGTATTATACTGGGAAGAGCCGAAGCCTTTGCCAGTAAAAACAATATAATAAGTTCAATGTTTGACGGACTGGGTATGGGATTAGGTTTTACCGGAGCACTTGTATTAATTGCAGCTATTAGAGAGCTTCTTGGTACAGGTATGTTATTAGGGCTTCCGGTTTTACCTCAAGCATATATAAACAGTCCTATGTTAATAGCTATTTTAGCTCCGGGAGCATTTATTACTCTTGGCCTATTAATGGCAACAATGAACCTTTTAAAAAAACCGAAAGTATAGAGAGGTACATAAATGGAATTTATTGCAAAAATCTTTGTTATGGCTATTTCAGCCATTTTCATAAATAACTTTGTATTAGCCCGTTTTTTAGGTTTATGCCCCTATCTTGGTGTTTCCAAAAAATTAGATTCAGCCTTAGGAATGGGTATGGCTGTTATCTTTGTAATGACAATGGCATCAGCTTTTACATGGTTAATCAATATATACATATTACAAACTTTAGATTTAGGCTATTTACGTACGATTGCCTTTATTTTAACTATAGCCTCACTGGTACAATTTGTTGAAATGGTAATTCAAAAATCAGCCCCAGCCTTGTACAAATCTCTTGGTGTATTTTTACCTTTAATTACTACAAACTGTGCAGTTCTGGGTGTTGCTCTTATCAACATAGATGAAAGCTACAGCTTTATTGAAAGTATTTTAAATGGCTTTTTTGCCGGAGTAGGTTTTACTCTCGTTTTACTGTTAATGGCAGGTATGCGTGAACGCCTCGAAAAAGCTGAACTTCCCGAATCTATGAAAGGTATGCCTATTGCTTTAATTATTGCCGGTTGTATGGCACTTTCATTTCTCGGTTTTGCCGGATTAAGTTTATAGGAAGGAGAAAAAATGATTTCAACAATATTAATACCTGCTGTAGCGATAGGTGCCTTGGGACTAATCTTTGGCTTAATTCTTGCCTTTGCGGCTAAGGTTTTTCACGTTAAGATAGATCCTAAGATTGAACAAATAACCGAAGCCCTACCCGGAGCAAATTGTGGTGCTTGTGGTATGCCCGGATGTGCAGGATATGCTGAAGCTATCGTTAATCAAGGATTAGATTTTTCCTTATGTGCCCCGGGTGGAGCTGAAACAGCTAAAAAAATTGCTACAATTCTAGGTAAAACTGCTTCATCAAAAGAAAGAAAAATTGCTGTTATTCACTGTCAATCAGGAGGATACAATAACACAAACCTCAGATATGAATATCAAGGCATAAATACTTGTAAAGCAGCTGTCCTTTTATCTAATGGACCTAACCTTTGTAATTTTGGCTGTGTATTTCAAAATGATTGTGTAAATGCCTGTAAATTCGACGCAATTAAAATCAACGAAGAAGGTATCAGAATTATTGATAAAGACAAATGTACGGGCTGCGGTGCCTGTGTAAAAGCATGCCCAAGAAATCTTATCGAACTTGTACCAATCAGTAAACAAGTGCATATCCTATGTAATTCACAAGACAAAGGTCCGGTTGCTAAAAAGAATTGTGGCAATAACACTGCTTGTATCGGATGCGGAATATGTGCTAAAAATTGCCCGGTAGGTGCTATAAAAATTGAAAACTTCCGAGCAATAATAGATTATAATATCTGTGTCAATTGCGGTATCTGTGCTCAAAAATGCCCAACAAAAGCCATTATCGACTTAAAAAAACATCGAGGAAAGGCCTTTATTATTGAAGATAAATGCATTGGATGTACAATCTGTGCTAAAAATTGCCCGGTTAAATGTATTTCCGGCGAACTAAAGCAAATACATAAAGTAGATACTTCAGCTTGTATTGGTTGCGAAGTTTGTGTTGCAAAATGCCCAAAAGATGCAATCGAAATAAGATATAATTTATAATATTTTAAAAATATATAGTAGGAGAAGTCTTGTTTTTAAACAGCTTCTCCTATTTTTATAATATGTTCCAAAAATAATGCAAGGTTATTGAATAATTAAACAATTTATAGTTTTGTTGTAAAACTAAATTTATTTTTTTTCTTGACAACTTTTGATATTATTAGAATTTTAGAACAAAAGATAAAAAAGTTCTAAAAGGAGAAAAATGGAAAAGAAACAAGAAATTATTGAGACAGCAAAACAAGTATTTAGGCAGTACGGTTTAAACAAGACTACTCTTGAAGATATTGCATCAAGATTAAATATGAAAAAAAACTCATTGTATTATTATTTCAAGAGTAAAAATGCTTTAGTTATATCTGTATTAGAAGCAGAATTTAAAGAATTCCTCGATGAACAAATGCAAATAATACAGTTTGAAGAGAGTTTAAAAGATAAATTAAACAGATTTTTAACATATAGGGTTAAGGAGGCTTACAAATTTCTTAAAGATTATAATATATTTAACAATGCAGAAAACGGACAATTACATAATATTCTACACAAGGAATCAGAAAAGCTGTTAAAGGCTGAGCTTAAAGTAATTAATTCATTATTAGAGCGTTACAATCTTTGTCAAAAAGACAATGATATTTTATCAACAATAATATTATCTATTAGCCAAGGATTTGTATATAGGATGGGTTTATACAATTTGTCAGAAGAAAAAATTGTAGAAGACATTCATAATACAGTGGATATGTTATTCTCAGGAATAAATCTATCTAGTTAATTTTTAAAAAGTGAGTAAAAAAATGAAAAAAGTGATATTTTTATGTTTCATATTAATGATAATCGCTTCTTTATCAGCAGAAAATCTTATCACTCTTGAAGAAGCTATTGAGATAGCTATTGAAAACAATCTATCTCTTAAGAGTTCATACAACAATATGCAGTCGTCCAAATGGGCAAGTACAAATGCAAAGACACAATTACTGCCAAAATTAAATTTTAATGAAACTGCTATCTTATATGATAAAGAAAGAGTCATAATGCCGGAAATAATTTTAGGGAGTATAGTGATTCCGGAAACAAAACAAGACAAAAAGAACTTCATTTCTACATTACAATTAGAACAAGTCTTATTTGCCGGAGGTAAGCTTTATAATTCTAGTAAAATTTCTGCATTACAATATCAAATTAGTATAAATAACTATGAAAAAAAATTAAAGGACCTCACAGCAAAAGTCCAAGAATATTATTATCAAATACTCAAGACTCAATCATCAATTGAAATTCTACAAAATCAAAAACAATTATGTGAAGATATTAAAAACAATGCAGAAACCTTATTTAATAATGGCATAGGACTTGAAACAGATGTAATGCAATGGGAATTACAAGTTATACAAGTTGAAAATCAGTTAATTCAATTAGAAGCTTCATACAAATTACTATTAGACAGTTGGTCTATACTTTTGGGATTTGAATCTAAATATAACAATACGTTACCTAAAACCATAGAATTAGATGAAATTTTTGCAGAAGTTGAAACATATAACAGTTTTACTAATTCAGAAAAAGAACAAAAATTGAATGAGTATCTTTCTAAAGTCAAAACAACAAATTATGATATAAAAAATCTTGAAAACAGTAAACAAAGTTTAAACTATTTAAATCGTATTTCGAAGGCAGATTTTATGCCAAGCTTATTTTTAAATATGAACTATGAAATAGAAAATGATAATAAGTTAAACTTAGATGGAGATAATAATTGGCAGATAATGGCAAATCTCAGTATTCCTTTATTTCATAGCGGTAGTAATTACAGTAATTATCAAAATCAAAAATATGAGATTAAATCTCAAATGAATTTAATAGAAGAAAACGTTCAAAGTTTAATGATTATTGCTAAACAAGCTTGGTATGATTATGATAATGCTATTAATTCATTAAAACAAGCCAACAAATCAAATATCATAGCAAAAAGAGCTTTAGAGCTTACTCATAAATTATATCTTCAAGGTATGACTACCAATCTTTCATTAACTGAAGCTCAAAATACTAATCAAACTTCAGAACTACAATTTATAAATAGTATTTATGATTATATAATCTATAAAAATAATTTAAATAAATTTACAGGGGATGTAAAATGACAAAAAAAATATTATATTTAATGATGATAATAATAAGTTGTCTATCAATGATTTCATGTGAAAAAAAAGAAAACGCTAATAATGACAATGATTTATTTTCCGGAGCAAGATATATAAAGACAAGCAAGGCCATTATCGGAGATATTGAAAATGTTTTATCATATTCAGGATATATAGAATATGATGAAGTTATAGATATTACACCTAAAATATCAGGCAAGATAGAGAAAATATTTGTTAAAGAAGGAGATTATGTTAAGCAAAATCAATTACTGGCAAAGATTGATAAAAATAGTTTAGAGCAATTTCAAGCGAATTTTAATTTTGCTGATAAAAACTTTAAACGAGCTCAAAGTCTTTATAACGAAAAAGCAATTGATTTAAAGACCTTTGAAGAGATAGAAACTCAATGGATAAACGCTAAAACAAATTTTGATTTTGCCAAAGAAAATCTCGAAGTAAAAGCTCCTTTTGCCGGCATCATAACAAATGTTAGTATGAAAGTAAATGAAAACTATGATTCAATGCTCAATGCTACAGGTTTATTCAGAATAATCGGTTATGGTGAAGTAAGTACAGAAGTATTTGTTTCCGATAACGATATCAAACTTATAGAAATAAACCAATTAGCAAAAATTAAAGCTAACGATAAGCATTATGAAGGTGTAATAGAATACGTTTCTCCGGAAAATGATAAACTTTCAGGATTAAATAAAATAAAAATTAAAGTTAATAATCAACATAATGAACTTAGGAATAACCAATTTGTATTAGTTGAGCTTATTCCTCAATTTAAAAGAAATGTTGTTATAGTCCCAAGAGACGCTTTAATAAATGAAAACACAATCATTACTGTTAAAAATAATCGTTCTTTATACAAAAAGATTCAAACAGGGATGACAGATAGACATAATGTTGAAGTGATTTCAGGTCTTAAAGCAGGAGAAGATGTAATAATTGAAGGTAATTCAGGACTTGATGATAACTACCCTGTAACAGAATTTAGTAATTAAGAGGTTACAATGTTTATAAGTGATTTTTCAGTTCATCACAAGATTACTATCTTAATGATGACTATAATGATAATTATATTTGGCGTAATATCATATACAAGATTGGGGTTAGATGTATTCCCGGAAATGGATTACCCGGTTATTTCTATCATAACTTCATATCAAGGAGCTTCTCCGGAAGAGGTAGAATCAATAGTTACGTCAAACTTAGAAATGGCATTAGCCGGTGTAAAAAATGTCAAATCAATTAGTTCTGAAAGTTCAGAAAATTATTCAGTTATAATGGTAGAATTTGAGTGGGGTAGTAATTTAGATGCTTCAGCTCAAGACATTCGAGACGTTATAGATATGATGATTGATAGTTTGCCTGATACTGTTGATAGACCAATGGTTATGAAATTTGATACTTCTCAAATACCTATTATGGTTTATGGTGTTACGGGTATGGAAAACTCTTATCATTTACAAAAGGTCTTAAAAGACGATATAAGTAATAAGCTAAAACGCTTACCCGGGGTTGCATCAATTAATGTTTTTGGTGGCGACGAACCGGAAAAACAAATATTAGTTGATAAATTTAAGTTAGAAAAATTTAACATCTCTTTAGATGACATTAGTACTGCAGTGTTACTTCAAAACAGAAGCGTATCGGGAGGACATCTTGATTTAAATAAAAAAGATTATTATGTTCGTACAATTGCAGAATATAAAAGTATTGAAGAAATACAAAATACTCCAATAAAAACAAATAGTGATGGTAGCATAATTAGGATAAGAGATGTCGCCGAAGTTATAGAATCATTTAAAGAAAAAAAATATATTGTTAAAACCAATAACAAGACAACAGCAGCTATGGCAATAACTAAAGAATCAGGAGCAAATACTCTTACAGTTACAAATAATGTTAAAAATGAATTAACTCGTTTAAGTAAATCAGGTCAATATGATTTACAATTTTATGAAATAAATAATATGGGTACATTCATTGAAAAAACTACTAATGATGCAAGTACAAATGTGATATTTGGTAGTATTCTCGCTATATTAATAATGTACTTTTTTATTAGAAATTGGAGACCTACCTTAGCAATCTCAGTAGCTATACCAATATCTGTAATAGCTACCTTTATCCCAATTTATTTAATGAAATATAGCCTCAATCTTATGACCTTAGGAGGATTAGCCTTAGGTGTCGGAATGCTTGTGGATAATGCTGTTGTGGTTATTGAAAATATTTACAGACATATTGAAGAAGGTATGGATAGATTTTCTGCAGCTATTCAAGGGACCAGAGAAGTAGCTTTAGCTATCTCAGCCTCAACATTTACTACGATTGCTGTTTTCTTGCCAATGGTTTTTAGTACCGGAATGACAGCTATTTTAGTCAGAGGTTTAGCATTAACTGTTGCTTTTTCTTTATTAGTTTCTCTTATTGTAGCTTTGACTATAGTGCCTACTTTTGCATCTGTATTATTTAAAAGAGATATAAATATTCATAAACCTATTCCATGGTTTGAATATCTAAGAAATAAATATGTAGCTTTACTGAAAAAATGTTTAGCACATAGAGTAAAAACATTATTGATTGTTTTTTTCTTAATTATTATCTCTGCCTTTTTAGTTACTCAAGTCGGTGCCGAATTTATGCCTGTCGCAGATAACCCATTTATTATGATGCAAATAAAACTTCCTAAAGGGACTATGCTTGCAGAAACAGATGCCTTAGTTTCTCAAATTGAACACGTCTTTTCTGAAACTGAGGGTATAGAGTCTTATTTGACAATGTCAGGAGCCCTTGATGAAGGCGGTGCTCAAGCTGACCCAACTAATCCTCAAAACCAAGCTGAAGCAATAATATGGGCTAAATTATCAGATAAAAAAGATCGAAAACTTTCTCATTCAGAGATTATGGAACTTCTCAGATCTAAAATACCGGATATAAAAAATGGAGAAATTGTCTTTCTCACTGACCCTATGTCCGGAAATTCAAAGCCTCCAATAGAAATAAAAATATTTGGTAATGATATTGAACAACTCCAATTACTTTCAAATGAAATAACCTCATTAATTAAAGATGCTCCCGATTTACGAGATCTACAAAATAGCCTTGCTGAAGGAAGTCCGGAACTGCATTTCATCATCAATAGAGAAAAAGCTATACAATACGGACTAACACCTGCTCAAATTGCCAATAATATTAAAACAGCTATTCAAGGCTCTATTATTGGTATTTTCAGAAGCAAAGGTGAAGAAATCAATATCAGACTACAATATAAAGAAGATCAAAGAATTTCTCTCGAAGACTTTTATGAGATAAGAATAAATTCACCTATGGGTATTAGTTTACCATTAAATCACCTTGCGTCTCTCAAATATAGCGAAGGTCAAACTAAAATTTCCAGAGAATCACAAGTAAGAAAAGCAACAGTAACATCCAATATCTTTGGCAAAGATTTAGCAGGTATTACTAAAAATGTACAAAAAAGAATTGAACCTTTCTTAAAGAGTTTACCTATCGGCTATACTGTTGAATTTGGAGGAACTTATAAAGATATGGTTGAAGGATTTATTACCTTAAGCCTTGCACTCTTACTCTCTATAGTCTTGGTTTATATCGTTATGGCTTCACAATTTGAATCTCTAAAACAACCATTTGTTGTAATGTTTACAGTTCCATTATCCTTAATAGGAGTTAGTCTTGCTCTTTTTATTACAGGTCATACAGTATCAGTTCCAAGCTTTGTAGGTTTGATAGTGTTAAGCGGTATAGTTGTAAATAATGGTATAGTTTTAATTGACTATACTAATCAATTGAGAAATAAAGGGATTGAAAAACACGACGCCCTTATCAAAGCAGGATTCGACAGAATGAGACCTGTTTTTATTACTGCTTTAACCACTATGATTGGTATGCTCCCTATGGCTATAAGTAAAGCAGAAGGTGCAGAAATGAAAAATCCTATGGCTGTCACTATCATCGGCGGTTTGTTAAGTGCTACTTTCTTTACCCTTGTTGTCATTCCTGTAATCTATAGCCTATTTGATAAAATCTCATTTAAGAAAGTTAAGAATTAGGCTTTTAGTGAAATCACTAGTTCCGTGTCAATGTCATTAAGTTAAGCAATTTGTCAAAGGGAGTTTCTCGCAAAGCAGGGACTTCCTTTGATTTTCATATAAGATTTTTTCAGGAAGTGCCTGTAATATAAAGTAAAGCAAGTAAGAACGAGGAACTCCTTGATTAAGACTGTTGAATAATAGTGAAAGTAGCTCTATAAGTTTCCAGCTTGTAGAACATTTATCTTCTTGAAATATAGGAATTTATAGTATTTTCAATGCAAGCAGGGATGCTCGTATAACATTATTATTCAACAGTCTTTAATATTGTAACCTTCTTTAATAATTTTTTCATTAATATCAGAACCTTTCATTTTTTGTTTATGTTGGTGATTTAGATCTTTTTTATCATTTTCTTTTAAACAATCTGTAATGATTTTTATGATAGGCTCTGTAGCGACTCTGGCACATCTATTTGTTGTGTCATATTTAGGTGCATTTGTTAGTTCTGATATTAACAGTTCTGTAGCACTTTGATCTGCAGACGTCTTTATGCTTTCTATCTTCTCCTTTAAAGTTTTCACATACTTATGAACAGTAGTTCGTGAAACACCTAGCTCTTTTGCAATATTAGACAGTGGCTTTCTATCCGCTAATATGGCTCAGTTTATCCGTGAAGGTGGCTCACTTTCATCGAAATATCCATGAAAAACTCTACAGCGAACAACAATGCTTTTGTTAGCTGGTTTAGTGTAGAGAAAATATAACAATTTCTAATGACTGTATTCTTCTTTTAATATAGCATACATTATACAATCATCATATAAGAAACTTTGTCTTAGTGTTCCTTCATATTTCATGCCTGCTTTTAGTAGCACTTTTCCTGAAGCTGGATTTTTTTTTGTGTGAAAAGCTTGGATTCGATTATAATTCATATACTCAAATCCATATTTAACAACAGCCTTTAATGCTTCTGTTGCGTATCCTTTTCCCCAGTATGATTCACTAATACAATATTCAACATCGAGTTTTTCATTCTTACTTTCGACTTTATAAAATGAAATCTGACCTATATTAACATTTGCTTCTTTTAATATTATTGCTCATCTATAAAATTCAATATCGCTATATGAAGCAATCCATTTCTCAAGAATCTCACTTACTTCTTCAATAGTTGTATATATCGGTTCACCATAATCATTCTGCACTGCTGGATTACTTATCCAATTTTTTATCATATCATTTGTGTCAGTACTTTTAAATCTTCTTAAAATCAATCTATCTGTTTCAATACTCATCGTACCTATATTATTAACTGTCATATAGTCATCTCCTAATTAAATTTTTCTTTTCTAAGGCGCTTATCACTTTCCTTCTTTCAACATCATGTTAATAACTACCACTACATTTCTCTTACGATTGCAGATAATGTTACGTGTGTATGTGAGGTTACGAAGCAATGGCATATACACGCTGTTAGTGGCTGCCCTTATTTCTGTCTGCATAAACATTAAATGAATTGTCTTACAAATTGTCTAGCAGGTTCTAGCTCTGTATCAGATGCTAAATTTTTAGTTAATACCTCACTTACCCATTTAGGCCCGTGATTACCAACACTTTTTACAAAACTTTCAAGTTCGCCAACCTCAAGAACTAAAAAACCGATCTCTTTGAGTTTTATTTGAATTCGATCAAATGCTTGAGTCGCATTACCACTTGGGATATACTTTTTTCCCACTTCTTTTGCTTCTGACCAGGCAGAAGCTTTCTTTAATGCTCTTTGAATTTCATTAATTTTCTCTTTTGGAAAAATCCTTTCAGTTGTGCTACTTAAAGTACTTTCAATATCTTTCTTGATATCAACGGTTAAAAATTCAGGCCGCTTTTGTTCAATTTCTTTTTTTACGGTTTTCCAGTCGTTTTCAATATCTGTCCACACGCCACCTAAATCTTCAAATATTTCTTTTAATGGATTTGTGTCGTTTAGCACATCAAAATCTGAAACTACTTTTATTGGAACATTAAGTTTTTTCAACGCCTTTATAGCTGTTGGGATTCTATGTTTGCCACCACAATGAATGAATAAAATATCAGGGGCAATTGAGCCTGTATTGTCAAATTGTGCGGATAAAACTGCTGAAAAGAATCGGCAGTCTGAATCACTTTCACAAATCACCACTTTTGAATGAAATAATCCATTCAATACGTTTGAGTGTCTTAGTAATGAGTCATTCCAAATACTATCAATATCTGTACTTGTTAGAGAACTAACGTTATTTATTAAGCCGTTCCGTTGTATGCGGATTATTTTTAGCTTGCTATCGTTCGTGTCTAAAAGTCCTTTAAGAAAGTCCTCACTATGCGTTGCTAAAAACAACTGGCGGGTAGATGGTAAATCTTTCGCAAGCATTTTACCTAAAAGTCTTGCTTGTGGTGGATGTAAAAACGCCTCAGGCTCATCAAGAAATAAAATGGAGTGATTTGAAATAAATGCATTCAAAAGTACGCCAACAAAACTTCGCATTCCATCACCTTGTTCATGTAGCAAGTCCAATTTTTCCAATTCCCTTAAATAGGTTGAAGAAACTCTATCTTCTCCTGATTTAGGAACGGGTTTTTCGCCAATGTATAGTGGAACTTCGCTTCCAGCATTTCTATGTACAATTAAATCGGTACCAAATGCTTGCCTAAAGTACTCACTAAATCTTTGTTCAAGAAAATCGTCTTTTTGTAAAAAATGAATTGGATGTTGTATTGCTTGTGTGGTTAGTTTAATGTTTTGTGCGGGATTGGCTGCTTGAATCCTTTGTTCTGTAGATAAAATGTTAACGAATAATGAATACAAATCATATAATCCATTTTTGTAATTTGTCCACCAATTTTTTGCATTTGGCTCATATATATTATAGCCAAAACCTTGGTAGTGTGGATGTGGATTTCCTCCAAAATGTTTTGTCGAATGAGATTGTAAGTAACTAAAGAATTCTGTCTCGTCACCTTCCCTTTCAATTGTAATATCTTTTAAAACATTCCTTTTGTTTGACTTAGCTCTAAGAAGTGTAGCAGATTCTTTTAATGACGCACTTTTCCCAGCATTGTTGGGTCCAACGAAAACTACAATGTCATCTTTTTCAAATTGTAAAGTTGTGTCGTCACTAAATTTCATTTCGCTTATCCAAACTCTTGTCGCCATATTATTTTCTCCAATTAATTCTCGTTGATCCTGTCGTCATCGGGTTGCCACTAACGTTCCGCGTGTAGCCGAAGTTGCCGTAGCGTAGCGGAGGCAATTTGGGAGAGGGGCGGTACTCCGCCCGAACCGGCTACACGCTGTTAGGTGATGAACCGCGCCTTTCTCACAATGAGCATTTCTTAATCCCGCCCCCCTCTTCCGCCGGAGCACAGGACGTGCGGAGGCGGTCTTCATTTGAAATATTTTTTAATTTCAGTTTCCTCTTGTCCTTGTTCTACAAGATAAAATTCTACATTATCATTTACCTGACCAAAAGGAAGTTCCATTTGCTCGTAATGCTGTGTCTTCTTTATTCTCTTTTGTTCAGTCATGATGTCCAGAACCTTCTTTTTATAGGTAGTATCTGCGTTACCCAATAAATGCTCACCCTTGCTTTCGAGTATATATACAAGTTCAAGTTTGCCATCATCACTCTTCTTTGCGGCAACAAAGTCAGGTCTGATTTTATGTTCGTGCCAGCCTTGAATTGAATACCAGTTTTTAGATACTTTATTCCTGTACCACCATAATATTTTTTCCTGCTTATCCAGTAAGTCTCCAACTTTTTGCTCTAGTGAATTCATTGAAGTTAAGTCAACATCTTCGAAAAGGTAATATTTGTAAGGGTTGGGAATTCGACCGACTACAATTGTATCCATATCAGGAACTTTGAACCCTAAACTTGTATCATTGGATACTGCGAGAACGATCTTTTTTTCTTGAATGTATTGTAAGAAAAGAGATTCTTCTGACTTTAATTTATAATTAAGCAGATGATTATATAAAATTGCAGATGTATAACCGAAATTCTCTTCTAATGCTTCTTTTCCAATTAATTCTGTTAATTCCACAATATGTGATATTGCCAATTTTCTGGCGTAAAACGGGTTTTCTGTGAGTTCTGTGTAGCGGCGTGTAAGATAATCTATATTGATTTCTTTTGTTTCGTTAACTCCGGTTATTTCATATTTTGATTGCACTTTGCTTTGATAATCAAGAGTTACAACAATTGATCGCCTTTCTTTTGTCTCTTCACTAAATGATGATTGAAGACTTTTAACGAGATCGGAAGTAATTGAAAATAGATCATAGTTGATGAAAGGTTTTATATCGAGCTCGTATGAGAACCGGCGTTTATTTTGACCTTTGTGTATCATTACCCAAACAGGAAGATAAAATGAGCTTTCAAAACTCTTTTTATACTCCTTACGAATTTTAACCTGTTTTGTCTGATTGATAGAATTATTGTTATCGACTTTTATTCCAGTGACAAGGTCTTCCAGCCCTTCATTCTTGAAGCCAATATCCACTTTTTCAAGTATGGAACGAGTGTCTCCTTTTGAATAGTAAACATAACTTTCATCAAGTTCAGAAATACCTGTTTTACGTGCGTAAGGTTGACGAAGAATTCTTCCGACTAGCTGGGTAATACCAGTATCCGAATTTACATTTGGAATTATCCCAAGCATATAGGCGAAAGAACAATCCCATCCTTCACGAAGAGCTTCTTTTGTAATAATATAGCGTACATTACAATCTTGTGCAAAAAGATTAACGTCTTCAATGTCATTTTGTGAGCTTGATTTTATCGCTATTTCATCTGGGTTGATTTCTAATTCCTGTAAGTATTCCTTAACGTCCATACTGTGAACAAAGCCCTTGCCTCGTTGTTCTTTACCAGTTCTTTCGACTTGAATCAGAGCAATTGGGCGTATATAGACCCCAGAAGTTTGTTTGTATTTAATTGTTTTCGCTTCGAGAGTTTCTCTATGAGCTTTAATCTCTTTAAGCATCGTTTTCCAGTCATCTTCTTTTTTTCCGGATGGTGGAATTATATGCATATCAAGTTTAATCATTTCCTCATCTTTAAGTTCTACACCTGTGATAGAGACAAGAATATTCATTTCTATTTTCGGTGTAGCGGTCAGTCCAAGTACCATCTCTGGATTTAAGCCATCAATGGTTTTTCGCGCCATTTCTGAAAAAACTTTATGCATCTCATCAATAATAATAAACGGCTTCGATAAACGAATAGCATTGCCAAGACTGGTATTAACAATAGGACCTATTCCAGAAAGTAAATCAAGATTAGGACATTTATTTTTCAATTCAGCATGAAGGTCAAAACGATTATCAGGTGGGAAAAAACTCTCAAACCCTCCTGAATCCTGAAATACTTTTAATGCTTCCTTTCCATTCTGTCGGCTGATTGACTGAATCATAACAAAAAGTATTACAAGGTTTTCTTCAATATCGTGAGTCGCAAGTCTTTGTCCCTTTTCAAGAATGAGTGTTTTATTACTGCTCGCCTGATCAAGTAATTGACGTAAAGGGTTGGCCTTATCCCGTAATTTCGTAACTGTTTGTGAATAGATCGTTTCGCTGGGAACAATCCACAAGACAAGTCCTGTACGCTTACGGGCAAAAATATTTTGATATTCCCGAATTGATTCTACTGCAAGAAGTGTTTTACCTCCGCCTGTTGGCACTTTCATAACAAAGCGAGGGTAATATTCGCCAAGACCATTTGTAGGCCGGTCTCTGTAATCTTTTGCAGTATTTTGAAAAGCAGTTTGCACCCAGTTTAAGGTATGTCGCATTTCAGGTGGTAATGCTTTTTTGGCAGTATCAAAGGCATCCTTTGTTTCTCTTGCCTTTGTATAAAAGGCTTTCAGTTCGGAAACAACCTTTATCTGGTATTTTTTCAGAAACACTGCTATGCCTCCGATCTCTGAAAGAGATTATAAGGAATACCAACATACTCAATGCTGTTCTCTTTCATATAGTCTTCTTCTAGGAAACAAGCGGGAGCATATACAACGATTCTTTTCTTAGGATGATCAGCTATTATTTTTTCAGCAACAACAAGGTTTAATGCCATTCGGGTCAGCTCTTCAAAATTCTGTTTGTAGATGAGATAAATTAAACTATTACCATGTTCACCAACAAAATAATTTTTCTCATCAATACCTTTTTTGTCTTTCAGGCTTTCTCCGGTGCATAAATAATACACATAATCGGCAAATTGCTTGTATGTCGGAAGATTTCCGGAAAGCATTGTCTCTGCATCGATTGGTATTCCGACTTTAAGATATTTAAAACCGCTATCATAGCCATATTTATCAATTGCCCGTTTTATACGCTCTCTGGTTATATCTTTACAAATATTTTTCTTAGGGTCTGATTCTGTTGCTTCTGTCATTTGTATGAGAATACACTTGCGATTTCCTTCATCTTCATTATTCAAATCCAATACGGCATGCATTGTGGTGCCAGAACCAGCGAAAGAGTCTAAAACTATTGTATCTTTACTATCACCTTCACTGAATTGAATTATTCTTTTTATTAAATCAATTGACTTTGGATTATCAAACACCTTTTTTCCAAATATCGCTTTCAACTGACTGCTTCCATTGGGTTTTATATCGTTCCAATGGGTACTGGCAAGCTTACTTTCAGATGGCGGGATATAATGCTCAGGCTTGCCATTTGTAGATAAACGCAACAAATCAACATCTTCTCCATTATTTTCGATATAGTTTTTATACCATGCATCAATTTCTTCTTGAGTAATAGTGGTCGTAGATTTTTTTAACTCATTAAGCATCATCTCATAATTATCTACAGCGACATAACTCCGTGATTTACTCCATCGCCATTGGCCAGATTCAGGTGTAATTCCAAAAAGTTCGTATCTCATAGAAGGTCGGTCTGTACCTCGCCAGTGATTATTCCACCCACCTTCTTTGCCATTTTCTAACTCAATCTCAAATTTTTTGAATTTATATGATTCTTCCTTTGAGAAAATAACTACATATTCGCAACCATAATTGAGACGATCTACTGTTTCAAATTGTGCTTGCACACTTTTAATACCACGACGGATTATAGCGATGTTCCTAAAGTTGCCAGCACCGAATATTTCCGTCATAACCTGAATCAAGGTATATATTTCATTATCATCTATGCTAATGAATATAGAACCAGTATCTGATAATAGATCTCTTAACAATTTCAATCTTGGAACCATCATGCAAAGCCATTTATCGTGTCGGGTTAGATCATCTTTACCTACAATTTTACCTAACCATTCTTTAAGCATGGGATTATTGACACTATCATTATATACCCAATTTTCTGTGCCGGTATTATATGGAGGGTCGATATAGATACACGTTACCTTGCCCGCGTATTGAGGAAGCAGTGATTTTAAAGCCAGCAGGTTGTCGCCTTCAATAATGAGATTACCATTGCTTTTTCCCACATTAAAACTAAGATTTTCTACTTCATCAAGGGTATGGTAAGGAATTGAAAGGTGATGATTCCAGATTATATTCTTGCCTTTAAACTGTAATGTCGGCATGGGCTACTCCTGTATTAAAGATTCAAATTTAGTTTTAAGCTCAGACAGCTTACTTTCGGTGATTTCACCTTCATTTAATGCCAATAGAACATTGACGGGTTTCTGGTCATTTCTTTTTGGTAATTCAACTCCAAGGTAATTCTCCAAATCAACATCAAAAGAGTCAATTTTAATAGTAAATGGCGTTGCTTTTTGTGTAATATAGTCATTCACTATCTGCTGATAAGCTTTGTCTGCATCTCCATCATACAATACCGAATGACGAATTCCAAGACTTCCAAGAAGGTTCATAAATTTATGAATATTGAACTTCCCAAGAGAATCAAGAATATAAATTTGTCGCTTTTTCAGGTCAATCCACTTTGTATCCAGGAGATAGTCAAAAAGAGCCTTTTCGGTCGCACCCTCGCATAAAATTACATGCTTTGAGAAAAACAAATTTGATCGTTCGGAATCAAGCCATAGAGAATAACGAAAGGCCTCTTCTTTAAGTTTTCTATCCATATCCGGTGTTGAATGACCAAGATTTTGATCTTTTATTGCTTTTTTAATTTCTGGTGATGTTTTATCATCAACCAACAAAGCTGAAAAATGGGAATACAAACCAGTATTATCTGATACAAGTTCGTCAAATTGCATCTTTGTTAATTGACGGTTTTCTGAAACACCTGCTTTTTTAGCAATTTTAATTATGGATGGCAAGTCAGAAATGTTTTTACTCACAAAAGTGGTTGAGTGAGTAGTAATAAGTACCTGACTATCAATTGAAATCTCTTTCAAACTCAAATTGAGTAATTCCTGCTGTGTTGGGTGCAGAAATGCCTCTGGTTCTTCAAAAAGAATCAGATTAAAGTCAGGTGAAAATTCTTTTTTCTTCGGTTCTTTTTTATCAACATATTTTGAAGCAAGTCGGATTAAGGTATAGATAATGTGTCGTTGCAGACCTTGTCCCAAGTTATCAATATCTACTTGGTTGTTGCCAAGATTACTGTCAGTGATATAATGATTTAGAAGATTTTTTACAATATCTTCTGGCTTCAATGAACCGATTTTAAATCCGAATGATATTTCCCAATTTGAAATTTGTTCATTAATATCATTTACCAAACCATTGAGCGAAAAATCCTCTGTAGTTGATTCCTGTTTAAATTCATCATTGAATGACTCCAAGGCCTTACCAAGTTCAGAGTAAGCGGTGCTGGTTAAGACCGCCTTTTTGAAGACGAAATTTGTTATTTCACGCAATGGAGAGGGGCCTGATAATTTCAAATTATCAGATGTTTTACTCATTTCTGGTATGTAAATTACTGTTCCAAGTTTAGCAGCAGATACATTCTTCCACCCATAAAAGCTTGTTGCTGAGAGAGCATTATTTTCATAACCATAAATATTCCCTATTAAGTCTTTATTATCAGTCAAAAAATATCGCCTTACCTTAAATGAGTTCGGGGTAATTTTGTATTCATCTTTTAATGTTGACGTTTCATCATCAGTTAGGGAATATTCAATATCAATCCATGATTCATTATCATCTGTGGTAAATTTTGGAAAATCTCTTTCCTTCGAAAATTTCAACCCACCTTCTTCATAAAAAAGCCTTAAAGCTGTAATGACATTGGTTTTACCTGCATTGTTTTCACCAACAAGAAGAGAAAAGGAATTCAAGTTTATAGTAGCATCCTTGATTGATCTAATATTGTGAATTATTACTTTTTCAATTTTCATTTTATGAACTCCTTTATCTTCGCTTCAGCCCGCCACGGACGGCGGGCGTTCTTGGGGGCGGGATTAAGAAATTGTTTATCCAAATCTATCATATTTTCCTCCAAAAAGTCTGGCGCGGTTTTTCGTCTAACATTTGTATATACGCATTGCGTATACCCTGCCAAAATGGTATGTATTACGCATTGCGAATATTTTTTCTTAATATCTACAAATTTCATAATTTCTCCAAGTTTGTTAAATTATCAAGCGGACTAACGATTTTATCAAGTCCCTTTTTTGTAATGTGAGTATAAATTTCAGTAGTTTTTGAACTCGAATGACCTAATAATTCTTGAGCATATCTTAAATCTGTTCCTCTTTCTAAAAGATCTGTTGCAAAACTGTGTCTCAGAGTGTGAACAGTAGCATTCTTTTTGATACCCGATTTGAAAAGAGCTTTTTTAAAAATATTCTGCACACTTCGAGTGCTATACTTCTCTTGGTCTTGCCCCTCGAACAAATATTCTTTTGGCTTGTATTCACGATAATAAGTTCTTAATAGTTCAAGAAGTGTTTGAGAAAGTAGAGTTGTTCTATCTTTTTTCTCTTTTACTTCTCTTTGGATTAAATCTAAAATATAATTATTAATTTGTTTTATAGAGAAATTCTCAAGGTCAAATTCTTTAAAATAAGAAGAAAAATCATTGAAATAATTACAATAAACTTTTTGTGTATTCAGGCTATATCTCTTTTGAATTAACAAATTCTTATAACTTTCCAACATATCATCCATTTTTTATGAACTCCTTCTTATCTAAATACAATATATTAACAAAGCTTTTAGAGTCAAGCAAAAAATAGATATTTTTTAAAATCGCTTTTATCTAAGCATGGTTAAACCAAACTGCAGCAACCTGATCCGACACTTTGTCGGTACAGGCAGAAGCTAAGTTAAGTATTAATGAAGTCAGGTTAAAAGCAAATGGTTGATAAAAAGTCTTTTTTTTGCAACTCTAAATGAAAAAGCGTAAATGCGATTTTAAATATTAATTAACATTAAGTTGCAAAGTGAAAATTATCGCTTTTACACTTGCAAAAGGGGGTGTCACTTTTTAGGGAGTTCCACACGAAGCAGGGACTTCCTTAGTCAAATAATGAAACGTGCAGACAGATTTTCACTAACTGATAAATGATTTATTAGTAGCCAGAGGCGAAGGTAATTTTAAAAAGTTCATAAAGTCATGTCAAAAATATGATTTACTAATTTTGGATGAATGACTTTTAAAATCCCTTTCAAATGAACAGGCGATGGATTTACTTGAAATTATAGAAATAAGAACAAAAAATGGTTCTATTATCTTCAGTACTCAATATGACACTCAAGGTTGGTAAGACAGAATTGGTACGATTGAAACTGAAACTCTCTCGGATGCAATAATAGACAGGATAAAACATAATTCTTATGAAATAATGATTGAAGGCAATGAATCAATGAGAAAACGATACGGAATAAAAAAACAAGAAATAAAGGAATATTGGCCTTTATTAAGAGAGCTATCTACCTGATGGTTCTCTGTTCCGTGACAGTGGCTCTCATCCGCTAATATGGCTCAGTTTTTCCGTGAGGGTGGCTCTATTTCTCCGATAAAGTAGCTCTATGTGAATGAAATATCCATATTTATTAAACACCGATTATTTTATCAACATCATTTTTTCGCTTTGAGTAGTTTTGCCGGCTGTCATTCTATAGAAGTAGATGCCTGTTCCGCAATTAGTGTTTTTATTGTTTTTACCATCCCAGACAAGAGAATGCTTGCCCTTGTCATAAGCCTTATTTGTTAGTTGTTTAACGAATTGTCCTTTGATATTATAAATTTCTATTTTAACTGTCTCAGGCTTTGATAAGTCAAATGATATGGTTGTTGAAGGATTGAAAGGATTAGGGTAGGCTGAGTGTAAGACGGCTGTTGTTAAAGAAGGTGTTTCCATGGTCACATCATCATTAGGAACAATGTTTTGATAATTCAGATAAGGGTATCCATCATTTATGTCCGAACTGATAAGCCATATCTGAGGAAATCTCCATCCGGCATCAGTATAAATGGATTGTGTTTTCATTTGGACTGTAGTTTTGCCTGTTCCTCCCTCTGAAGTAGATTGCCCTGAAGTTTCTATATCCCAAAAACTATTTTCAATAGTACCTGAATCATTCACTCCTATTAGTCCTCCTATATAATTTTCTCCTGTTACATTTCCTGAACTAAAGCATTTAGTTATAAAGCCTCCCAAATTTATGCCTATCAATCCACCTGTACTATTATTTCCCGTAACACTTCCCGTGCTATAGCAATTTTCGATGTTGCCCAAATCTTGACATCCCACTAATCCGCCTATAGACTCTTCTCCGGTCACAATTCCTGTGTTGTAACAATAAACGATAACGCCATCAAAACTGTAGCCCACTAACCCACCGGTGTAATCATCTGCTCCGCTTACATTTCCTGTGTTATTACAATTATTGATGATACCACGTTTTTGATTTCCTATTAATCCACCTGTATTATTATTTCCTATAACATCTCCAGAACTATTAGAATTTTTGATAGTACAATAATAAGTTGATCCCACCAGTCCTCCGCTACGAACACTTCCTGTTACATTTCCTGTACTATTACAATTAGTAATAGAGCTGTGAATTAGACTTCCTGCCAGCCCTCCGCTTGCATTTCCTGTTACATTTCCGCTACTGTAGCAATCATTGATAATATTATTATTACCACTTCCTACCAGCCCTCCGCTACTTCCATTTCCTGTTACATTTACTGTGCTGTAGCAATCATTGATAATACCATCAATACTAACTCCTATTAATCCTCCTGCGTCTAAATCACCAGTCACATTTCCTGTGCTATAACAATTAGTAATTTTACCTAAATTATATCCCACTAGTCCACCTACAAAACTATCCCCAGTAACATTTACAAATATTAATCCCAAATTTTTTATCTCTGCTTCCGGAGTAATTCTACCAAAAAGGCCTATTTTATCAGTTAATGGAAATTCAATGATTGGATAATTAATAAATAATCCACTAATTGTTTTGTTATCTCCGTCATATTTACCACTAAATCTTAAATTTAGCAAACCAATTGGTGTCCAGCCTTTGCCATCATCCCAAGTTTCTATTGCCGGAGTTGCATCTGCAAAGTCAATATCAGCAGTCTGTAAGAAGTGTTTATCCCAAGAACTTGAATTTTGACTTATCCAATACAAATTTTGCCAGGTTGCAATCTGATAAGGGTTTCCTTCTGTCCCGGCACCTTCAGGCTGAACAGCCGTTTGTGCCATTAAACCAATTGCCATTATCAGCAAATAAATAAACATCATAATTCTTTTCATTGAGTCCTCCTTTATTTCTTTTATTAATCTACACCGGATTATTTGATTTCTATTCAAATAAATATGTAAACACACTCTATTCTCTTTACTAACCATTTTATTATAAATCAAATAAATAAGTCAAGTAAAAATTTATAAATAAATGAACGATAAACTTATTGAGACTGTTCAACCCTAATTCCTCATTTAGTGCATACTCCAGAAAACGATTTACATAAAAAGGGGTTATTTTGCTATTTTTTATGAGAATTAGCTAAATTGACAAAATCAGAATTCATGGTTATGAT